>OGYR01000003.1_pt1 | contig 314690 bp, 292 predicted proteins | sample 1576661 | NCBI WGS metagenome assembly OGYR01 (sample SAMEA3541490, study PRJEB24748) | human gut metagenome | biome: human gut; feature: human-associated habitat; material: faeces | place: China | collected 2012
TTAAGATGAATGAGATTACACCGGGAGATGTACGCAAGTGGCAGAATGAGATGGTTGCATTCCGTAATGAGAATGGGAAGAGTTTCATCAGTTGCAGGATGAGTATTTGATGCTGATAGATAACAATTCAGAGACTTTTCTGATTTGCTGGATTATAGAAGTGAACAGGAAAAGAAAATGAAGGAGATTGATGACAGGCAGCATGAGATTTACAGGCTTAGTTCCAGTAAAAAGCGAGCAATTAAGAGTGAGGAACAGTATCGGGATTATCAGTTGTGGCATATGGATATGCAGAAAGAATTGGATGTATTGAAGCAATAGAAGAAAGATGCAAAAAAGCAGATTGGTCTAGTGGATATGGCGATAAAGGAAAATCTGTATACTGCGTATCACGATGTGCCGGAGATGGGAGAACTTATTGATGAGGAAGAAATTGTGATACCTCAGAAGGAAGGAATGGCAGTTCATAAAGGACACACGGATGAAGTTGATGTGATGGAAGTGGAAAGAACAGAAGTAGGAGTTTCGGTTACAGATGCGGCATTTCTTGAGGGAAAACAGGGGAAGGCTGTTACGGATGATATGTATGGAGATGATTTAGAGTATGCTGGAGAAAAGTCGTATAGTGAAGCCTATTCTGATGCGGCTATACAGACATGCAGAGGGGATAACGGAGAAGAATCATACGAAAATAATACAGAGGAAGTGCATAGCAGCAAATTGAAATCTACAATCAGTATGGAAGATGTAGTGGCGGAGATTAATGTAAAAGACAAATCATTTTATTCGTATGCGGATTATGTGGTTAGTTCTGATGAAGAAAGAATACAAATAGTCGGGATTAATGGAAATGATGATGTAATGGAAGTATATGAGAAATTGAATAGCTTCTTTAAACAAAATGGATACAAAATCGATTTTGATGGGTTATATGAGGAAGCGATGCGGTTAGCAGATGTTGCTAGAAAGAGTGTTGTGGCTGATAAGGCAGATAAAATTGCAAGGGAGCTTAACAGCTTGTTGGTCATATAAGTACCTGAAAACATCAGTGAAAGCAGATGCTTTAAGTTCAGTGTAAGTGATGCTGGTGGTAATTTGAAACTTTTTATGAGTGTGCTGGATAAATTGGGGGGGGGTGAAACTTGATGGGGTTCAACTGTATGAAGAGTATCAGAAGATTTATGATGTGACTGTCAGCAGGAATGATGTGCATGAAAAGGAACAGGAAAAGCAGTGGAATAAGGGCAGAGGGAGATAGTTCCTCTGCTTCTTAATAGTACACTATTAAGGTGATTTGGCTGGATTTATACAACATATATAGAAAAATGACAGAAATAACAAATTTGCGGAATTCACTAAACTTATCGTGAATTTGATTTTCAAGAACGCGAAATTTTTTAAAAATGGGTATATACAAACAAATGTTTGTATGGTATGATGGATTATAATATAAAAACAGGGTGATTCTTAACCCAAACGGAGGAAAGAAATGCAGACGATAAGCTACAAAAAGCTCTGGAAACTGTTAATTGACAAAGATATGTTAAAAAAGGATTTGGCTCAAAAGGCTAAGATTAGTCCAACATCCATAGCTAAATTATCCAAAAATGAGAATGTAAACACGGAAATTTTGCAGAAAATTTGCAACGCCCTTGACTGCGATATTTGTGACATTATGGAGATGGTCGAGAGTAGTTCAGATACAGAAGGAGAGAACCAATATAATGATTAGATTAGCGACAGTTTTTAGCGGTATTGGAGCAATAGAGCATGCATTGCAGAGAATGCAGATAAGGAATGAAATAGTTTTTGCATGTGATAATGGTGATGTAGCAATTCTTACAAAGAAAATAGGTATGAACATTGATGAAATCGGAAATGAGTTAAAATCATTATCGAAGATCATCAAAAAAATACAATTTAATGATGAAGTAGAAGATTTGTATAAAAATCAGTTGGACGGTATGTTGACAGAAGCACTAAATGAATATGAAGGTGTTCTCCGTAAGATTGATTCATTTCCAAAACAAGATTCAGAATTAGTGAAAAAAATATTAAAAAATGTTATTTCCATGAAGGGAGTAAAAGCTTCGAGAGTAAAAGAGTATAAAAAGTTTTTGGCTGAAATTGGACAGGGATCTGAGCAACAGGCAAAACTTAGAGAATTACAAGTTATACTTGAAGTTTCAAATGACTATAAGAAAGACAACTCACTTGAGGATCTTGGAAAAGATATTGAGTTTGATAGTGTCGATGATATCGATTGGAGAAGTATTTCGGAGTTGGTATATTCAGCTTATGAAAAACTTGAAGTTCTAGATGGAAAGAAGATAATTCGTAAAGTGCAGGATTTGTCACAGAGAGCAAGTCAGCTGCATGAGAAAATTAATTATATGGACGTCCAAAAGAAACTTGAAACTATGGGAGACGACTGGAGTGCTAGAAAGAAATATGTAGATTCTCTTTATGAAGGAATGGAAAAGAGAAATAAAGTAAAGGCATCATATATGGCAAATTATAATATTAAAGATGAGCAGTTCCATTGGAATGTTGCATTCTTGAATGGCAGACAGTACGTTGGGCAGGTGGATCTCTTTGTAGGTGGTAGTCCTTGTCAGTCATTTTCTTTGGTAGGCAAGCAGCGTGGTTTGGACGATACAAGAGGTACACTTTTCTATGAGTATGCTAGACTAATTGATGAGATAAAACCAAAGGTATTTATTTATGAAAATGTAAAAGCTGTTACCACACATGATGGTGGAAAAACATGGGAGAAAATGCAGCAGGTTTTTGCAGAATTGGGTTATAAATTCACATGGTCAATTTTGAATGCAAAGAATTATGGTATTCCACAGAATAGAGAACGATTGTTTGTTGTAGGATTTCGTGAGGATTTGGAATTGGTAAAAGAATTCAGTTTTCCAGAGCCAATTCCGTTAAAGAAAAAAATGAAAGATTTTCTTGTTGATAATGCTCCTGGTGGGTATTTTCTTCCAAAGAAAGGTGTAGAATTTGTGACAATGGAAAAAAATCTTTCAAAACGATTCACACAGATTGATGGTGATGTACAATTATGTCAGAAGAAAAATCAACAGTTTAACTGGCATGGGGATTTTGTTTTCCAGTCAGAAGATGATGCGAAAGAGAAGCAGATACCGGATCTTGAAAAATATTTTTTATCTGAAAAAGTGGTCAAATATGTAATGGCTACAGGTACAAAGAATTTTTATAGCAAACCGAAGACTGATTTAGATGTTGCGAGACCATTACTTACAACCATGCATAAAATGCATAGGGCTGGAGTTGATAATTATGTTACAACAGACGGAAGGTTAAGAAAACTTACACCAAGAGAGTGTCTGCGTCTTATGGGATTCTCAGACAATTTTAAGATAGAAGTATCAGATACATCTATGTATCAGCAGGCAGGAAATTCGATAGTAGTTGATGTTTTGATTCATATTATGAACAAAGTCATTGAAAGTTACCCTGCATTAATCGAGGAGGAATAGAATTATGTCATTTTCACCATTTGCGAGATTTAGAAATTTTACGGTTGAAAATCTCAAGGCACTATTGGAAGTATATCCTGATCAGGCGGAACAGTTTACTTGGAGTGAGGCAGGCGAGATAATTGAGAGTAGTTCTTCAGGGTATAAAAGGACTTCTTATCAGCAGGCATGTCAGTTTGGATTAGAAGATAGAGGTAATGGGAGGTTCCGGGTTCAGTCGTATCTATATACATTTAATGATAATATGCTTGAAAAGTATATGCAATTTTGGATTGAAACGTATTATGCTCCGAATCCGTATGTCAATTCAGAGGATGAACCAATATTGATTTTTTGTGAAATTGCAAAAGAAATATTGGATAGTCCTAACTTGAAAATAGATTATAACGATTTCTTTAGTCGTAGAATTGGTGGAAAGAGTGAAGATATTCTTCTCAATGCATTAAAGGCATATGCTTCACCTTTAAAGTACCAAAAAAAAGATGGTGGACATTTTTTGTATGTAGAAGAACAGAATGCTACATATTTGAGAGAAAGAGTTTCCTTTATTGAGAAAGAATTTTGCATTCCAAAAAATAATTCACGTGAAGAATTTTTTGAACGTTATACTTATACACAGTTTTGTAAATTTCATGGAATTGTAAATCAGATTACGGATGAAATAAATACAGAAAATAATAATACTACTGAAAAGCGACTTACAGGAGCTGGGAATGTTTTGCTATACGGAGTACCTGGTGCAGGAAAGAGTCATAAAATTGCCAATGATTATTGTTCTGATCCAAGAAGAATAGAGAGAGTGGTATTTCATCCGGATTATACATATTCTGATTTTGTTGGACAGATTCTGCCACGGGTAGTGGATGATAAACTTAGATATGTCTTTACACCAGGCCCTTTTACAAAAATGTTGAAAAAATCATGGAATGATCCGGGATACCATTACTACTTGATAATTGAAGAAATTAACAGGGGCAATGCACCTGCAATTTTTGGAGAGATTTTTCAACTATTGGACAGGAAGGATGCTGAGTCATATCCTGAAGATGTTGTTGGAGAAAGTATATATGGTATCTCTAATTATGATGTGGCAAATGAGGTATATGGAAATTCAGAATATGAAGTGAGGATTCCATCTAATATGTCTATTCTTGCAACGATGAATACAGCCGATCAGAATGTTTTTACATTGGATACGGCTTTTCAGAGACGATGGAAAATGGAACACATACCAAATAAATTTGTATTTGAGGAAGGCGAACATGCATTGGATACGATTCAAGGGTCTAGGGTAAACTGGGGCACTTTTGCAACAGTGGTTAATGATATTATTATAGATATAAATCAGGATACCAGTGGCTCCGAAGATAAGCGCCTTGGTGCATATTTTGTTAAAACAAATGAACTATCTCAAAAGGTATTTGCTGAAAAAGTATTAAAATACCTATGGGATGACGCATTCAAAATGGATAAAGAGGCTGTCTTTAATTCTAAATTCAAGTCATTAGAGGCTGTTATTGAGACATACGAAGAAACAGAAGAGGATTGTTTGGCAGCAGTTCTGAGAACCGATCTGTATGCAAAAATGATTAATAAAATGAAAGAGCCTAGTGTAAATCAAAAAACAGATCAAGGCGAAGAAGAAAAATCACAGGAGTAAGGAGTGTGATTATGGCAGATTTATCAATAAGAGATAAATGCTCAGTAAATACCAATTGGGATGAAGATACTTTTGTGGGACTAAGATGTGAAGAAGGAAATTTTAGTGTGCATTTTCCATTAGGATTTGTAATTCCTGTGGATGATAAAGAATTACGGAAGGATATAATGGTTCTTTTATCAGTTATTGGGAAAACAACTTCACGTAAAGATTCTGAGATTCAAAATGAAGCAAGAACGTATAATTGCACAGCATTTCCATTTCAAGCGTATTTGTCAATTATTCGGGATTTTTATGAAAGAGGATACTATAAGGAGCGAGAGGTTCATTTTACAGTTGCTAAACGTGGAAAAATAGATTGGAATAGAACAATCAAGACACAAAAACCTTACGTACAGGACAATGATAGTTTTTATCTTGATTTTGTTACTAGGAAAAATCAAGTTAATGAGAATGAGATGATTTCACTGATTCATGAATATTGTGTTTATGAGAGTTTCAGTAAAGTTGGATGGTTGTTTACAACTACATTACCCAAGAAACCGCGGATAAAAAGGAATGACCGCCTTTTTAAGTCTGCACTGATAACAAAAATATCACAGACATTTAACGACAGAAATAGGAAACTTTTTCAGGACATGCTTGCCATAATTTTGTATAAGGGAGAGGAAGAGTCTGAGACAAATTATCGGTACGGAACATACAGATTTGAGTATGTATGGGAAGCATTAATTGACAATGTGTACGGAGTTAAAGGAAAAGAAGAATACTTCCCTAAGACATACTGGACCATTGATGGTGTTCAATATGAAAATGCATGCCTGGAACCTGATACAATTATGATTTGGAATGGAAATATATACGTTCTTGATGCTAAATATTATAAATATGGTGCTACAAAGCGGGTATCGGATTTGCCAGAATCTACTTCTATAAATAAACAGATTACATATGGTGAGTTCATTGCGGAGCAGGAACAATTCAGAGAAAAGTATAAGGTTTACAATGCATTTATAATACCATATGCACAGGAAAACGGAGAAATATTAAAGAATATTGGAGTTGCTTATAGTGATTGGAAAACGAATAAAAAAAGCTATGAAAATATTCAGGGCATTTTATTGGATGTAAAACATTTGATGTATGCATCATGGGGACAAAATGCAGAGGAAATTGATAAACTTATACGATGTATTGAAGGAGGAATAAAGAATGCAGAGAATTAATAATGATGAAATTTTTTTTGAAAATATCCCTTTATATGGTTCCAATATTGTGACAAAAGGTTCAAGTGGACTTGGAGGGGAAATTTATTTCAATATAAGTGATATAGATTTCTTTGGAGGAAATGTGAATTCAACAGCAACAATTGCTGGAAAAGAAGTATATTCTTTAAATAAATCAAATGTATATAGATTTGATAAGAGTAATCTTTTAGAATATATGGATTCGATTAAAGATGAATTTATATTAAAACTGTTCTATGATTACAAAAAATTTACTAGAAATTCTGATAAATGGAAAATGATAGATGAGGATGGTTGGAAGTATAGAAAAGATGAAATTGAAAGTGCTTCAAATTTGGAATTTGATATGTATCTTAAAAAATCCACATTAGATAGAGGATTTATAGGATGCAATTCCTCAGAGATTTATTCTTTGGTAATTGCTTATACATTGATTCCTAACTATACAGAATTAAGAATCGTGCGAACAAATGAAAATGGACATTATTGTTATACCTTTTTATTGAATTTAAAGTCTTCTGTAGATTTTGCGTCAGAGTTTAATCAGGAGTTTGAAGAAGAAGTTGAAAATAAAAGGGGTGTAAATAGAGCAGATTTGTTAGGTGATGCATGCAATAGAGGTGGCAAACCTAGTAAGTCTCGAGTTAATACAACTGTATATAATAGAGATGCTGTTATTGCAGCGGCTGTAAAAGAAAGAGCAAATGGACAATGTGATTTGTGTGGACAACCTGCTCCGTTTATCAATGCTAATGGATTTCCTTATTTAGAGGAACATCATTTAGTTAGATTGGCTGATGGAGGGGACGATAGCTTGGATAATGCAGTGGCACTATGTCCTAATTGTCATAGGAAAATGCATATTGTAAATGATGAAAAAGACACGGAAACACTTAAGAAAAGAATTTTAGCGTATGTAAATGCGATGAATAAAAAATAAGTTGAGGATATGGAAGTGTGTTAATTAAGATGTATTTTATATATTGCAATTATAATATATAAAATTTATTAAAATGTAAACTGGAATCAAAATATAATGTAAGGATATTTTGGGAGGAATATATGTGTCAAGAAGAAGGCGGATATTATGCAATTAAAGGTTATTTATTTCAGTATGACAAATCAATTTTAGAATTGTTATCGAGTAATGATGATACGCGTGTGTTTATAGAAAGAATACAAGATATAGATTATGATAATTATGTTTTACAAGTAAAGCATAAGGAGACAGCAGAATTTTCAAATTCTAAGATAAGAGAGCCAATAATAAAACTTTTAGACATATTCATTTCTGAGCAATCAAAGAAATTTTGCTTATATGCTTATTTTAAAAATCAAAAGCCACATAAGGTTAAATTTAAAAAAGTAGAGGATGTTAAAGAAATACTAGTGTATAGAGACAAGGAAAAAACAGAAGCTTTATATGCGAAGTATTCAGATGATATTTTAGAAAAGTTTATACAAAATTTCTGCTTATGTTTTTCGGAAAATTTTGAAGAACAATTTTCAAATGTGTTGGATAAGATAAGCTTGAGAATGGGAGTAAGTAGGGATGAAGCATGGATTTATCATGCAATAATTAGCGATAAATTATTTAAAATTGTTTTAAGAGATAATCCAAAAGAACGATATATAACTTTCAATGAACTGAAATCCTATGTTGAAGAGTGCAGAAGTTTGACATTTGAAAATATGTATAAAGAAATTATAGGTAGAGAACAATTTTTAAAATCAATAAAAAAGAAATACTTTACTTTCAAATCCCCCAATCTTAATAATTATGAAAGGCTGTTTTTGATTGAATGTAATAATTACGAGAATGCTACTATTTTAAGGCAGATAATTGATTTGATTTCAAACAGATATTATAAAAAAGGAAAATCTCCAGCACCTTATATATGTTTTATGAATTTAGATAAAAAAATATTGAATGATGTAAAACGTGGGTTAATTGATGATAATCAAAAATTTTCAGATGGAACTTATTTTGATGGAGATTATTTTAGAAAAGAGAAATTACGGACGGACGATGACGTTAAAATTAAGTTTATTTTTGAAGAAAAAATTGATACATTTACAGTGGATTTCAAGGAAGTATATGACTTTTATATGAAAAGAGATACACTATTATGCGAAAAATCATATAAAATTAGCATTCAAATAGAATCAATTGATGAAATAAAAAGCTTGATTTAAAAGGAGGAATAAAAAATAATGGAGTCAAATGCCGAAGTAATCGCAGTTATGCCAAATAAAATAAGAATAAGGGTTCGTGATATAAAAAACTTTAATGATACTGGAGAAAAATTTTCGGTAGGTTCTTATCTTCGAGTATCAGACTCAGAGGATTGTGCTATTATTGCGATGATAGAGAATTTTTCAATTGAACAGATAAAAGAGGGTGAGGACGGAAGAAAATATATTTTGGAGGCAGTTCCTATTGGCTTTATAGATAGTAACAAACAATTCACAAGAGGGGGAAATAATATTGCAATTCCACCAACGGGAGTTGCACCAGCAAAGAAAGAAGAAATACAAGCAATTTTCTTTCAGATAGAGCAAAAGAAAAGATTTCAATTTTCAAAATTGTTACAAGATACGAGTATAGATGTACCGGTAAATGGAGATAGTTTCTTTAATAAACATTTTGCAATTGTTGGTTCGACTGGTTCAGGAAAATCTCATACAGTAGCTAAAATATTACAAACAGCTATGTGTTTAAAGGAAGGGGAATATGATGGATTAAATAATTCTCATATTGTTATATTTGATATTCACTCAGAGTATAAAAATGCTTTTCCAAATGGCAATTATATAGATGTCTCTAAATTAAAATTACCATATTGGTTAATGAATGGAGAGGAATTAGAAGAACTGTTTGTTGAAACAGGAGAAAATCAGGCATATAATCAAATAAATCTTTTAAGACGTTTGATAACACGAAATAAGCAGGTGAAAAATAGTAAAGTTGAAAATATTTCATTTGATACACCTGTAAGGTTCTCTGTGGAAGAAGTATTAAATGCTATTGTAAACTTGAGCATAGAAACACGTGATGCAAAGAAACCTGGTGAAATTGCGATTAAGGATGAACGAAAAAAATATGAATCTGATGATCAAAAATTTGATGATTATTTTAAAAAGGTATATGAATTTGAAGAGCAAAAAAATCAATCGATAAATAAAGGTACATATAATGATGGTTCACTTGATAAGTTTATTTCAAGAATTAGAAATAAACTTACAGATAAGCGATTAGATTTTCTTTTTGGGGATGAATCTGTAAATTGTACTTTGGAGGATGTGTTAAGAGGATTGTTGGGATATGAAAATGACAAAGAGAGTAATATAACAATAATTGATTTAAGTGGAGTTCCTTTTGAAGTATTAAGTATAACAGTTTCATTGATTTCAAGAATGCTTTTTGAATGTGGATATTTTTTAAAACAAATAAATGGAAGGGATTGTGTAGCTCCACTCTTGTTAGTGTATGAAGAAGCACATAAGTATGTACCTAAAATGAAAGATGCAAAATATAATTCGTCTAGGACAGCGATAGAGAGAATAGCTAAAGAAGGAAGAAAATATGGTATAACACTTGCAATTGTGAGTCAACGTCCATCTGAAATATCAGAAACTATTTTTTCGCAATGTAGTAATTTTGTCGTGATGAGATTAACTAATCCCCAAGATCAAAATTATGTGCAAAGATTGTTACCAGATAGCCTAGGCAATATTACAAATTCTTTGCCTGCGTTAGGAAGTGGACAGACATTGATTATTGGCGATTCTATAATTATGCCATCAGTTGTACAGATTGAAAGATGTAATCCTGAACCTGATTCTAATGATATTGCATACTTGCAGGAATGGAAAAAAGAATGGAGAAATATTGCTTTTGAAAAAGTTATAAATAAATATGAAAGATAATAATTTTACATAGAATTCAACTATTAATGTGAATTTTCTAAAAATCTACTCTCAATAAAATGAACAGTATATTTCCAGTGTTTTAATTGAAAACTGGATAAAAGATTGAGAGTTAATTATCTTGTGAATTCACACCATATCCGAAGAACCCGATAATTCAGCAGTTTTTTGCGAATATAGGTAGAACAGACACCATTGGTTTAGGGATTAGAAATCTTTATAAATACACACCAATAAATTCAGATGGTGGTAAGCCAAAATTGATTGAAGATGATGTGTTTGGAATTAATACACCTTTGGATAAGGTGGCTTCAGATGAATCTGCTAAGATTAAAAAAGTAACTGGTGCAGGTTATGATAAAAAGACTTCAACATGGACTTTGTAGTGAAAAGCTTGACTTAGTCTCATACAGTCTCAAGTTAGTCTCAACAAAGTCTCATGAGATTTGATACTTGATGAGACAAATAAAGTGGCAGAAATGTGATAAAATCAGCATTTATGTAAGAATAAGAGGGATTATTAGTCTCAAGTCAGTCTTCACGTAGTCTCATTTATTTGATGATTCTATGAGACTTACTTGAGACTAGGAAAAATGATGGAGGAAGAAAATTGTGGATAAACAGAGCCTTTTTATATCGTATTGCTGGAAAGATGGTAATACATATGCGGATGAACTAGAAACGCAATTAAAAGATGAATTCAATGTACAGAGAGATAAATCACAGTTAATCGCAAATGACGATATTTATGATTTTATGACTCAAATCGCAAATTGCGATAATGTAATCATAGTTTTAACAGAAGAATATGTAAAATCTTTAAATTGTATGTTGGAAATGTCTTTTTTGGTATCGCAAGAGGATTGGCCTATGAAAGCTATGGTATTAGTAATTGATAATTCATTGTACTTGATAGAAAGAAAACTAGAAATAATTAATTATTGGTTATTGCGTCAAAAAACTTGTATATATGGTATGCGGGATGAAGAAATTGGAAAAACAATTTGGGAGGAAGAAAGAAATTATATTGATCAAATCTGTGAACAAGTTGAAAAATTTTTAAGAGGTCTTTCAAGAAGAAAAAATCCTAGTCAAATAGCTGTTGTAAATGAGGTTATTAAGAAGTCGAAACGTAATAGAAAAGCAGAAATTGATTTAATAGCACGAGGAGAGGAATTTGTAAAAGATTACATTTCTAAAAATGGAAATATTACATTAAAAGAACTTGCGGAGTCATCAGGTCGCAGTTCAGCATCAGTAAGGCGTATAATTTCGGATTTGTTAGAGAAAGGCTGTATTGAGAAGGTTGGTGTTGGGAAGGAAATGCGTTATATTGTGGCAAAATGATATGAAAATGTATCAATTAGAATAATTCGTCGCTAAAAAAGCGACGAAAATTTTTGCTTGTCAAATATCTCATTTTGGATTATTATTTTTCTGATGAACTTGCAAGCCAACAGACGATTATTCTTTGAATAGTCAAATGACCTGCAAGCCACCGGAACTACACACAATAATGAAAAAAATAGCTGGTACTGGATTGGTACTAAAAAATTGTGAAACGAAAAATAATGTGTGGAAAAACTATTGTTTTCAAAATTATATGGTATAGAAAACAAACTATAACGAATCAAAATCACATCAAACTTTGCGAGTTTGAATAACGGACAGAAATGCCGAAAGCCTGTATTTATGCTGGTTTCCGGCATTTGTTTTATCAAATGGCTCTGGTTTGGCTCTATTTGTGGGGGAGTAATGGAGTTATCAATTTTGAAAAGGTAAATAAAAAAGGAAGAAGGTACAAGCTATGTTGCCAACAAGAGAAGAAGCACTGAAGTTAATTCGTGATGGGTTATTATTTAATCCGGGACCTTGGGGAAAACATTGTTTAACAGCAGCACACTGTGCAGAAAAAATAGCAAGTGCATGTGGTGATATGGATGTTGAGAAAGCATATATATTAGGTTTACTACATGATATAGGAAGAAAATTTGGTGTAAGACATCTTGGACATGTTTATGATGGATACGTATATATGAAATCATTGGGATATGATGAAGTAGCAAAGATATGTTTAACCCATTCTTTTAATAATCATACGATAGATGAATACATCGGAAAATTTGATGTTACAGATGAAGAATTGACAATTATAAAAACTGAATTAGCAAAGACCATATATGATGAATATGACCGGTTAATTCAATTGTGCGATTGTTTGGCTGGAGCGGAAGGAGTTCTTGATATAGAAAATAGGATGAATGACGTAAAGAAAAGGTATGGCTTTTATCCGCAGGACAAGTGGAATTCCAATATGAATTTGAAGCAATATTTTGAGGGGAAAATGAATAAAGACATTTACCTTATATGTGAGAAAGATACATTTGCACCAGGAGATTTATGATCTTATAAATATATTTTTACTACAAGTTTTATGAACAGGTTGGAGGTAGTTAAGTGGATATTTTATTTAAAAATGATGATTTTGTATTTTCATACAGAGTTGGCGGTATATTGATGCATAATGGTAAAATCTTGTTACAGCGTCCGAAGAATGATGATTATGCCATTATTGGCGGACATGTTGCGGCTATGGAGACAAGTATGGAAACTCTTAAACGGGAATTTGAAGAAGAGCTTCATGCTAAGATAGAGGTAGATAATCTTTTTGCAATCGGAGAAATTTATTTTCCATGGGGAAAAAGACCCTGTCATCAGATATGCTTATATTATAATGTACATCTGATGGATGATAATATTCCATTAGATGGTGTGTTTCATGGATATGATGAGCTGGATAATGAAAGAATTGATTTGGATTTCTGTTGGGTTTCACTAGAAGATTTAAAGAAGGGTACTAAGGTATATCCTTTAGAGTTGATACCATATATCCTTGAGCCAGGGAAAGAAATTGTACATTTTGTTTCAAAGCAGATTTGAGGAGATAGTCAATGATAGAAAATATGAAGGTAGAATTTGGCAGAACATCAGATATTGATTCATGAATGATAAACGTGCTTTGTGCGTGAAGAACGAACAAGAGATTGTTGGCGTACTTTTATATTCAAGGAAGTATAATATGATATGTTGTCTGGCTGTTGCTCCGGCTTATCGAAAAAGGGGAATTGCTTCGATTCTTTTAAAAGAGGCACTTGATAAGCTTGACAGAGATAAAGATATAACTGTGTCTACATTTGGAGGAAATGATGTTAAAGGAATTGCACCTAGAAAATTATATAAGAAATTTGGATTTGAAGAAGGTGAGCTGATTGAAGAATTTGGATATCCTAATCAAAAGTTTGTGTTGCATACTGACAAAAGTGCTGATAATGTAATAATTGGTACAAAAGTAACTGTCACAGTCGATAGACCATTAGGAAGGTAAGACGCAGGAAGATATTGCAGAAGTTATTGGAATATCGAGGCATGTATATGTGAGAATTGCAGGATAGTACAATTTGAATATTAGATATAATAAAAAAAGGAGCATGCACATGAGCACACAGACATTCACAATATCACCAATTCCAGACGACATATTTGCTAAGATGCAGGGAAAATCATTTAAGGACAACTGCATCGTGTCAAGAGATGATTTGAGGTATATTAAAGTTTTACATGTTGGGTTTGATGGTGAAACACATGTTGGTGAGCTGGTTGTGAATAGAGTGATTGCTGATGACGTGCTTGATATATTTAAGCAGCTTTATGAAGCGGGTTATGAGATTGAAAAAATCCGCCTGATTGATGAATATGATGCCGATGATGAAAGGTCAATGAGAGATAATAATTCTTCGGCATTTAATTTCAGGTACATTTCCTATTCAACGACGCTGTCAAAGCATGCGTTAGGGCTGGCGGTTGACATCAATACACTTTATAATCCTTATGTGAAAAAAGTTGATGGCAGAAGAAATGTGGAGCCTGCCAATGCTGAAAAGTATACAGACAGGAGCGTGGATTTTCTGCATAAAATAGACCATGACGATTTGTGTTACAAGCTGTTTGTGGAACACGGATTTGAGTGGGGAGGAGACTGGGAGCACGCAAAAGACTACCAGCATTTTGAGATGACTGACGAGTGGATTGAAAGCCATGCTAAAAAGCAGGGGAGAATGAGTAAATGAAATTATTATACGGAACAGGAAATCAGGCAAAATTAGCTGCGATGAGAAGCAGACTAAGGCAAATTGGGATAGAATTAGTAGGATTAAATGATTTGAAGGCTGATGGGCTGGATATTCCTAAGGTAGTGGAAAATGGCAATACTCCGCTTGAAAATGCACGATTAAAAGCAAAAGGTTATTATGAAGCTTTTCATATTCCTGTATTTTCGTGTGATTCAGGATTGTATTTTGATAATGTTCCTGATGAGATTCAGCCGGGCGTACATGTACGCAATGTAAACGGAAAGCGTTTGTCAGATGATGAGATGATAGATTACTATTCTGGATTGGTGAAAATTTACGGTAATCTGGTAGCGAGATACAAGAATGCGATTTGCTTCGTGATGGACGATACACATATGTATGAGGCAATGGAGCCGTCTATGGAAAGTGAGAAGTTTATTTTGACAGATAAACCACACAGTACAATCAGAAAAGAGGGGTTTCCGCTGGACAGCATATCGTTGGAGATAAATACGAATAAATATTACTATGATTTGCCGGAAGATAAATTAGAACAGGTTGCTGTTGAGGACGGATTTTTGGAATTCTTTAAGAATATTTATTGTGTGTGCGAAAAGGATAGTTTTATACCGGGAGAGATTTAAGCTTTGATTTTTAAAGAATATAACCAAACTGACATAATCAACATAAAAAATCAAATAGACAGGTTAAGAGCATGCGGAATCGGTGTTGCGGATTTGCCGCAGAATTTAAGGGATTCTGTGTGGAAAATTGTTTACTACGAGTTGAAACAAAATGGCAGCAGACAAAATACCGTCAGCAAAGCGGCTGACGGTGTCTGCCAGAGCAATATACTTAAAAAAATGTTTGGACTGCCAAAAGATGTTTTCGGGAAAAAATATTGGAATATGTATTCGCCCGACAGTAAGATAAGACAGGAAAAATACAGTAATGTGCAGCTGCCGTTTAATTACGCACAGGTTGAGTGCAATAGTGTATACAGGGCTATGATTCATCATATGATAACAGGGGCGGATGTGCCGACGGATACGGTTGTTGATATTTTCGGGAAATTCGGGCTGGCGGCGGCATTGTGTGCAGGTGGATATAAACATAAAATAGTATGCCTTAATGAGCAGAATTTTTATTTGTATTCGCTTCTTCAGGACGTGATGCGAAAGCCCGTAAAGTTTTATAAAATGATAGATGAGGAAAGAAAATATCTGGAAATCAAGCTTGCCGACAATGAGATAAAAGATATAATGAAGTCACAGATACAGCATCTTGGACAAATCAAGGTACTTGTCTATTACGGAGTACGAAAGAATGTCGGAGGACAGTATTCGTATGAATCTACGGGATATACGAAAGAGCAGATTGCCAAGTATATATTTATATGTTTGTGTTTTGCACCGGAATACTGGGTGGAGACTAATCTGGAAGTAAAAAACAATAAAATGGTTACTGGGTGGCTTGACGATGAAAAGACATATAAGAAATGTGTGACGGATTTTGTGAAGTTATCGCAGGAAGATTTTGTGGCTTTTGCCAAGAAATTTTCGGAGTTGAAATTTGTAAACTGCGATATAAGCAGGGTTATTGATATAATAAGAAAAAATGCAGACAATCAAAATTATAGCAGCGGTGACATACAAAAGTTTCTTCTTTATATAGATGTACCGAAATATATAAAAGAATATCAGCGTTTCGGATTTGACGGCACTATGATGATAAGCCTTTTAAAAATGTTCCATCACTACGAGGGCAACTGGATTATGACATGGTCAACATTTTTACAAAAAGGCCTTAATGATGAAAATCCCACGCTCTACGATATGTTGTATACACAACAGGAAATGCAGTCCGATATATACATAGCACATGGGAATTACGAGCGTTTTGAGGAAAAAGTGCCCGTGAAAGTCATATATAATATGTTTGATATGATAGACAAAGACAAGAATTTATTTGTTTTCATTTACAGGGATAAGAATAAAAACAAGCAGCAGAATATCGTTTTTGTTACTGATATAGATTTTGATGAAATCGATTGTGAATCATTTTTTCGAAAATATAAAATGGAATTTAACGGGAAAGAAAAGTTATTAAAATTAAAGTGGCGTGAATTTAAAAAGAATTATGTGAAGTTTTCATAAGTGTAAAAATCGTGCGACGGGATAAAAATTTTTTTTGAGAGAGTGCAGAAAACCTGTGCTCTTTTTTTATTTATAGGCTGATAGCATGATTAAAATCCGGAATTTATAATAAGCTCATAAACAAAAACAAACGCACAAGCGAAAGGAGAAATTATTATGATGAGAGTATTGACACCAAACGGAAATGTAATTGAGGTAGAAAAGGCAGAGGCAATAGTCGAGAAAAGAGTCAGCTTTAACGGAAGGGATATCAGACTGTGTCAGACAGCAAAAGACAAAAGCCAGCCTGCCAGCGGATTGTATTTTTCGGTGAAAACGGAGTCGGTTTTTACTATTGCAAATGAAGGAAATCTTCTTGTTGGAAATCTTCCCGTTGATACGGTAAAGAAAATTGTCACAAATCTTACAAAAGACGGTTTCTGTGATTTGAGCGGATTTGATTACCAGCCGGAAATCGGAATCAACGACAAGCCTGTATTTGACGAAGGCAAATCGCGTCCGTATTTTTGCAGGAGCAATGTTGCGATGATGTTTGCACCGAGACAGAATATGGATTTTCCGATAAACGCAATTTCAAATACAGATACCGGAGTAAATTCATTTCCGCAGAACAATACTGAGGAAACAGATATTTTTAATGATGATTTGTGGGCTGATGACAGCTCTGATAATGATAGCTGTGATGATGGCTTTGATAATGGAGAAGAAAATTAAAAATGCCTAAAATATATATTTTAAGAGCAGATTCGGCGGGAAATGTATATCGTGGGTATGAATGTGATGCACAAGATTATTCGGACATGATTAAAATTACCGACATACAAAAATTTGCACTTACAAAAAATATCGACATTTTATATGAAGAAGATGCCGTTATTACGGGAAAAACGCTTAACCGTGCGGTATGCGGCGAAGACGGAAAAGTGCAGAAAATATTTGCGGGAAATATAGCTGCTGTAAAACATGAAAAAGACATTATAAAAGATATTAATAAAGAAGATATTGAATTCGTTGAAAAGTCATTGAGACCCATAGAGCGTATTTTTGGCGGTGAAGTATTTTTTAAATCATAGATTTATAACCTAAAGCACACGACACGCCGGCTGTCAATAACAAAGACGGCTGAATTACATTCAACAAAGACATCGAATTTCCTTCAAAAAAGTGTCGAATTACTAAAAAAAGCGGCTAAATATCCGTATCGGAAAACAGCCGCTTATTTTTTAAAAAATTCATTAAAATCACATTCAAAAACTTTGGTTAATGCGATAAGCATATCAACGGTCGGGTTATTGTATCCGTTTTCGACTTTACTGAAAATTCCTGTTGTGACATTGATATTTTCGCATTGGAGTTTGGCAATGACATCAACAGCTTTCATGTGGCGTTCTTTGCGCAAACGCCGTATGTTTGAGCCGATGAGCGGATTAAGATGCTGGTTGATTCGTTCACTCATGATATTCACCTCAAAGAAATCATATGTAAAATTTTATCCAAAATAGAAGAAAAAAGTATCCAAAATAGAAGTTATATGTTACAATGATAAAAACTTCCATTTTGGACAGAAATGTAAAATTACAAGGGAGGAAAAAATTTTAATGGCAATACAGGAAGTTATAAAGTACGAGGGAGAAAATTCTGTTCTGATATATAAGCATCCTGCTGAGGATTTTAATACGATGTCACAGCTCATTGTCCATGAGTCGCAGGAAGCGGTATTTTTTAGTGACGGACAGGCTTTGGACAGCTTCAGGGCAGGAAGATATACTCTTGAGACAAAGAATATCCCGTTAATTTCCAAGCTTAGAAATCTTGTATCGGGCGGCGTATCACCGTTTCACACAGAGGTTTATTTTATAAATCTTGCAACGATGATGGACATACCGTGGGGCACGCCGAGCCAGGTAACTGTGAGAGACCCGAATTACGGATACAGTTACAGTGCGGGTGCAAGTGGTTCGTTCGGACTTAAAATAACAGACGGACGCAGACTTCTTATTAATCTTGTCGGTACAGAGAAGAAGATGGAGACATCTGATGTTCAGAAGTATTTTAAAGATCTGATTGTTACGAGAGTTAAAAATTGTATTGCGGTTGAACTAGGCAGATACAGCTACAATGAATTTAACCAGCATTTAAGTGACATTTCTGAAAGCGTTGCGTCACAGATTGAAAAAGATATTTCCGATTACGGCATACAGATACTTAATTTCTTTTTATCTTCGGTCAATATAAAGCCTGATGATCTTGAAGCATTAAAAAATCTCGACAACAGCATGGTACAGAAAAGATTTGAGGCTATGGGTAACAGGGATGCGAATGTTATCGAGGCACAGGGAATGGCGAAAGCGAGAGAAATCCAGGGCTACACATGGCAGCAGGAACAGCAGTTTGACGTTAGTAAGACATTTGCACAAAACGAGGGATTTGCGGGTAATCCTGCCAATATGATGGCACAGATTCCGCTGGCATTTTCCATGGGAGACATGATTAAATCAAATGTAGATTCTGCAGTGGCTTCGACAGCCGAAACGAAAAATAATACGGATATTTCTGTTATAAAATGTGCAAAATGCGGCACTGAACTTCCGTCAAATTCAAAATTCTGCTTTAACTGTGGAGAAAAAGTTGAGATTCCAAAGACGGTTTTCTGTTCGGAATGTGGACAGCCGATAAGTCCCGAAGCTAAATTCTGCATGCACTGCGGAGCAAGGAGGGACGTATGACAAGATACATTTTTTGCGTGATTGCTGTTTTAGTACAGCCGTTATTTGTGTGGTATGTGTACCATAAGCAGGATAAAAGAGAAGCAGCCTTAAAGATTCCGATGATTGGCTGCAGTGTGCTTTATCTTGTTGTGCAGGTATATGCGTTCTTCAAACTGTGTATAAAAATTCCGGGAAAATACGGTATATTTTCTTATCTGATTCAGGCTGTAATTCTGGCGGTATTTATAGCTTTGGAGCTGGCTTTGTCAGGCAGCAACAAATATATAAAAAAAGTCCAGGAAAATGAGCAGAATTCAATACGTGATTTTAAAAATCTTATCAAAGAACTAGAAATATGCAGATTGGATATCTCTGAAGAAAATAAAAAATATATAGATAAATTATACGAAAAAATGAGATATTCCAATCCTGTGAGTTCACCTGAAGTTTCACAGGAAAATGAAAAAATACACAAATTGATAGCTGAATTACCGGGAATTACAGAATCTTCACAGTTTGAGGCTAAATGCCTGGAGATAGAAAAACAGCTTGATATAAGGAAAATAAAGAACACAAAGGAGCAGGGTTAAACAATGGAGGCAATAAAGTGTCCTAATTGCGGAAGTGAAAAAGTAAAAGAACTGACAGAAGAAAAATATGCTTGTCTTGCATGTGATAATATATTTTTAGTACATAATCTTTCAAAAGAGTTCAGACAGACAGATGCACATATTACAGATATGCATGAGGATATAAATGAAAAACTCGATAATTTAAGTAAGAATGTTAATTCTGTAACTGTAAATTCCAATTCACAGGCTTCAAGAGCAAAAGAAATCCTGATTGAAGCACAGGATAATTTTGACAGAGGAAAATATTGCGAGGCTTATGCCGGATTTAAAAAATATACAGGCTTTGAACCGGATTCATGTGTCGGATATGAAGGAATGTATAAAGTTATATTAAAATTAAAAGGTAATACATCTAAAGAAAAAGACAAATATGCTGGTTATGATCTATTAAATAAAATGATAAGCTGCAAAGACTGTGATAAAGAAGCTGTACTAACACCTATGATGCAGCAATATGTCGCAGAAAAAACTGAAACAGAAAGTCGTAATTTAGAAAATGAAGTTAATAATGCATGTTCTGAAAACGGAATTAAGAACAATGGTGTAGAGGATGGCATAAAAGCATTAATAGAATTCTACGAAAAACAAAAGGATACCACTGAAAAACGATATGAACAATATAGAGAGTCAAGTATAAAAGATTACGAAGAATACAGTGCGATGTCCGATGAAGAAAAGAAGAAGAAAAAACTTTTAAAACTTATTGCACCTGTAATAATAGGTGTGCTTTCTTTAATTTTATTACATGGATTTTTCAGATGGGTTGTAGTTATAATAGCAGTAATATGGGCATGGTTTGCAACTGCATCTCCGGTAAAATGGGATGATGATTCGTCTGACAGTAATAAGTGGAAAGACAGCATTAACAGCAATCAGACGCGTGCTGATTATTGGAAAACAAAAGAAGAAAGACTAAATGACAAAGAAGAGTTCACAATATCTGATATGGAATCTGTTATAAATGATATTTCAAAAAGCTGTGGTTCTTCAGATGAGATTATAGAAAATGAGAGAATAAAACAGGAAGATGACATATCAGGCTACTGGATAGTAGAAGTCGGAGATAGTGCTTTGCACAGCGTTGATTTTGATGCTTCGTTTAATGCACGTGAAGCTGTTGAAAAGCATTGCAAAGAAACAGGTATTTATAATATACACGAACCAAATAATGTGTTCATACATTATAGTCAAATAAGAATCAAGAAGATAAGAAAGAGTCAGGCAGTTACAATTCAGAAGTTAATACAGTCATATGGAATCCAGAATGTCAATATCAGACAGATGAGTCCGAATGAATTATAATAGGCCATGTTGGTTAGTGGGAGCGTTTTATCGCCCCCACTTTTTAGATGTTTAATATTTAAAATAGTTATTGTAAAGAAATATAAAAAATTATATAATAAATATATTAAATACTAATGTGCAAGAGGTTTTACATGAAGAATATATCAGAAATGACCATTAAAGAAATAGAAGATGAAATAAAGATGGCTAAGTTTGATGCTAATGAAAATTATGTTTTTGTAAGTTATTCGCATATGGATTATAAACAGGTATATCCAATGGTTTTAAGATGGATAAGAAAGGGATATAACATATATCTTGATGTGGATTTTGAAAATCACAGCGGAAATGAAAACTGGGTCGAAATGATGACAAAAGCATTGAGGTCTGCATCATGTCAGCTTGTTGCATGCTTCTACAGCGAGAATTACTGCTTCAGTTATCCATCTATGCTTGAACTGCTTACTGTTTGCTCAGATGAAACGGCAAAGAAAAGAAAACCGTTTACAAATCCTGTTTTGCCGGTAGATATTATATGTCTGGAAAACAAGCCGAAAGATGAAGGGAAAAATTTTAGTTCACAGGAAGTTAAGAATGATTACAAAAAGTATTTCACAAATTTAAGACAAAAAGTAGGTGACAGATTGTGGGAAAATAATCATCACGAGGAAGAATGTTACGAAGAGGGATTAAGAAGCCTTTACAACAATGATGAAGAGCGTGTAAAAGCAGCTGTAGAGGGTATAAAGCAGGCATATGATTCTTCTCAAATGGTTAATTTTTATCCTTCTGTTGCTATGATAGTCCGTGAGGTAAGAAAAAAGAGTAATCTTTATGGCAATTATATTGATGCGTCAAAGTATAATGAAGAAAACAGATTTAAACAGGACAGTGAAAATGCCATATATATGTTTGACAAAGATAATGGAGAGCCGGAAGTTTTAGATGAAACAGAAGATGTCGAGAGTGCAGGTGATGTCGCTGAAACAGCCGCTACAGCCGAAGCAGTTGAAGATATAAATGACGCAGCCAACACACAAGATTTAAGTGATGACTTGTTATATTACGATTCTGCAATTGGCAGGGACAACATGCTTGGCGGAATTGTGATTCTTAAAGGTTCAAAAATCAGCAGGAGCGAGGCGAATTCATGCCCTGAGGGAGCAAAGAAAAAGAGAAACAGCTCGCTATTAGACGGAAGTATCACGGACGACGGTGAGTATTATGTCCTTCAAAAAGATATGGAGTTCAGGAGCCTTTCGGGAGCGGCATGTTTTGTGTCGGGTACAAGTGTCAACGGAAAGCTGGCATGGAAATCAGGAAAAAAGAATGCAAAAACAGTGGGAAAAAGTTCATCCGGAGTGCGGAGTACAGGTGTAAGTTCTAAGATTAATCAGATTTGCATGGTAATTGAAAAGGTGAATCAGGAAAATAAACCGATTGAGAATTATACAAAAACACTTCAGAATATTTACGGAGCTGTTGCAAGTGAACTTAATATAAGCAAATCTCCAGTTGTAGACAAGTGCAACAGACAGCTCGGTCTTACTGCCATGGAATTTGCAAAATATGTCCGCGATTACAGCGAAGAAGGCAAAGATACATTATATGACATAGTTATGAATGCAGCTGGCAATGAAGATGAAAAGGCACTTATAAGAAAAACATTCAAAAAGAACTGATAAGTTTTGAGGAGATTGCATGAAAAGAAATAAATATAAAGATTATTTGTGGTATACAGCTCTTGCAGTATTTATCATATGTGTAATTGAAGGCATATTTTTCTATCACAATGTGGAAAATCCTTTCCTTAAAGTTACGCTTAATATTCAGAATGCGATAAAAGCATATAAGATTGACCCAGACATAAAGCAGGCAGAAGCACTTGCCTATATGCAGAAGTCTGGTGGTGGAATTATAAGCGTCATAATAACATATGTTTACTGTTTTGCTGTTATAGTGGCACCATTTTGTACAGTAGGTGCATTGGCTGTGCTTATAAGAAAGCCGGCAAGTTATGTAAGAGGATTTTTTAGCCAGAGAAACAAGAAGCATGTGCTTATAATAGGAGAAGGAAAGTATCAGTTTGCATTTATTGATGGTCTGGTAAAAGACTGCCGTGTGACAGTTATTGTAAGCAGAATGCTTTCAGAAGATACGAAACTGAAGTACATAAATAAGGGAGTAAAGATTATCCAGAAATATGGTGACATGTCAATTGAAACCATATTCAAATCGCTTGATATACGTAAATTTAATGATATCTTTCTCTGTGATGAAAGTGCAATTGCTAATATTGAATATTTGAAATCTTTATCTGAAAAATTATCAAAATACAGTGATGCAGGCAATTCAGCTTACCAGCAGATTCATGTTAGCAGTGCAGATAATTCGATGGCGGAACTTATCCGACAGTATTATGATAATCTTGATACAAAATTATTTGACCTTGATATAGTAGATGTAAATAAAATGGCTGTTAATAAGATGTATAAAGAACATCCTGTATACATAGCAAACAAAGATGATAATTATGATGTCCATATCGGAATTATAGGTTTTGGCGATTTTGGACAGAGTTCACTTATACAGGGGCTTAATATGTCAGTTCTATCGGCGGATTCAAAAATATGTATAGATGTTTTTGATAAAGATATTGATTCGATAATCGGTGGATTTATGAAAAACTTTTCGGTTGATGCACTTGAGGGTCTGAAATTTGTAAAAGAAGATATTTATGAAGGAAAAAGTACAGGTTGTTACGAATTAAAAATGCCTTTTAACACTTCACCGGACAAGTTTGGAATGGATGGAGAAATAAATATCAGATTTTTTAACACAGATGCAACAAAGTTACATTTTAATAAAATATTTAAAAAATGTAATGATGAAAATCCATTTACATATCTTATAATTGCGATGGCAGATACACGCTCAATGGCAAATACCATTATAGAATTAAAGCAGCTTTTATATAAAAAAGGTGACACATGTATAAACATTCCTGTTATTGTAAGAGTAAAAGAAAATAATGATTTTGCAAGTATTTATGGTGAAAAGAATCTGTATACAATAAACCGCGATAAGGATATTTATTCGTATGAATCAATAACAAACCAGGAAATTACAAATGAAGCAAAGCTTTTTAATCACAGATATAATCTGCTTTATGATGTGATAAGCGGTTATAAGAAAGATAAAAATATAGTTGTAGATGATAAATTTATGCTTGAAATAGAAAATCATCTTAAAGAGGATGCACTAAGAATCGAAAAGGATGAGACAGAATTAAATAATGCATGGCATAAGATGAGTATTTTCGACAGGGAGTCAAGCATTGCACAATCACTTCATCAGGATGTAAAAAGATGGCTTGTGTATGATAAAAAGGCATATTCGCTTAAAGATAATAAGGAAGAACTGGAAAGAATTGAACATAGAAGATGGAATGTGTTTATGATTACCCGTGGATTCAAATATGAAAAAGCAGGGAAAAAGGATTTGTATGCAAAAACCCATCCGTGTATTTCCAAGTGGGAAGTTTTGAAAGTTGAAAAGCCTGATACACTTGAATATGACTATACGCCATATTATATTTTAAAAGTTAATAAATAATTATAATATAAGCTGTGAGGTCAAATGTGGCTTCGCAGCTTCTTGTTATACTTGGTATTGTGGCACCTATTATGATGTTATTTGTTATGATATTGAAGTTAAGATATGTTTTTTTGAGGAGAACGGAAGATAATGAAAAATATGAAAACAGAAAATGTATTAAAACTTATATTAAAGATGGGAATGCCAATGGTTATATCAATGATGGTAAATTCGTTGTATAATATTGTTGACAGCCTGTTTGTAGCGAAGATGAGTGAGAATGCCATGACGGCACTTTCACTTGTATTTCCAATTCAGAATCTTATAAGTTCAATTATGATTGGATTTGGTATAGGAATTAATGCAGTTGTATCATTTTATCTCGGAGCAGGAGATAGGAAAAGAGCTGATAAAGCAGCCAGTCAGGGATTATTTCTGGGTACTGTCCATGGCCTTGTGTTTACTGTAATTGGTATAACAGTTATGCCATGGTTCCTTAGAATGTTCACAGATGATAGTGAGATACTAAGTCTTGGTGTGCAATATACAAATGTAGCATTTGCATTTTCAGTGGCACTTTCGTGGGAACTTGTATTTGAGAAAACATTTCAGGCAGTCGGCAGAATGACGGCATCAATGGTATGTATGCTGGCAGGCTGTATTGTAAATATAATACTTGATCCGGTACTTATATTTGGACTTGGCCCGGCACCGAGAATGGGAATAGAAGGTGCAGCACTTGCGACCGGAATAGGTCAGTCGGTATGTGCAATTGCATATATAATTTTATACATAGTAAAACCTATTTCTGTTAAATATAAAAAAGAGTATATGATTCCGCAAAAAGATATGTGTAAGAGACTTTATGCAATAGGAATACCGGCAAGTCTTAGCCTTGCACTGCCATCACTTCTTATATCAGCATTAAATGTTATTCTTGCAGCATTTTCCCAGACTTACGTATTTGTACTTGGTGTTTACTATAAATTACAGACATTTCTTTACCTTCCGGCAAACGGAATTGTTCAGGGAATGAGACCGCTTATAGGATATAATTATGGTGCCGGTGAGCATAAAAGAGTTGAGGAAATATACAGAACATCGCTTGTTCTGGTTGCTTTAATAATGGCAGCAGGTACAATACTTTGCTTTGTATTTCCTGGAGAGCTTATTGGTTTGTTTACAACAAATGCGGACACAATAAGTGCAGGACGGACAGCACTAAGGATAATTGGTCTGGGATTTATAGTATCTTCTGTGTCAGTTGCCTCATCAGGTGCATTGGAAGGACTTGGAAAAGGTGGTCCGTCACTTGTTATTTCTGCTTTAAGATACGTTGCTGTAATAATACCGGCAGCATTTATATTAAGCCGTATTATCGGAGCAGCAGGAGTATGGCATGCATTCTGGATAACAGAATTAATAACAGCGGTAGTATCATTTTATATATTTGTCCGTTCAAAATCAAAATAAATGAAAAGGAGAGTGTTATATGTGTACAGCAGCAACTTATAAGACAAAAGATTTTTATATGGGAAGGACACTTGATTATGAATTCGCATATGGCGAAGAAGTAACAGTTATGCCAAGAAATTATCCGCTTCATTTCAGATATATGGGGGATATGTCAGAACATTTTGCAATAATCGGAATGGCACATGTTGCTGATAATTATCCATTGTATTATGATGCAGTCAATGAGAAGGGGCTTGGAATGGCAGGACTTAATTTTGTTGGAAATGCAGTCTATGCAGAGCCGGATACAGAGGCTGATGAGAAAGAAAATGTATCGCAGTATGAATTTATACCATGGGTTTTAAGCCAGTGTTCAAGTGTAAAAGAAGTAAGAAGTCTATTGATGAGAATTAATCTTGTCGGTACACCGTACAGTGATATGTTTCCGGCGGCTCAGCTTCACTGGATTATTGCAGATGAGAATGAAGCTATAACAGTAGAATCTGTAAAGGACGGATTAAAGGTATACGATAATCCTGTAGGTGTACTTACAAACAATCCACCATTTGATATTCAGATGCTTATACTTGCGGATTATGCAGGACTTTCACCAAAGCAGCCTGTTAATACATTTGCATCAGGTGTTAATTTGAATATGTACAGCAGAGGAATGGGAGCTATGGGACTTCCGGGGGATTTATCATCCCGTTCAAGATTTGCAAGAGTAGCTTATACGAAGATGAATTCACGTTCCGGTGATTCTGAAAATGAAAGTGTGAGCCAGTTTTTCCATATACTCGGAAGTGTTGAACAGCAGCGTGGTTGCTGTGAAGTTGCAGATGGAAAATATGAGATAACAATATATACGTCATGCTGGAATGCCGCAAAAGGAATATATTATTATACAACATATGAAAACAGTCAGATTTCAGCTGTTGATATGAACAGGGAAGACCTTGAAAGCAGCGGATTAAAGAGATATCCGCTTGTCAACGGACAGCATATAAATTATCAGAATTGATTAACTATTACAAAAAGAATTCTGCATACGGACATTGTCCATAAGCAGAATTCTTTTTGTACATATGTTATAGATGCTCGGAATCCCATTCAGGCTGTTCACGAAAAGTTACTTTGCCTGTGGAAGCATCCATAGCGTCAACAATTGCAAGTGACTCAAGATGATAACCGAGATTTCTGATAATCTGGCCTCCGCTTTGGAACCCTTTTTCAATTACAATCCCGATACCTTCGACAGAAGCACCAGCCTCATTTACAATAGAAATAAGTCCCTGAAGTGCACATCCGTTTGCGAGGAAATCATCAATTATAAGAACGCGGTCCTCTGGATTTAAGAATTTCTTGGATACAATAACCTGATTTTTGCATTTGTGCGTAAATGACTCAACCTCGGCAACGTACATTTCGCCCTCAATATTAATGCTTTTTGATTTTTTGGCAAATACAACAGGAACATTGAAATGTCTTGCCACGATACATGCAATGCCGATTCCTGAAGCTTCAATAGTTACAATTTTATTAATCTTTTCTTTAGCAAAACGGCGTTTGAATTCTTTTCCAATCTGGTCAAATAATGCAATATCCATCTGATGATTTAAGAAACTGTCAACCTTTAATACATTACCTTCTTTAACGATGCCATCTTTAATAATTCTTTCCTCTAAAAAGTTCATTATAGCCTCCGTGTATATTTTTATATTCTCTAGATTACCAAATACGGTAGAAGGTATCAACAAAAATTTATAAAAATATAAGTAAAAATACGGATTTAAGGGAACTGGTACGCATTATGTCAGATTATTGAGCTTTCAGGGTGTCCGTTAATCCAGGCTTTTACATTAGCCATTGCAACATCAACAACGCGAAGCTGAGCCTCACTTGGTGACCATGCAATATGTGGAGTAATTATGGCATTAGGACAATCCATAAGCGGAATGTGTGAGTGCGAGTTGTCTGCTGATGTTGCATCAAGACCGGCAGCGTATACTTTGCCGTTTTTAAGTGCTTCACAGAGTGCGTCCTCGTCGATAAGACTGCCTCGCGAAGGATTAATAATGATAACACCATCCTTCATTTTGTCGATGCTTTCCTTATTAATAATGTTGACAGTTGATGGGTTAGCAGAACAGTTGAGCGAGATTACATCAGCTCTTGCATAAATTTCCTCTGTACTTACCTGTTCAATTGAAGCATATTCGGGACCGGTTTTTATGTGGTGGCTGGATGCGATGACTTTCATTCCAAAGCCCTGTGCCATGCGTGCAACCCAGAGACCTACGTGTCCCAGTCCGATAATGCCAAGTGTTTTGCCGTATAATTCAATCTGCCTGTCAATAGGATTAAAAAAAGTACCGCCTGAAAGTACATTATCAGGAGCTTTTTTGATAAAGTCACTATTGCCACGTATATCATGGCATATATCGAGAAGCAGTGCCATTGTAAACTGGGCAATTGTCTGTGCACCATAAACTGTGTTTGTAAGAGTCACATTGTGTTTTTTTGCAGCGTCACGGTCAAAATTGCCATATCCCATAGCAAGTGTCGAAATATATTTAAGATTAGGATGACGTTCAAAAAATGATTCGTCAAGATAATTATCTATATTAAAACCTATAAGTATTTCCTCATCTTTAAGCTGCGATTCGATGTCCTTTTGAGACTGGTGGTATACGCTGTACAGACGGAAACTTTCAATTTCTGGGATTTCATTGATATGCTGTTCCCATCTTGACTTAATTATGGGATTGAGACTTTCCTTCCATGCAGGATGACCTGTGTAAATTAATGCCTTCATATAAAATCCTCCTTGTTTTTGCGGAGCAAAAATCCGAGTCCTATGGCGAGGAGAGGATTTGACCTCCTTGTTTTTGCGGAGCAAAAATCCGAGTCCTATGGCGAGGAGAGGATTCGACCTCCTTGTTTCTAAATATAATACATGTATAATTTTATGCAATGGATATTATAATGTCAATATTGATAATTGAAAAGTGAAATTTATAAGCTTAATCGGCATATAACAAGGAAAAATAAGGGAAATCCCACATAAAACATTAAAAAAACAGGAAAAATCATATATAATTTAAAGGCTGCTTTTATGAAATAATAAATTATAATATTACACATGTATAGTTAAAGCACGATATATAATATAAAAAGAAACGTATACTTTTTTGCTAATATATAGTAAAATAGTATGTAATGAACTGATAATGCACAAATATGGTTATTGATGGAGGGTCAGATTATGAAAGCAGATGTTGTTATTGTAGGAAGTGGACCAGCCGGTATTTTTACGGCACTTGAACTTATAAAGAACGGGAGTAAGAAAAAGATAATAATGGTTGAAAAAGGCAGCAGTATTCATAAGAGAAACTGTCCTAAGAGTAAAACTAAAAAATGTGTTGGATGTGAACCTTGCAATATTACAGCGGGTTTTTCAGGAGCCGGGGCATTTTCGGATGGAAAACTGTCTTTGTCATATGAAGTTGGTGGAGATCTGCCATCACTTATAGGGGAAGATTTTGCACAGAGCCTTATTGATTATACAGACAAAATTTATCTGGAATTTGGAGCTGATACTCATGTTGAGGGTATTAATCAGGATGAAAAGGTAAAGGAAATCCGTAAACGTGCAATTCAGTCAGGGCTTAAACTTGTAGATTGTCCAATAAGACATCTTGGAACAGAAAAAGCACAGGAAATATATGCAAGCATAGAAGATTTCCTTGTTGAGCATGGTGTTGATATAATGTTTGGCTATACATGTGAAGATATTATTTTAGAGGAAAATAAGTGTGTCGGCATACGTATTAAAAAGACTGTTGGTGTCAGTGATGAAACAGAAATTTATGGCGATGATGTTATTATTGCAACAGGAAGAAGAGGTGCCGAGTGGCTTGAAAAATTGTGTGCAAAGTATGATATCATGCATAAGCCGGGAACTGTTGATATAGGTGTGCGTGTTGAAGTACGCAATGAAATTATGGAGGATGTCAACAATGTATTGTATGAATCAAAACTTATAGGATATCCAAGACCATTTAAGAATAAAGTTAGAACATTCTGTCAGAATCCGGGAGGATTTGTAAGCCAGGAAAATTATGATGACAATCTTGCAGTTGTAAATGGACATTCATATAAAGATTTAAAATCTAACAATACAAATCTTGCAATCTTATGTTCGCATAATTTTACTGAGCCATTTAACCAGCCGATTGAATATGCTAAAAAAGTCGGAGAACTTACAAATATGCTTGGAGCCGGTCAGATTATGGTACAGCGTTATGGTGATATTCTTGACGGAAAGAGAACATGGCAGAAGGAACTTGCACAGTCCAATGTAAAACCGACACTGCCTGATGCGGTTGCTGGCGATATCACAGCAGCAATGCCATATCGTGCAATGGTTAATATTATTAATTTCATACAGGCAGTAGACCATGTTGTTCCGGGTTTTGCAAGTACAGAGACTCTTTTGTATTCTCCGGAATTAAAATTTTACAGTAATAAGGTTAAAATGGATGAAAATCTGAATACAAATGTAGAACATCTATACTGTCTTGGCGATTCAAGCGGATGGACAAGAGGTCTTATGATGGCATCTGTGATGGGTGTCCTTATGGGAAGAAAGCTTATTTAGTTTTCTGTGAGAAATTTAAAAAGTGATAAATGCAAAAAAATAAAATTACATAAAAAAATAAAACCACATCAAAAAAATGTGGGTTCTCTGTAACATACAAGAATAGAAAAATCCCACCGGGCAGCAGTTAAATGTTGTCTGGTGGGATTTTATTGCGTACAGTGTGTAAAACTCAGTAATTACATATGAGTCTGACGGCTGCCGCAAATAACATAATTTAGTGAAAGGAGTTAGTGAAATTACATAAGTGAGCGATATAATGCTGCAATTTCTTCAACTGATGTGTCTCTTGGGTTACCAGGACGGCATGCATCAGCATAAGCTGATTCAGATAAGAACTGAACATCATCTTCTTTTGCAATTTCCTTGAGATTTGCAGGAATACCAACATCTGAAGAAAGTTTCTTAACTGCATCAACAGCAGCTTTACGATATTCTTCCTGAGTCATATTTTCAACGCCTTCAACGCCCATTGCTTTTGCGATGTATTTGTATTTGTCGCCTGTGAATGGAGCATTGTATTCCATTACTGTTGGAAGAAGAATAGCATTGGCAACGCCATGCGGTGTATCATATACAGCACCAAGTGCATGAGCCATTGAATGAACGATACCAAGACCTACATTAGAGAAACCCATACCTGCGATATACTGGCCGAGAGCCATGCCTTCACGTCCTTCTGGAGTATTGTCAACAGCACCTCTTAATGAGTTAGATATAATCTCAATAGCTTTTAAGTGGAACATGTCTGTCATTTCCCATGCGGCTTTTGTAGTATAACCTTCGATGGCATGTGTAAGTGCATCCATGCCTGTTGCGGCTGTAAGACCCTTTGGCATGCTTGACATCATGTCTGAGTCAATAACTGCGATTACAGGAATATCATGTGTATCAACACATACGAATTTACGTTTCTTTTCGACATCTGTGATAACGTAGTTAATAGTAACTTCTGCTGCCGTACCTGCGGTAGTAGGAACTGCTATAATAGGAACACATGGTTTCTTAGTAGGAGCAACGCCTTCGAGGCTTCTTACATCAGCAAACTCAGGATTGTTGATGATAATGCCGACAGCCTTTGCTGTATCCATTGATGAACCGCCGCCGATTGCAATTATGTAGTCAGCACCTGAAGCTTTGAATGCTGCAACACCGGTCTGTACATTTTCAATTGTAGGATTTGGTTTGATATTTGAATAAATCTCATAGGCAAGCCCTGCTTTGTCAAGAACGTCAGTAACTTTCTTTGTTACATTAAACTTGATGAGATCAGGGTCTGAACATACAAATGCCTTTTTAAATCCACGTACATTTACTTCATCAGGAATTGAGTTGATAGCTCCTGCACCATGATAAGATGTTTCGTTTAATACAATTCTGTTTACCATAATAATAGTTCCTCCATGTTTTATTTAAAAAATCAAGATGTAAATACCTTTGCTATTATTTTAACAAATTAGTACCAAAATGTCAAAATAATTTGGTAGATTTGTATTAAGTTTTCTGATAAAAATATGTAATAAATTGATTATGATTATTAAGTCTGTGTAAGGCTGTAGTTTTGACTTGCTTTATACACATTAATACAAGTCGGAATAGGTAACTTTTGAAAAAAGTAATAGGATTTGGGTATTGTAATGAATAAAATCATTGTCTAAAATATAACAAAATCAAACAAAAAGATTTATAGAAGAATGAGTTTAGGAGGAAAGCGACATGGCAGAAACAAATGTTGTTGAAAAACAGCCTGTTACAGATGAATACCTTAAAAAGATGGATGCTTACTGGCGTGCAGCAAACTATCTCGGAGCAGCACAGCTTTATTTACTTGATAATCCACTTTTACGTGAGCCGCTTACTATGGAACATGTAAAAAAGAAGATTGTTGGTCACTGGGGAACAGTTCCGGGACAGAATTTTGTATATGTTCATTTGAACAGAGTAATTAAAAAATATGATCAGGATATGATTCTTATTTCAGGTCCGGGCCATGGCGGAAATTTCTTTGTAGCCAATACATATCTTGAAGGAACTTACAGTGAAGTATATCCAAACATCGGTGAGGATATGGATGGACTTAAAAAGCTCTGCAAGCAGTTCTCGTTTCCGGGCGGTATTTCAAGCCACGTTGCACCTGAGACACCTGGTTCAATCAATGAAGGTGGTGAGCTTGGTTATTCACTTGCACATTCATTTGGTGCAGTATTTGATAACCCTGATCTTATTGCAGCCTGTATAGTTGGTGATGGTGAGGCAGAGACAGGTCCTCTTGCAACATCATGGCAGTGTAATAAGTTCTTAAATCCTAAGACAGATGGTGCAGTTCTTCCTATTCTTCATCTTAATGGATATAAGATAAGCAATCCTACAGTTCTTGCACGTATTTCACATGAAGAACTTGAGCATTTCTTTGACGGATGCGGCTGGAAGCCATATTTTGTTGAGGGTAGTGATCCTATGGAAATGCATAGAAAGATGGCAGAAGCTCTTGATACTGTAATGGATGAGATTAAAGCAATCCAGAAAGACGCAAGAGAAAATAATAATACAGAAAGACCTAAGTGGCCTATGATTGTACTTCGTACACCAAAGGGCTGGACAGGTCCAAAGGAAGTAGATGGCAATCAGATTGAAGGCTCATTCAGGGCACATCAGGTACCTATCATGATGGATAAGCCTGAACATCTTGATATGCTTAAGAACTGGCTTGAAAGTTATCATCCTGAAGAACTTTTTGATGAGAACGGAAAGCTTATACCTGAACTTAAAGAACTTGCACCTGCAGGTGACAGAAGAATAGGTTCTAATCCACATGCTAACGGTGGTAAGCTTTTAAGAGATTTGAGACTTCCAGATTTCCGTGAGTATGGAATTGACGTTCCTAAGCCGGGTGCCGTTGAAGCACAGGATATGATTGAACTTGGCGGATTTGTAAGAGATATATTTAAGTTGAATGATGATGCTAAGAATTTCCGTATATTCGGACCTGATGAGACTATGTCAAACAGACTTGGAAAAGTATTTGAAGTTACTAACCGTGACTGGAATAATGAAAAATATGATACAGATGAATTCCTTGCACAGGACGGACGTGTAATGGATTCAATGCTCAGTGAGCATATGTGTGAAGGCTGGCTTGAAGGGTATCTTCTTACAGGACGTCATGGATTCTTTGCAAGTTATGAAGCATTTATCAGAGTTGTAGATTCAATGTGTGCACAGCATGCAAAATGGCTGAAGGTATGTAACCAGCTTCCATGGAGAGCATCTATTGCATCATTAAATCTTATATTAAGTTCAAATGTATGGCAGCAGGATCATAACGGATTTACACATCAGGATCCGGGATTCCTTGACCATATTGCCAATAAGAAAGCAGATGTTGTAAGACTTTATCTTCCACCGGATACTAACTGTCTTCTTTCATGTTTTGACCATTGTATCAGAAGCCGTAACTATGTAAACGTACTTGTTACATCTAAGCATCCAAGACAGCAGTGGCTCACAATGGAGCAGGCTGTAAAGCATTGTACACAGGGTATCGGTATCTGGGAATGGGCAAGTAACGACCAGGGTCAGGAACCTGATATTGTTATGGCATGCTGCGGTGATACACCTACACTTGAGACTCTTGCAGCAGTTACAATTTTAAGAAAGGCACTTCCAGAGATTAAAATTCGTGTTATCAACGTAGTAGACCTTATGAAGCTTGAGCCTAAGTCAAAGCATCCACATGGATTAAGTGATGCAGAATATGATGCATTGTTTACAAAAGATAAACCAATCATATTTGCATTCCATGGTTACCATACACTTATTCACGAACTTACATATAGAAGAACTAACAGAAACATTCATGTATATGGATATCAGGAAGAAGGAACTATCACAACTCCATTCGATATGCGTGTCCAGAATGAAATTGACCGTTTCCATCTTGTAAAGAATGCCGTTAAGTATCTTCCACAGCTTGGCAACAGGGGTTCATATCTTGTTCAGGAAATGAATGACAAGCTTGTTGAACATAAACAGTATATCCATGAATATGGTATTGATATGCCGGAAATCAGGGATTGGAAATGGGATATGTAACTATATGATTAAATAAATTTGCCTTAATAGATACCTTTTCTTATATAATTCTATAGAAAATGCAGAGCATACTAAATGGTTGGCTCTGCATTTTCATTTTTATGTAAAATTAAATCAACAAAGTTTTTTATGACTTATTTTTCTTACGGAACTGTGCCGGCGTAATCTTATATTTGTCAGTGAAAATTTTATAAAAATATCCTTTGTTCTGGTATCCGATTTCGTGGGAAATCGTGTCAATTGTGTGGTCAGTGTTAATCAGCATGTCTTCAGCTTTTTTGAGACGCAGTGACTGAAGATATTCCGTATATGTAAGACCAGTCTGGCTCTTGAGCAGCCGGTTAAAGTAATCTTCCTGAAAATGAAATTCATTGGAAAGCTGCATAATTGAAATATTATTAAGATTATTATTGATATAATTAGTGATTTCTTCAAAAAGAATCCAATTCATACGTTTGCGGAGCTGCTTTGACAGAGAAAATTCATATTTGGTACTAAGAATGTGAAAAATTCTTATGAGAAGTCCCTGACATATAAAAGGAGAGGCTTCATCATGACGCTTTAGTTCTTCAACAAGGCTTGTAAGTGTCTGCTCCATTAAAACTTTTCCATCGGAATGTGGACGGAAGTGAAGATATTGTTGTAATGTTTTCTGTTCAAGTAATGCAGTGCTTAAAAAAGAAGAAATACGTTCTGTCGTAACATGATGCTTTACAATATCGTCAAACATGAAGTTAGTTATGCCAAGAAACAGAATAGTTGCATTGCTGCTGTCAAGAATCTCCTGATGCTGGCAGTTCTTATCTATAAGGCACAGTTCGCCTTTATGGAATGTGAATTCGCTGCCTAGAATCTTCTGACGGTATTCTCCGTCAATAATATAAAATAATTCAAGATATTCATGTGAGTGCATCTGGGTTCTCATGCCATGTTTAAAATGACAGCTGTATGTAAATGGTGTATCACATGGAAGAATAGTTGCATAAAGGCTGCTGTTATCAGGTATATCCCATAGCAGAGTAAATAAATGCTCCTTGTCGGGCATGGGATATTCCTTTACTTCTATATCATGGGATGAATATTCAGGACAGACAATGCCGAACTTCTGATAGATATCGGGAGTTTCGATATTGTGTTCATCATATATAAGTTGTTTTGTAAGAGACTGCAAATCCATATATAACCACCAAATTTATAAAATGTATATTGATAATATAACACAATATTTTTAAATTGCAAGTAAAAATGTTAAAAAAATTCAAGAAAAATATAGAAAAATGTCAAAAATAATGTTAATATTATTTTATAAGTAAAAGGCATATTTTATTAATATGTATAAACGGGAGCGTATAAATATGGATATTGCGGTTTGTGATGATTCAATGGAAGCATTGAATGATGTGAGGAATGTTCTTATTGAAACTAACAGAGTAAACTTAATCGAATGTTTTAATGATATTGATAGGTTTATGAGGGATGTAGAAGATGGCAGCAGATATGATATTGTAATGATGGATATTGATTGGAAAGAGAAAAAGAATGGTATTGATTATGCTGCATGGCTCTATGATAAGGCACCTGATACACGTCTTATATTTTTTACAGGATATTCGCAGGAGTATATAGAAGATGTATTTATGCAGCGGACCAATATTGAAGGCTATCTAAAAAAACCTGTAAAAAAGGACCGTGTAATAAAGATTATAGATAAGATTGAAAATTCAAAAAGAAACATGAATTTACAAAAGCTTGTAATAAAACAGCGTGGACAGATTCAGACGGTAGCATATGAATCAATAATATATATAGAGGGCAGCAACCATAATGTTTATATATATACTGATAAGAAAGATATTATGGTATATGATTCGCTGCAGCAGATTTTAAAACAGCTTCCAGATGATTTTTACCAGTGTCACAGAAGTTTCATCATTAATTATAATCATGTGAAGCGTATTGAAAAAGAATATGTTGTTATGGACAATGGTGAGCACGTTTCGGTGAGCAGACTCAAAAGAAAAGAATTGTCTGATTTATTTTTTAAATACATGGGAGAGAAGATGTGAAAGTACTTTTAGAAACAGGGTTTATAATTGCAACAGCAAAAATTATATATGCAGTAAATGTTTTTTTGGATAAGGAATCTGGGAAAAATAAAAAAATAAAGAAAAGTCTGATTGATATATTATTAAGTTTTGTAATAGAATTATGCGAGTTTATTTTATTAAAAACATTAAATGTTGAAGCACAGGACGTAATTTTAAAAACAGTTATTATATGCAGTGTTTTACAGATTATTTTAATTTATGTGCTGGCATTTATTAAAAAAAGGAAAAAATCACCGCGGTTTAATATTATGAATCTTTTTATTGTAATATTTCCGCTCAGCCAGCTGATGGTAGTACCTTATTGTTATGTTGGTGAAAATTATAATAATCTTGCTATTTCAGCGGTTACAACTGTTATTGGATGTCTTATAGACAGTGTGCTGTTGTATATCGTATATAGTTTGTGGGCAAAGGACGAACTCGATTACAATATTGAAAATCAGAGAAAAGAACTCGAACTTATGAAGCTGAATAAAGAAAATATTGAGCAGGATGAGAAGAAACTTCACGAACTTAAAAACAAATATAATGAAGAATTGAAGCAGATTCTTGTTATGTATACGGATAATGAGGATGGTGATAAGATTGCATCATCTATAGAGGCACTTGAGGCGAAAGTAAGAAGTACGGGAGAAAAGAGATTCTGCAAAAATATGATTGTTAATGCTGTTCTTGAAGATAAAGACAGAATTATAAAACAGAATGGTATTAAGGCTGAATATTCAGTAAAAGCCGGAGAAAATACTAATATTTCCAATCTGCATCTTTGCAGCATATTTTCAAACATACTTAACAATGCAATTAATGCATGTCTTGAAATTGAAGATAAGAGTAAGCGTTTTATCAGTGTAAAGTGTGATTATTCGGGCGATTATATGAATGTTCTTGTTAAAAATTCGGCAGATAAGAATCAGAAAAAGAAAATCAGAAGTTCAGAACACGGATGGGGAATGAAAATTCTTGATGACATAGCACAGCAGTACAACGGAAGGCTTGAATACGGTTTTAAAGATGGCATATACAGTACTATGGTTTCTCTTGTATATACGAATAATCAGGAGGAAGACATATGATAACTGCGATTAATTTCTTTTTGTATTTTTTTGGCTCTAGTATTGAACTGGTAGCTATTACATTTATGCTGACACCTAAAAAATCAAAATTATCGGCATTTATTATTATGTTTATGTCAGGTTTTTTCGGAGCCACATACAAGTTTTTCTATGTCTATGACGACAGTGGCATGCAAAGTGTAATTATATCACTTATTTTGCAGGCTGCACTTATAATAGCAATGAAGCTGGCTTTTGAAGAAAATTTGCTGAAATGTATAACAGTTGCAGCGATAGGCGTGCTTGTTCCTATATTTACGGCGATTATACACATTCTTATTCTTGGAAGCGAAAGACAGATGGACAGCATTATATATACGATGTCTTATATTATTCAGATTCCGACAATGGCAGCTTTGTTTATTATTGTTGTATGGCTGTGGAATAAGACGAAAAAAACTCATCAGATAAGCGGAAGTTTTGCGATTATGTCAATTATGGCGGCGGTTTATTTTACAATATTGACATATCTTGTGTTGTATTATCTTGAAGAAGTGAAAAAACGTGTGTTTATTTTTTTGCCGGTAATATTGATTGAATTTGTTGCAATGATTTTTCTTTTGTACCTTATCTACAGAAAGAACGAAGAACAGATGCAGCTTAATTATATAAAAGAGCTTGAGATAGCAAGGAAAAAGGAATCATATGAATATGAGCAGCTTATTAATAAAATTGAGGGTATGGCAAAGATACGCCATGATTTTTATGACCAGCTTTCAGTTACAAAATATATAGGTGGAAAGGATAAAGAATCAGCATTAAGAATGATTAATGAATTGAATGAAAAAATTTCGGAACAATCATAATATAAGCTGACCGACAGGTGCAGATATGATTAGTACATTTAATTTTCTACTGTATTGGATAGCAAACTACATGATATTTATAGCATTGACATTTATGCTCACGCCGAGGAAATCAAAGTTTTTGTCTACTGTTATTGTGTGTGCGGTTGTATTTGTGCCGACTTTGTATAAGGTGCTTCATCTTGGAGAACAAGGGCAGGCTTCGGCAGTAATCATGATAGTAGTAACAACAACATTACTTTTTGTTGGTGTAAAATTGGCATTTAAGGACAGCATTTTAAGGTGCATGATTGCGGCAGGATTGTGTGTTTTTGTTGCACTTATGGCAAATGTTATTTATATGCTGTGGCCTAATTCAACTGATTTTACGACACAAGTCTATGTAACACAGGCATATCTTGTTCAGATTACAATTCTTGCGATGTTATATCCGGCAGTTATTTATCTGTGGCATAAGTTTAATCAGAGAGTAAAAATTGATATAAGAATAGTTATTTTTTGTGTACTTATTTATCTGTATTTTCTCATGATTGTATACATATTTACATATCAGATATATCGTGTGGATATAAAAAGTAAGATTATAATTGGAGTATTGTTTTTTATTGCTGTAGCTGCTGTTTTGTTTATTATTTATATTCTGTATCGGAAAAATGAGGAGCACAAAAAACTTGCAGCAATTAAAGAGCTTGAGATAGCAAGGAAAAAGGAATCATATGAATATGAGCAGCTTATTAATAAAATTGAGGGTATGGCAAAGATACGCCATGATTTTTATGATCAGCTTTCAGTTGCAAAATATATAGGTGAAAAGGATAAAGACAAGGCCTTGGCAATGATTGATGAATTGAACGAGAAACTGAAGTAAGATAAATTATAATTAAGATAAAAAACATCTGACAGATTTTAACACTGCCAGATGTTTTTTATGTTGAATTTTATAAAGATGCAGAGTTGTCTTCCTTGACGGTATCAATGAGACCATGCATTTTATCTGCAATATTTTCAAGAATTTTGACATTCTCTTCTTCATTATTAGTAGTTTCAGAAGCATGTGCTGAAAGCTGTTGTGAAACAGCGGATATTGTCTGGATAGAATCGACAATTACATTGTTGGCATTTTTAAGTTCAATTATGCTATGTGTGAGCTGTTCAACATTATCACGTATTGCATATGTATTATTCTGAATATTGTCAAAGCTCTTTGCTGTACTTTCTGTTGAAGTTTTTTCTGTGTTGATTCCGTCAATCATTTCGTAGATTACAGTTACAACTTCTTCAATAGCAGTTGAAATATTTTCAATAAGTTTTGTTATATTTTCTGTAGCATCACCGGTCTGAGTTGCCATTTTTGAAATTTCAGTTGCAACTACAACGAAGCCCTTACCGGCTTCTCCCGCTCGTGCGGCTTCAATGCTTGCATTCAGGGCAAGTAATTCTGTCTGTGAAGCAATTTCTTCAATCATTGCTATGATTGAATGCATTTCTTTAATACGTATGCTGAGGTTAGAGAGTTTGTCTGCCACATGCTGACCGTTTTTAACTGAAATATCTACATTTGCAACAAGCTGTTCAACATCTTTGCTGCCGCTTGTAAGTATGTTTAATGTTTCCATTATGCTGTCAGATATTTCATTTGCAGCAGTGTCAACAAGACTTACTTTTTTCTGGATTTCTTCAGTTTGTGAGAGCTGGTTCTGTACTGCATCTGCTGTATCGGCAGCACCGGTAGAAACCTGAACCATTGTTGACTGTGTAAGTTTTGCTGAATCATTTAACTTTTCAAGCTGTGTATATATTTCTGCAATGCCATTCTGCATATGTGCAGATATCTGGGAAATATCATCAAGAACTTCCTGTGTCTTTTGCTGTGATTCTTTAACGACATCAATTTTCTGCTGTGCATTTGCTTTTGTTGTAAGTGCGAGCAGACATGCGAGTACACCTGTTATTAATACTGTTACAATCTGGATTGCAGCTGCATCAAGTCCGAGATAACCAAATTTTCCAGTTGACGCACCAATAAATACGGATATGAAACTTTCAATTACAACACCTGTGTTTACCATAAGCATGTATTTGAAATCATTGTAAACAGATACGATGAATATCATTGGAAGAGCCATAACATATATTGCACTGCATGAAGTCGTAAATATCGTGCATGTATAAAATATGGCATAACCAATTGCTACAAAATGGCGTATTGCCTGTGATTCACGGTTTTTTCCCCATGCTATGAATTCACATATGACAGGCACAAAGCCGATTATTGTAAGAATTATTACAAAAAGCCATGATTTTCCTCTTGTTGTGGCTTCAAGGACGCAGAATAAAGTTATAATAATAGCTTCAACAAGGTGTGAATACATTGCAATTTTGTTGCTTCGTTCCAGCTCGGAAGCATGATTCTCGATTTTCTTTTCTACTTTTTTAAAATTTTTATTAATTATTTTATCTGTCTGTTTTTTCATAAAATCTCCATTTCTGTGTAATTAACATAGATATTAAATTGGTTTACGAAATTGTACAAAATAATTATAGTCTGTATTCAGATAATTTACAACAAAAAAATCATGCCGGTAATTTTTGAAAGCCGGCATGATTTTCTTGTGTGATTATTTAAATGTTTTTTAAATATTCTTCATCAGGAATATGTGAGTATTTAACTGCTTTTAAAATGGCTGCTGACATAACTTCGGCTGCGAGAGTTCCTACAATATTAATGTCTGCTTTCACAGGCTCATTACCGGATGGAATACTTGCAGCATATATTGTATCGCCGTCTGCCATTGTGCCTACAGGATTGATGCATCTTGCATAGGCATTTCGTGTCATTGAAGCGATTTTACCCATCTCGGCTTTTGAAAATTCAGCATTTGTTATAATTGCACCGATTGTTGTATTTCCTGTAAATGGGTCTTTTGGCAGCATATTGTGGAGTGCTGCTGTTATGCTGTCGGCAAAGCCTGAACGGTCAGGTTTGTGGAATCCGGCGATTTTTTCTCCTGTTTTGGGATTGAAAATGTCACCGAGTGCATTGACGACAACAATGGCTGTGAGTGTGAGTTTTCCGACTCTCACAGAATGTATTCCAAGACCTGATTTCTGTGCGTAATTCATGCCTCCGATTTTACCGACGGTTGCACCTGTACCGGCACCGACATTGCCGATAATCTCTGATGTTTCATGATTTTTTGCTTCAACGGAATCACCGGCTGTAAAATCAGCAGATGAGCGGTTAAGTGCGTTTGTGCATGCTTCGTAACCCATTTTGTAGTCAGGGCGGACATGCGAATTACCATAACCAAGGTCGAATATGCATGACTGGCATACAAGCGGAACTTTAGCGACGCCGGTATCATATCCGATACCATTATCTTCAAGACATTTCATTACACCATCTGATGCGGCAAGTCCATATGCTGAGCCGCCTGAAAAAACGATTGCATTTACTGGATTGTCAGCTGTGAGCGGCATTGTAAGAGGGGTCTCTCTTGAGGCGGGACCTCCGCCGCTTATATCGCAGCCAACCTTTGCACCGTCAGGAAAGTATATTACCGATACTCCGGTTTTGGCTTTATTGTCTGCTGCGTGACCGAGTTTAAATCCAAGTGTGCCATTGGTTGCAGTGTTTATATCAATTTCATTAAAGAACAGATTTTGCTGATTCATTTTTAACGCCTCCTGCTTTTAAAACCTTGTAAAGCGTGCGTGTTAAAATGCTTCCTACAACAAAACAGATTACGGCTTCAATAGCACCCTGAACTCCTACAAATGCGATTACGAACATAAATGGATTTGTGGCACCAAATGCCTGAGCAAAGCCCTGTATATACTCAGTATTGTAAAAGAATATTACAAGTGAACTCATGAAAAGCAGAGTATTAAGAAGAGGGCATGCAAGACTTGCAATGTAAAATGATGCCTTTGTAAGGTGCTTTGATTGACGGAGTGCTTTGAATATAAGACCTGTAAGCCAGCCTTCAAGTACACGCATTACAACTGTAGTGATAAATGTTCCAAACGGATTGATTGTAAGAAGTACAGAACCGAATGCACTCATGCCGAAAGTCTGGTAGAAGCTTGTGAGACCAAAAGCCGCACCGCATACCGCACCGCCGGCAGGACCTAACATTACGGCACCGACAGTTACCGGAATAGTCAAAAGTGTTACAGAAAGTCCCGGTGTTTTAATATAACCGAGTGGTGTGAGAGCCATAACGATAATAATTGCGACCATTAACGCAAGCTCGACTAAAAATTTTGTGTTTCCCTTAGAATTCATAATATCCTCCTTGTTTTGCGAAGCAAAATCCGAGCACCTCAAGCGAGGAGAGGATTGCCTCCTTGTTTTGCGAAGCAAAATCCCAATGTGCATCTTTGATGCAATATGCCTCATGATGATGAAAGGATTTTCTTCTTTTTTAATTAAATATAGGGATAAAAATGAACGCTAAAATTAAAGAGACATCAAGGCTTGTTAGCAGCATGAATGTCTGACATCAGAATAAATACTTTTGCTAATACAATCTGTCAGAACAGTTTGTTATGTAACCGCCTTAAAGGTCGGTTCTTTTTAAAAGTATTTAAAATAAAATATAGTGAATAAAGCTGATGCATTTTCTTTAAAGAATAACGCTCATTAATATATTAGCACAAGTTATAAAAAAAAACAATGTAAATGAGAAATAATATGGTTGATTTTTCAAGTAATATACTATATACTATAACTATATAATATGAGTGTATAAGTAGATATAGAAAAGAAAAGAGGCATTTATGAAACTATTTTTAAAATATATAAAGCCATATGTTTATTATTATATTTTAGGACCAATTTTTATGCTGGTTGAAGTTGCGGGTGAGATTATCCTGCCATGGCTGTTGTCAAAGATTATTAATGTCGGAGCAGCCAATCATGATGTAGGATATATAACAAGAATCGGGCTTGTCATGGTTTTAGTGGCAGTATGTATGGCGGTCGGAGGCGTGCTTGGTGCATGGTTTGCGGCTAATGCAGCCATGAATTTTGGTGCTGACCTGCGTATGGATTTATTTGAAAAGATACAGAAGTTTTCATTTAACAATATAGATAAGTTTTCAACAGGGTCGCTTATTACGAGGCTTACCAATGATATTACGCAGATTCAGAATATGATAATGCAGACACTCCGGGCGTGCCTTCGGTCTCCGGGAATACTTATAGGTGCAATAACTATGGCATTTGTAATAAGTCCATCGCTTGCTATTGTATTTATAATTGTCGTTCCTGTACTTGTTATTTCTATTATTATAATAATGAAAAAGGCATTTCCAAGATTCAAGGCTTTGCAAAACAGCATTGACTGTCTTAATTCGTGCGTTCAGGAGGGGCTTGTCAACATAAGGCTTATTAAGTCATTTGTGAGAAAAGATTATGAAGAAAAGCGTTTTGATGAGCATAATAAGGACTTGTTTGATAAAAATATCCACGCCATGAATATTATGATTAAGTATCAGCCTGTCATGACGCTTGCACTCAATGCTACGACCGTTGCTGTTGTATGGTTTGGCGGCAACATGATTATAGGTGGGAAGATGCAGGTGGGCGACCTTACGGCATTTACTAATTATATAGTCCAGATTATGGGAAGCCTTACGATGCTTTCAATTGTATTTTTAAATTGGGCAAGAGCAGTCGCATCATTTAGAAGAGTAAGAGAGGTGCTTGAAGAAGAGATTGACCTGACAGATGATAATGCATTATATAAGGAAAGAAAAGTTGAGGATGGAAATATATCATTTAAAAATGTGTCGTTCAGATATTATAAGAACAGTGAAGAAAATGTCTTGTCGAATATAAGCTTCGATGTAAAAGCAGGACAGACACTGGGGATTATCGGTCCGACAGGAAGCGGCAAGACTACACTTGTGTCCCTTATTTCTCGTCTTTATGATGTTGATGCGGGTGAAGTATGTGTGGATGGAGTTAATGTCAAAGAGTATTCGCTTGATAATTTAAGAAATGGTATAGGCATGGTACTTCAGAAAAATACGCTGTTTTCGGGAGATATTTATGAAAATCTCAGGTGGGGCAATGAAAATGCAGATGAAAAAACGATTGCACAGGCAGCGGCAGACGCACAGGCTGATAAGTTTATAAGAGGCTTTAGAGAAGGATATAATACACAGCTTGGACAAGGTGGTTCTAATGTGTCGGGCGGACAGAAGCAGAGACTTTGTATTGCTAGAGCCTTATTAAAGCATCCTAAGATATTGATTCTTGACGATTCGACAAGTGCGGTTGATACTGCAACTGAAAAATATATAAGAAATGTATTATATGGAAAGTATTCAGATATGACAAAGATAATTATTGCACAAAGAATTACATCAGTTATGGAAGCTGATGAGATTCTTGTCATGGATAATGGATGTGTAAAGGGATTTGGAACACATGAAGAACTTTTAAAGACATGTCCTTTATATAAGGAAATATTTGATATCCAGATAAGTAAGGAGGTGGGGTAATATGCCACCAATGGGCGGAGTTACCGGAGCCATGAAAGGAACCGGCGGGTCTATGGGAAAAAAGAAAGAAAGACCCAAGAATACTAAAAATACGATAATCCGTCTTTTTTCTTATATGAAAGAGACAAAACTTCAGCTGGCTGGTGCATTGTGTTGTGTTCTCGCGAGTACAGCCAGTACGCTTGCGGCATCGTATATGTTAAGACCGGTGATTAATAATTATATTATAGGATTTAATGAAAATGGCGGTATAAAGAGTCTGGCGATGGCACTTGTTGTTATGGCATCGGTTTATCTTCTGGGAGTTCTGGCAACATATTTCCAGGCAAAGCTTATGTTAAAAGTGTCACAGAGAGCAATGTTTTCTTTAAGGCGTGATTTATTCGTACATATGCAGAAGCTTCCGGTATCATTTTTTGATATGAACAGCAAGGGTGATCTGATGAGCCGGTATACTAATGACGTTGATGTTGTAGGTGAGATGTTAAACAGCACGGCAGTACAGCTGTTTTCCGGAATAATGACGCTCGTCGGAACATTTGCGATGATGATATATACCAATATATGGCTTTCATTAATAACATTTGTCATGGCACCTGTTATTATTTATTCCGGCAGATTTCTTGTGTCACGAAGCAGAAAGTATTATGCAGCACAGCAGAAGTCGCTCGGTGCCCTAAACGGGTGTATAGAGGAGACAATAAGCGGCCAGAGAGTTGTCAAGGTTTTCTGCCATGAAAAACAGGCAGCGGAAGATTTTAGAAAATATAATTATGACTTGAAAGACAAGCAGATAAAAGCACAGTTTTTTGGTGGAATTATGGGACCTGTTGTAGGAAATCTCGGACAGGTTAATTATTCGCTTACAGCTATGATTGGCGGTATTTTATGTGTGCTTAAAGGCTTTGACATCGGAGGACTTACGATATTTGTAACTTATGCAAGACAATTTTCAAGACCGATTAATGAGATTACAATGCAGATGAATACAATATTTTCTGCACTTGCTGGTGCAGAGCGAGTGTTTGATATATGTGATATGGAAGAGGAAGATGTAACGGGTGATATTCCTGATAATGTGAAAGGTGAGATTGTCATGGATGATGTTACATTCGGATACAGAAAAGATACTCCTGTACTGAAACATATAAGTCTTGTTGCCAAAAAGGGACAAAAGATTGCTTTTGTAGGTTCAACAGGAGCAGGAAAGACAACAATAACTAATCTGCTGACAAGATTTTATGAAATATGGGACGGCAGAATTACGCTTGACGGCAGGGATATAAGAACATTAAATATGGAAGAACTGCGTAAGAATATAGCACTTGTACTTCAGGACACACATCTTTTTACGGGAACAGTCATGGAGAATATAAGATATGGAAGGCTTGATGCATCTGATGAGGAGGTTATAGCGGCAGCAAAGACTGCCAATGCTGATTACTTTATACGTCATTTGTCAGAAGGATATGATACAGTGCTGGAGGGAGACGGCTCTAATCTCAGTCAGGGCCAGAGGCAGCTTCTTAATATTGCCCGTGCGGCATTATCCAAGGCACCGGTGCTTATAATGGATGAGGCGACAAGTTCAGTTGATACAATTACAGAGCGTCAGATTCAGGATGGAATGGACAGACTTATGTCAGACAGAACTACATTTGTAATTGCACATAGATTGTCTACTATAAGAAATGCGGATGCCATTATGGTTCTTGAGAATGGAGAAATTATAGAACGGGGAACACATGAGCAGCTTCTTGCAATGAAAGGAAGATATTACGAATTATATACAGGAAAAGCAGAACTAGATTAAAAATAATATGCACTGTTTAATAAATGATTTTTTGGGGAATAATGCTTTTGAAAAATCATATTAAAACAGTTAATTAAGGAGTGCATATATGAAATCCGGAAGCATTATTGAAGAAGTTACTGCAAGAGAAGTATTGGATTCAAGAGGAAATCCGACTGTTGAAGCGTGTGTAAAATTATCGGATGGAAGTGTAGGATATGGGATATCACCGAGTGGTGCATCAACAGGTATATATGAGGCACTGGAATTAAGAGATAATGATAAAAAAAGGTATATGGGAAAAGGTGTTCTTAATGCTGTAAAAAATGTTAATACAGTTATTAACGACACATTAAAGGGCATGGAATCTGGTGATATTTATGCCATTGATGCAGCAATGATTAAAGCTGACGGAACAAAAGATAAGTCAAAACTTGGTGCCAATGCAATACTTGCGGTGTCTATAGCAGCATCACATGCTGCGGCTGCGTCATTAAAGATTCCTCTTTACAGACTGTTTGGTGGAATTGCAGCTGATACTATGCCTGTACCTATGATGAACATATTAAACGGTGGTGCACATGCGGGTAATACGCTTGATGTGCAGGAATTTATGATAATGCCTGTTGGTGCCGGGAATTTCAGGGAAGGGCTTCGTATGTGTGCTGAAGTATTTCACACTTTGAAGAGTATATTAAAAAAAGACGGGTATTCGACAGCAGTTGGAGACGAGGGAGGATTTGCACCCGACCTTGTAAGTGATGAAGAGGCATTGTCTTATATTGTAAATGCAATAGAAAAAGCCGGATATATTCCGGGAAAAGACTTTGCACTTGCAATTGATGCGGCAGCAAGCGAATGGAAGGGAAGTGTGTGTGGAGAATATGAGCTTCCTAAGTCAAAAAATACTTTTACTTCTGAAGAACTTGTTATACACTGGGAGCAGATAGTTGACAGATATCCGGTTATATCTATTGAAGATGCACTAGACGAAGAGGACTGGGAAGGCTGGAAAATGCTTACAAACAGGCTTGCACACAAATGTCAGCTTGTAGGAGATGATTTATTTGTCACCAATACTGAGAGGTTAAAAAAAGGAATAGAGAGCGGATGTGCCAATGCAATTCTTATCAAGCTTAATCAGATTGGAACCGTGTCTGAGACAATTGAAGCTGTAAAGATGGCTCACAAAGCCGGATATAAAGCGATTATATCGCATCGTTCGGGTGAGACAGAAGATACGACTATTGCAGACCTTGCTGTAGGCCTTAATGCAGGCCAGATAAAATGCGGGGCACCAAGCAGAAGTGAGAGAGTCGCAAAGTATAACAGGCTGCTTAGAATAGAGGATGAAATTAATGGAAAATATGGATTACAAATTACTGATAGATACGGCGGCACTGGCAGGAACGGTAATGCTTGAAAATGGTGCTGAAATTTACAGGGTTGAAGAGACAATAAATTATATTCTCAAAGTGTCAGGACTTAAAACAACACAGGCGTTTGTTATTTCGACTGGATTTATGATTTCTCTTGATGACCCTGATATTGACGCACTTACAGTTGTACGTCGTGTAAATAAAAGCACAACTAATCTTAATATGATAGCAAGCGTCAATGATATTTCAAGAAAGTTTTATAAAGGTGAAATTACGCTTGAGGAGGCTTTTTATCAGATAAAACACCTGAAAAGAAATGTATATCCATGGTGGCTTAAAGATATATGTATAATTCTTGGAGTTGCTTTTTTTACAGGTATGTTTGGAGGAAACTGGCAAGACATGTTCTATACAGGAATAGTGGGGCTATGTCTTGTCGGATGGCTGCATATTGGAAAAGTAACTGAATTTAATGATTTGATACAGGATTTGATTTCTTCCGTGATTATTTCGGTTATTGCATCGCTTTTTGTAAGATTTAATCCGCAGCTTCACCTTAATCATGTTATTGTTGGTGCAATAATGGTTCTTGTTCCCGGAGCCGCAATAACCAATGCTATACGTGATACACTTCATGGAGATTATGCGGCTGGAAATGCCAAAATTCTTGAATCATTTGTCCGTGCAGCAATGATTGCACTTGGTGTATATGTCGGATTTCTTATAATGGGAGGTGTTGTGAGATGATTATGCAGTGTATATTTGCCTTTTGTGCAATTATCAGTTTTTCAGTGATAAATGAAGCACCTAAAAAGTGCCTTTTTATAAATGGTGTTCTTGGAATGGCAGGCTGGGCAGTTTACTTATATATAGACAGAATTTCAACAATGCTTACGGCAACTTTTGTATCAGGGCTGGTGCTTGCTGTTGCTTCACATATACTTGCAAGAATATTAAAGACACCGGTTACGACGATGCTTATTCCCGCAATTCTTACTATTGTTCCGGGAGCAGGAATGTATCAGACCGTCTATAATCTGTTTCTGTCAGACATGGATGGTGCATTATCAAGCCTCGTATATACGATAGGTGCAGCTGGAGCGATTGCGATTGCAATCTTTCTTGTTGATGCATTTGTAGTTGCAATAAAGAAAATTGTAAAAAAAAGACCGCAAACTGATTGATTATTACAATTAGGTTGTAATTTATTCAAAAAGTATTGCAAAAACATGTCGAAAAGTGTTAAATATAAGTAAAGATTTTAAATTTTCTAACAAAAAAAGTTGAAATCAAATTCGTGAGTATATGTTATTTGAGAGGTACATTATATAGGTGGCGGGGATGACTGAGACGATAAAAAATGATGACTACATATTTAATTATATTTCAAATAAAAGTATAAAGAATATAATGACCGATGAAATAAAGTATTTTTTCAGCGATAAAAGAAAAATATGCATGGTAAAAACAGACAATGAAAAAATTGAGTTTTATGGCAAACTTAGTGATATAGAAGCTGATTTGAATAAAGTGCCATTTGTGAGGACACATCAGTCTTATCTGGTAAATTGTAAATACATAAAAAATACAAGCTATAATCATGTTGAGTTAATGGACGGAGCTGTTCTTCCTGTAAGTCAGTCAAAGAGGAAGAATATTTATAATATTTTTGGGAAGTACAGAAAGATAACAGAAGATAGTGATTATTAATTTAATTAATGTATGGTGAGGGAAATATATGAAAAGATACAGGAAGCTTTTTTATTTAATACCGGCATTTGCGGTAATGATATTTGTTGGCTGTTCAAATAAAGGCAGATCGTCTGAAAATGTTGATTATGAATACAGTGATTACGTGTTTGATAATGATGCACCTCAGTATTATATGAGTAATAGCAGTGCGGCATCACCAAGCGGGTATTATTTTATAGGTGATGCTGCAATATCTACAGGCTCTGAAAGATTTTTGTATTATTTTGATATGGTTAATAAGAGTGTTATGCCTCTTTGTACTAAGCTTAATTGTGAACATAATTCGCAGGATTGTGATGCATATGTGTCTGATAAAAGCAGAGTAACCGGAGGTTTATGGTATTATAATAACCGTCTTTATATGATTGAAAGAACAGATGAGAAAGACCTGCTTGTTTCATATGACAAAACCGGACGTGACAAAAAGACAGAAGCGGTACTTTCGGTTAATGGAATGTCTGTTGTAAGCAGCAGGCAGAGAGCATGTTTCAGCCACGGAAAGCTGTATTATATTTTAACTTCCGAAAAGACGCAGTATCTGTATTACGTACAGGTTGGCACAAATACACAGCCACAGTTTATAAAAGAATATTCGACTGTATATGGTATAAGAGAGACAATTACATTGTATCCTGTTGGCGAAAAGGTATATGTAAAACTTGTAAGCGGCATTACAGATGTTACAAATGATTATGTACTTGAGAGTATAGATATTAATGACAATAATGTGTCAAAAGTTTACGATTACATGTCAGACGGAAGTATTTTCAGAGGCGAGGCTGATGATTGGAATAATGGTGCATATATTGATGAATCGGGAAATATGTATTTTATTTCACTGACAGAAGATTCATATATACTTAATAAGATGAATACAGTTTCAAAAGATAATGAAGAGATATTTGTTATTGATTTATCACAGGACACAGGGAAAAAGGAAGCGTATACAGACTTTCTCGGAATTGATGATAAGTATATTTATATTCTTGAACGTGTTGATTTTTCCATTGTCGAAAATAGAAAAAATAAAGAATTAAAAAACAAACTTGATATATTGGATACAAAAGGAAATATTGTTGACGTTATAGAATTCACAACAAATGACGAGTATGCAAAAGAAAATCAAGTGGGAACAGAGGGGAATGGATTACAGTTTGATTTTTTTAACGGAGACAGCAGATATATGTTGTTTGCTGTAGAAGGATATTCTAAAACAGGGGTTGAATTTTCAGAACAGAATATAAAAAAATATAAAGAATGTGTTGAAAAGTTAAGAGGACAGCAAAAAACTGTTACAACATATTCTTATGCTGTTATTGACAAGAAAGATATAGGAACAGGAAATTGTAAGATTATTAATGTTACACCTTAGTTTTATATATGGGGAGTGAGGTGTGGTATATGGAAATTGTAAGAGTTTTTCGTAAAATTTGGGGCATTGTTATTGTTATATTGGTTATAGCTGCAGGCATGTGCATTTTTAAAACAAACAATGATAATGATAAAAAGGCATATGATTATTATAGCAGCCTGACTGATGAATATATAAGCAATCTTAATAAAATGTCACAGGACGAAGCTTATAAGTCTGTGTTTTCGGTGAAACTTGAAGATAACGAAGAAGCACAGTATATACGTCAGGCAAGGGCAGTCTTAAAAGATAAAATAGAATATGCACAAAATTATAAAAGCAAAGTAACGGATATGGCAGGATATGAAAAGATATTAAATAGCAGCCTGTATGCCGACGAGGATAATTTCGGAAGATTAAATGCAAAAAAATATGCAAAAGACATAAAAAAACTGGCGGATATGGATGTTACTCCGGCAAATACCGCAGCGATTGAGAAATTCATGGATTTTAAGGAAGGCTCTGTTATATTTGCCATAATGATTATAATGCTCGTTGTTATTTTTGTGGATGAGCGTGATAACCGCATGATTTATCTTACACATGCATCATCCTGCGGAAGAGTCAATCTTATATTAAAAAGATGTGGAATATTGTGTCTGTTCAGTTTTATATGTTCATATATTTTTAATACATTAATATACGGAATGTTTCTTTATATGTACGGAGGCATCAGGTATCTGAATGTTACGATACAAAGTTCACAGATGTTTTCAATGTTTCCGCTAAAAATAAGCATATGGCAGTTTTTTATCATGTATTGTGCGATATTCGCTGTTGCAATGATATCTTTTGGTTTAATTTCGTATTTGTTTGTGAGTATGTTTAAGAATTATAAGATTGCAATGGTTGTTATTCTTGCAATATTTTTGTGTGAATATCTTTTATATAACAATATTGAAAAGAATAGTGCACTTTGTATATTACATTATGTAAATATTATTAATGTGATAATACCGCAATATTCGTATTTTATATATGAAAATTGGGGATATACGGGATTTATTGCCGATATATCGGGGACAACATTTGTGTTGACGGCAGTTATTGCATGTATTGGTTTTTGTGGCATGCTTTTAATGGGATATTATATCTATCCGGACCGGAAACAGGGATTTTTAGATAAAGTATATCAGAGATTAAGAGAATTATGGCAGCAGATTTTTGGCAGAACCAATTCGGTTTTTATGGAATTTTATAAGTCATTTATAATTCAGAAAGGATTTATAATTCTTATTCTGGCAATATATCTGTTTGCAAATTGTAAGATATACAGAGGCGTTAATTATAGTAACAACAATTTGTATCTTGTAAACTTTTATGATGAATTTTCGGGGCGGATACCTGATGAAGAATGTGATACATATATATCTGCTTTAAAAAATAATATAGATGAATTAAAAAAGATTGAAAATCTTACATATAACCAGAAAAAGTCTGTTTCAGATATGGAAAGTGCATATGCTGTCATGGTTTCAACTGTTGAACATGTAAGAAAAATCAGCAATGAAAAATCTATCAATGCAGTTATTGTAAAGCCGGATACTTATAATGATATTCTGGGAGAGCGTAATTATAATAATCAGGAGAGCATTAATCTTATTTGTATAATTGCAATTATACTGATGACTGCCGGGGATTTTTCATATGAAAGAAAATGTGGAATGTATGTACTTTCGAGAACATCAAAAAAGAGGAATATTACATGGATTAATAAGACTGTGAAAGTGGCATTGACAGCAGTTGTAATATGGGGGATATCATTAGCTTTTAATTACACTAATGAAGTATCTTTATATACATTTAACAATATAAATGCACCGGTTCAAAGCCTTATTACGTTTGCAGCATTTCCACTAAAAGTTTCAATCCGTGGGTATATGGCATTGTGTCAGATTATAAGGCTGATAATGTTTATTGTCATAGGATTTATGGTATTGGGAATTTCATTTTTTATGGATTATAAGAGGTCAGTTGCACTTTCCGTGGTAATTTTATTGCCACACGTTCTTTATATATTGAAAGTTCCATTTATGTATTATCTTTCTGTTGTAATACCGGTTGATTTTAACAGGTATTATATAAGGTTTGCAGGAGGCATAGGAATGTTTGTTATGCCTGTTATGACGATTATATCAGGGCTGGTTATTTATATTATTGCTCTGAGAAAATGGAGGGTATCATGAAAAAATTAATATTTATTATATGTCTTGCAATGTTTATGGTGACAGGGTGCACAAGTGGTAATGATAATAAACCAGCCGGCAATAATTCACAGAATGAGTCACAGATGCAGTCACGGACCGATAATGATAATGTGCCGTCAAAATCGGAATCGAAGTATATATGGGAAGAAGAGCCATTGTATGATAGCAATATTGATATGTCGGGAGCTGTTGATGAAACATTATCAAAAGTTATAAGCATATATAATGGCAATTCGGATGCAAAAGAATTAATTACAGATGATGTGAAGGCTGATATGACATCAATAATAGAAAAGTGGTATAATAACAAATTTTATAATGTCAAGAATATCAAAAAATCTGAAATGTTAAAGCTGGACATAGAATCATGCGACAAAGAGTTGGTAATGTGTGACGGCAGACCATATATTAAAGTTACATTCCGTGTCTCGGCAATGAATGGCGGTCTGCGTGGAGAAGATAAACTTAATGCCTTGCTTGACTGTTCAAATGACAGATACAGTGTGTATAAAATGTGGTATTACGGTAAGTATAGAAATACAAGTGGCTCATTTTAAAAAAGAGAATAAAAAAACGTCAAAAACCTACTTGACAACTAGGAATATAGGGAATATAATTCAAAACATAGCAATCATACTAAAACAGTAGGATTAAAAACAAGGGGGCTAAAATCCTATGCCTATTATGGGAGTCGGATTTACGCGAGTAATGAGCCAAAGTTTAAGCTTGCTTAAAACCTTGGCGAATACCGCGATAACAAGAAAAACTTTGTTTTTCTTGTTTGCTTCGCAAAAACAAGGAGGCTAAAATCCTCTGCTCCTGCAAGGGCAGTCGCATTTTTGCTTCGCAAAAACAAGGAGGATTTGATATGAGTAAAATAGTTGAGAGCAGTTTGGAATTAATCGGTAAAACACCTCTTTTAAGAGCATCAAGATATGCAGCCAAGGCAGGTGCAACTGATGCAGATATATTAGTTAAGCTTGAATATCTTAACCCGGCGGGTTCAGTTAAGGACAGAGTAGCACTTGCAATGATTGAAGATGCAGAAAAGAAGGGTGAATTAAAGCCGGGGGCTACAATTATTGAGCCAACTTCAGGAAATACAGGTATCGGTCTTGCAGCAGTAGCTGTAGCAAAAGGTTACAGAGCAATTCTTACACTTCCTGATACAATGAGTGTTGAGAGAAGAAATCTTCTGGCAGCATATGGTGCAGAACTTGTACTTACAGAAGGTTCTAAGGGAATGAAAGGTGCTATTGCAAAGGCAGAAGAGCTCAAAGAGTCAATTCCGGGAGCTGTTATTCTGGGACAGTTTGATAACCCTGCTAACCCAGCAGTACACAAGGCAACAACAGGTCCTGAAATATGGGAACAGACAGATGGAAAAGTTGATATATTCGTTGCCGGTGTTGGTACAGGCGGAACAGTTACAGGTGTCGGCGAATACTTGAAGTCAAAGAATCCTGATATTAAGATTGTTGCTGTAGAACCTGCAACAAGCCCGGTTCTTTCAAAGGGAACACCTGGAGCACACAAGATTCAGGGAATAGGTGCCGGATTTGTTCCAAAGGTATTGAATACAAAGGTATATGATGAAGTTATTACAATTGAAAATGATGATGCATTTGAAGAAGGAAGAACATTTGCAAGAAGCGAAGGAATACTTGTAGGTATTTCATCAGGTGCCGCATTAAAGGCAGCAGACATTTTAGCCAAGAGACCTGAAAATAAAGGAAAGACTATTGTTGCACTTCTTCCGGATTCAGGTGACAGATATCTTTCAACAGCATTATTCAGCACAGCTGAGTAATCAGGCTTGACAAAACAGAATGAATTCGTATAATAATAAAAGAACTTTTTGTATGTGTATTTGAAAATACAGGTATGGTACGAGGGGGAGCGCCCTGGTACTGTGTATGGAAAGTATAGCGATGGGAGTCCGTGTTTCGGATTGAGAGGATGCATGTGAGCATCGACCGCCAATAATTTTAATAGCTGTTTTTGGCGTAATCGTTATATCTGGAAGTTCTATATTATGAGTGAATTATAATCAGCAGACATATTATAAAAAGATATGGTTTGCATATAAGCTGAACAAATTATAGAAGATATTAAGGATACGTCGCAAGGCGTATCCTTTTTCAATTTGCAAAGCGTATTTCTCATAGCCGGTATACGTCTATACAGCGGAAAAGAGGAGAAACATGAACAAAAGTCAAAAATTAACAAAGCTTATTTTCCTTGCTATGATGGTGGCAATCGGCGTAGTAATTTCACCGATTCTTCGAGTAGAGGGAATGTGTCCTATGGCACATTTTATTAATGTAACATGTGCTGTTATGCTCGGACCATGGTATGCATTTATCTGTGCACTTGCAATCGGAATTATCCGTATGGCATTTATGGGAATTCCGCCACTTGCACTTACAGGAGCGATATTCGGTGCATTTTTTTCAGGTATGCTTTACCGTCTTTCAAAGGGTAAGCTTATATGTGCATTTTTAGGAGAAGTAATAGGAACAGGTATTATCGGTGCAATAGTTTCTTATCCTGTAATGACATTATTCTGGGGAAAAACAGGTCTTACATGGTTTTTCTATGTTCCTTCATTTATCGCAGGAACACTTATCGGAGGAAGTATTGCATTTATTTTCTTAAAGCAGCTTCAGAAAGCAAAGCTTTTATCAAAATTCCAGACAGCACTTGGTTCAAATGTATATGAAGGTTCAGATGTTGTCACAAATGATGCAATTGGCATAGCATGTCTTGGATTTATCGGATATCTTGCAACAGTTGTAATTGTAAATAATTTTGTAACAAATCCGACAGGTTTTGTTTCAATTATAAAATACATAGTTTTTGCTGTATTTATTATAGCAGCTGTGGTATTCTGGTTCGTGAAGAAACCAAAGAAGGAATCAAAAGAATCTTATGTATAATAAATGGAATGATGTAAAAGGAAAAATTGACAGCCAAAGTCCGCTTATTCATTGTATTACAAGCCCGATTGCAATTAATGACTGTGCCAATGCAGTGCTTGCACTTGGAGCAAAGCCTATTATGGCAGAACATCCGCTGGAAGTGGAAAATATAACATTAATGTCAAAATCACTTGCAGTAAGTCTTGCTAATATTACTGATGCAAGAGCGGAGTCAATTATGATTTCCGGTAAAGCAGCATGCAAAGCCGGTATTTCATCAGTAATTGACCTGGTTGGTGTTACATGCAGTAAAATGCGTGCAGACCTTGCAAAGAAATATATTACACAGTGCAGACCGGCAGTTATCAAGGGAAATGTATCAGAGATAAAGGCGGTATGTGGAATGGGATTTGATGCATCATCTGGAATAGATGTGTCAGATAAGGATAAGGTTGATTCAGCCAATCCAAAGTCAATAGAAGAGATGTCTTATATTGTTAAGAATTATGCAGCTGCTAATGGCTGTGTTGTTATGGCAAGCGGTGAGACAGATATTATAAGCGATGGAAAAGAAGTTTATCATATTTCAAATGGTTCATCCAGAATGGCAGATGTAACTGGTACAGGATGTATACTTAATTGTATAACAGCAGTATTTATGTCTGTTACAGATGCACTTACGGCTTGTGTGCTTGCAGCAGCAGTGCTTGGTATAAGTGGCGAACTGGCTGATGATTCCAGAGGACTTGGCACATATCATATCGGTCTTATTGATTCACTTTCCCTTATGGATTCAGAAAAGTTTTCGCAGATGGCGAAGATAAAAAAGTACAATAAATAACATTATTACGGTGTCATTTTCATAAAACCAGACATCATACATCCACCGGCAGCACCTGCCTGAAGAATTTCAGGCATACGTGCTGCCGTTATTCCTCCTATCGCATAGACAGGAAAATCTGCAATTTCAACAACACTTTTTAGAAAATCAAGTCCTCTTCCTGCAAGACCCTTTTTGCAGTCGGTCTCGTAAATATTACCGGCAAATGCATAATCTGCACCAAGTTTTTTTGCAAGAAGCATGTCTTCAACAGAGTGAACGGAAGTACCTTTTATTTTAAAAAATAAGCCTTTCTGCTTGTCAAGTTCTGATAATATGTGCAGTGGGAGATGAATAAATGGGTGATTACATTTTATTGCAACATCATAAAAATTGTGAAGAATAAGCATTACATTTTCATTATTGCATATTTCAATTGCTTTCCCGGCAAGTTCCGCATATTCTTCCGGTGATAAGTCCTTTTCACGGAGAACTATTGCTTTTGGGTGAAGTGATGCGATAAATTGTAATTGTTCAAAATAAGAAAATTCATCACAAAGATGTCTGTTAGTTATTGCAATCATATTTTCATACATAATATTTTACCGGCCTTTCTGGTACAAAATTGTTATTGCGACATGTTTCTTTATGGATTATAATGGATAAAATTATAAAAAACAACAGAATAGGAGATAATAAGTATGTATACATTTACTAAGGATTGTCTTATTGGAATAGAAGCAATAGATAAAGAACATGAGCAGCTTTTTAAGATGATAAACGATGCAGCAAAAATGCTTAACGATGGACAGGTAAGCGTTCCTGCCGTAAAAAATGTTGTTAATCATTTGAAAGATTATGCGGCAGAGCATTTTGCACATGAGGAAGCTTATATGGAAAAGATAGGTGACCCGGAGCTTGCACGTCAGAAAAAAGAACATGCTTCATTTGCGGCAAAAGTTGCCGGTGTTGATTTTGATTCAATGACAGATGAGGAGGCTGTAAAAGAGCTTACAGAACTTGTGAAATTCCTTGCAAAATGGCTTTATCATCATATTCTTGGCAGCGATATAATGATTGGCAAAATGATATCTGAAAAGCCGGCAGGTGCGGGAGACAATCAGAAAAAGAGCATGTTTGAATTTACAGATGAATACAAAACAGATATTGATTTTGTAGATGATGAACATAAAAAGCTTTTTGAGATTATTGAGCGTACATATGATGTAATTAATAATCCGTTTCTTGCAGATAAATATGATTCAATAGTTTCTATTATTGCAGAACTTAAAGATTATACAGAACTTCATTTTAAGGATGAAGAGAATTATATGGAAAAAATCGGTTATGAGGGACTTGCAGCACAGAAACTTGCACATGAGTCATTTGTTGAAAGACTTGCAGAAATTAATATGGAAGAGGTTGATGACAGCCAGCATGAGTACCTCTGCGAACTTATAGATTTCCTTCTTGGATGGCTTAAAAATCATATTTTGAAGATGGATAAAAAAATCCCGGTAAAATAATAAATAGAACATCATTTTATGATAAAAACCGCAGCTCCGGAGTAAATACCGGAATTGCGGTTTTTGTTTATTTTATATATCCATTCTGCTTTAATGATTGTTCAATTTCATCAAGAATCTCTTCACTTGGAGCTTCGATAGTGTGGAAATGTTCATTACATGTCACATTTTTAAGAAGTGATGAATTGCCGCTTTCCACATCTTTAATGAATCGGGCGACATCACGTCTTGAGGTAATATCGAGATTTGCTTCAAAACGGCCGTATACATTGTGGTCAACAAATACATTGAGAACTTTGCCGCCTAAATCAACGATTAAAGAAAGCTCATCAGCAGTCTGGTCATCGCTGTGTGAAACTTTAAATGTGCGAGTAAAAACCTTTGGCTTTGGAGCGATAACATATCCGCGGTTTGTTGAAAGGATATCATTTCCTGAAGCACGAAGAAGAGCAATATCCTGTACAACTGCCTGTCTGCTCACGCTGAAATGATTAGCAAGAGCAGTGCCTGATACAGGAACAGGACTGTGTTCAATATAGTCTATTATTTTATTGCGACGTTCTTCTCCATTCATTTTATTTTTAACCATGCCTTTCTACATTTCTTCGTTATATAAATATTTCATGTAAAATAAAATTATATTCTGTGAAGATTTTTGAGGGAAATATCCATAATAGGTGCTGAATGTGTAAGTGCACCGCTTGAAATATAGTCTACGCCGATATTAATTAATCTGTCAATATTTTCTTTTGTTACATTTCCTGAACATTCTGTTTTTGCTCTGCCGTCTATTATTTTTACAGCTTCTTTCATCTGTTCAGGTGTCATGTTGTCAAGCATGATGATGTCTGCACCAGCTTCGACAGCTTCGCGTACCATGTCAAGATTTTCAGTTTCAACCTCGATTTTTCTTACAAATGGGGCATAGTCTCTTGCCATTTCAACGGCTTTTCTGACACTTCCGGCTGCACCGATGTGGTTGTCTTTAAGGAGAACACCGTCGGAAAGATTGTAGCGGTGATTGTATCCGCCGCCGACTGTAACGGCATACTTTTCAAAGATTCTGTTGTTTGGAGTTGTCTTTCTTGTATCGAGAAGACGGGTTTTGGAGCCGGAAAGCAGGTCGGCGATACTTCTTGTGTATGTTGCAATTCCGCTCATTCGCTGAAGGTAGTTAAGTGCAGTTCTCTCGCCTGACAAAAGGACTCTTATGTCGCCTTTTATGACTCCCATAAGCTGGCCTTTTGTAACTTTGTCGCCGTCTTTTACTTTCATATCAAATTCAGTATTTTCATCAAGGAGGCTGAACACACGCATAAATACATCAAGTCCGCATATTATTCCGTCCTGTTTGCATATAAGTTCAACTTCTCCCGGACATGCATCAGGCATTACGGCATTAGTTGTTATATCTTCACTTGTTATATCTTCAGCAAGAGCCTGCTGTATCAGATGGTCTGCATTTAATTTCATTGTTATTGAATTCATGGTAAAAATCCTTTCATGCAATATTGGTATTTATTGTTATAAAAATAATATTTAAGCTGATTTTTTGGCATTTGTTTCATTTTTAGCACGTTCTATTTCATTTAAAACAGATTCGCGGTAGTTTGCAGCGATTTCTTCTTTATTAGTATAAAGTGATGTGTTGATATTATCAATTATAAAATCCGGGCACTGCGATGTATTGTCAAAATCCATGTCATTGACAGCACGTTTCGCAAATACAAGACTTTCAAGAAGTGAGTTGCTGGCAAGGCGGTTGGCACCATGTACGCCGTTGCAGCTTGTTTCACCGGCTGCATACAGGTTATTCATTGTTGTTTTACTCTTCATATTAACTTTTACGCCGCCCATAAAATAGTGCTGTGCAGGAACAACCGGAATAGGTTCTTTTGTGACATCATAGCCTTCCTCAAGACAGTGCTCATATATATTAGGAAAATGATTTTGTATCACTGCTTCGTCAATAGGTGCAAGCGACAGCCATACGTGATTGCTGTTTTCCTTTTCCATTTCATTAAATATTGCTGCTGCAACAACATCTCTTGGCTGTAATTCATCTGTGAAACGCTCACCTTTTCCATTAAGAAGAACGGCACCTTCACCGCGGACGGATTCTGAGATTAAGAAACGTCTTCCGGGTTTTGAAGAGTAGAGTGTTGTAGGATGAATCTGTATGTAATCAGGATGCTCAAGTTCAATATTGTGATTTAAGGCTATTGCAAGTGCATCGCCTGTGAGCTGTCTGTAATTGGTTGAGTGTGTATACAGACCGCCGATGCCGCCACATGCCCATAATGTGTACGGTGCCGTTATTGCATAGAGAGTATCATTTTCATCGGCTGCAATGATGCCGTAGCATGTGTTATCTTTTTCGATGATATCAAGCATTGTAGTGTTTTCCATTATTGTTATGTTGGAACGGTTTCGTACCTGTGCAAGCAGTTTTGATGAGATTTCTTTTCCTGTTATATCTTCGTGAAAAAGAATTCTAGATGTTGAATGTGCACCTTCTCTTGTAAATGCAAGACTGCCGTTTTCATTATGTTTGAAGTCAACCCCGTAACCTATAAGTTCACGGATTGTCTCCTGTGATGAACGAATCATTATATCTACAGCCTCAGGATTGTTTTCATAATGGCCTGCACGCATAGTGTCTTCATAGTAGCTGTCGTAGTCATTATCGTTTTTTAACATGCATATACCGCCCTGTGCAAGAAATGAATCGCTTTCTTCGGCAGTTGATTTTGTTATCATGATTATGTTTTTATCCTCAGGAAGGCTGAGTGCTGCATACATTCCGGCAACGCCTGTGCCTGCTATAACTATATCTGCATTGATTTTTTTCAGGTTTGAATTATTCTGCATAATAATCTCCATTCTGCAAACGATTGTGTTAATGTCTGCTTATTTTGCAAGTTCGAGCATTTTATCAAGTGATGCAAGAGCTTTATCTTTTAAATCGTTGTCTAGGAAAATTTCATTTTTACCGGTTTTTAAGACATCAAGTATTTTTTCAAGAGTGACTTTTTTCATATTTACACATGTAGGAAGTCCGACAGTATAGAATGTTTTGTCAGGATATCTTTCTCTTAATTCGTATAATACGCCACATTCTGTGCATATGATAAATGAAGCGGCTTTGCTTTCTCCGGCATACTTTATAATTCCTGATGTACTGCCGATGAAGTCGGAGAGTGCAAGCACGTCCTGTGTACATTCAGGGTGGGTAAGAACTTCGGCATCAGGATACTTCTTTTTACATTCGGCAAGTTCTGCGGCACTTATGCCTTTGTGGATAGGACAGAATCCCGGATTGAAAATGAAGTTTTTTTCAGGAACCTGGCTTGCAACATATCTTCCGAGATTTTCGTCAGGTATAAAAAGAATGTTTTTATTAGGGAGAGCTTTGACAACTTTTACAGCATTTGCGGAAGTTACACACACATCAGAGTGGCTTTTTAAAAGTGCAGTTGAGTTTATATAACAGACAACGGCAATGTCATCATATTTTTCTTTTACTTTTTCTATGTATTCAACAGTTGCCATATGTGCCATCGGACAGTCAGCATGACTGTCGGGCATAAGTACTGTTTTTTCAGGGTTTAAAAGCTTTGCACTTTCGCCCATGAACGACACACCGCTTAAAACGATAATATCGGCATCAGTCTCCTTTGCAACTTTGCTTAAATAATATGAATCACCTGTATAATCGGCTACTTCTTTGACCTCATCATCGACGTAGTAGTGAGACAGAATGACTGCATTTTTTTCTTTTTTAAGACGGTTGATTTCTTCAATAATATCCATAATTAAATAAAGCCCCGGTAATGAGGCGGCCTCCTTTGGTATTTGCTAAAATATTACGTGAGATTATAGCATAAGACTTTACATGTGACAAGACACATGTTAAAAAATATCTTTACAAAAAGTTTACACCGGAGTATTGGATGTAAATAAAAAGCTACTTATTAATATAATTTTTGGTTGTGGTAAAAATGTTTTTATTATATAATATGAACATGTCTGTGTAGGCAGACACGGCTTTATAATTTTAATTTATAATGGAGATATAATATGCAATATACGTTTATTCAGTTGATATTTTTATTTTTTGTATACTCTTTCCTCGGATGGATTTTTGATATGACAGTGGCTGCAATCAGATATGGAAAGATTTTAAACAGAGGATTTCTTAATGGACCACTCAGTATCCAGTATGGAATTATTATGATTATAGTTCTTCTTGATATTAATGATTTGTGGGATTATCCACTTTATCAGTTTATTACATGTATGGTTATTGTATTTATGACGGAATATGCGTCAGGTGCAATTTTGAAGAGAATTACAGGAAGACGTTTCTGGGATTATTCTGATATGAAGCTTAATGTCGGTGGATATACATGTGCATTCAGCGTGTTTGGTTGGGGATTTACGGCAGCAGTTACTGTATGGCTTATCAATCCGCTGGTGTGCATTGTCTATTCGCTTATTCCTGTAAATGTTGTAAAAGTTCTTGAGATTATTGCGATAGTTGTGTTTTTAATTGATTTGTTTGTGACAGCAGCAACTATGTTAAAATGGCATTATGCAGGCGGAATATATGGTAATGTGGCTGACACGCTCAAAAAGACAAAGAGCACGCTCGGAAGAAAAACATATGAAATTATTTCAAGGCGTATGTATAAAGCATTTCCTGAACTTATAGGTCAGGAAATTAATGACGAAGTAGGTTTTGGAAGGACTAAGGACAGAATATTTGCAAAGGGGCTTTGCATAGATAAGCTTGTGTGGATATTTTTTGTTAGTGCATTAATAGGAGACTGGGTTGAGACTGTGTTTGTGTGGGCTACTTCCGGTGTATTTATGAGCAGAAGCAGTCTTATATACGGAACATTCAGTATTGTATGGGGACTTGGAGGTGCATTGGCAACTGCCATGCTTTATCCTTTAAAGGATAAGAATCCGCTTTTTATATTTGCAGGAGGCTTTTTCCTCGGCGGAGTTTATGAATATAGCTGTTCTGTTTTTACGGAAGTTGTATTCGGAACAGTATTCTGGGATTACAGTCATCTTCCATATAATATTAACGGAAGAGTAAATCTCCTTTTTTGCGTATACTGGGGAATAGCGGCAATAGCATGGGTAAAACTTCTATATCCGGCGGCAAGCTTTTTACTTGAAAAGATACCACCTGTTGCGGGAAAGATAATGACATGGATTATAGTTATATTTATGGTGCTTGACATGGCTGTTTCAGGTGCAGCGATAGGCAGATATGTTTCAAGAAAAGCCGGAGTTGAAGCGTCAAATCCTGTTGAGCATATGTGTGACAGCATTTATAAGGATAAGCTGATAGAAAGAATTTATCCTAATATGAAGATTCAATAAAGAGTATAAAAAAGCCATGCAGTGTTGTGATTCATGGATTACATTCCAAAGTTACATCATGTGCATGGCTTGCTTTTTATTTAATTTACAGATAGAAACGTCCTGATGCTCCGCATGGAAGCACAAGTCCGTTAGATGTTACGGGCAGTCCGACTTCCTGAGAGTCAACATGACCGTTAAATTTCTTTAATTCGGTATTTAAAAGATAACTTAAAACTGCAGGCTGAAGTCCTGTCGTGTATGAGTTGATAAGGAAAAATAAAGGCTTGTCTGTAAGAAGTCCGGCACACTTAGATACAAGCGGATGGATTGCATCTTCTATTTTCCAGATTTCACCCTTAGGACCGCGTCCGTAAGATGGGGGATCCATAATAATTGCATCGTAGTGATTGCCACGTCGGATTTCACGTTCTACAAACTTGACACAGTCATCTACAATCCAGCGTATCGGCTTATCCGAAAGTCCGCTTGAAGCGGCATTTTCCTTAGCCCATGTCACCATGCCTTTTGAAGCGTCTACATGTGTTACGGCTGCACCGGCAGCAGCACATGAAAGTGTTGCACCGCCTGTATAAGCAAAAAGATTTAAAACCTTGATTGTTCTTTCAGGGTCTGCAGCTTTTGCATCTGATATAAGTTTGCCAAACCAGTCCCAGTTAGCAGCCTGTTCAGGGAAAAGGCCTGTGTGTTTGAAGCTGAACGGCTTCAGGTTAAATATTAGAGGCGTGTCAAATGAAGGACTGTTATATGAAATCTGCCACTGTTTTGGCAAATCAAAGAACTCCCAGTCGCCGCCGCCTTTGGCACTTCTGTGGTAGTGGGCATTCATATGCTTCCAGCCTTTGTTAGTCTTTGGAGTATTCCAGATAACCTGTGGGTCCGGTCTTACAAGTATGTAATCTCCCCAGCGTTCAAGTTTTTCTTTGTCAGATGTATCTATAACTTCATAATCTTTCCAGTTTTGTGCGATAAACATAAAATTTATTACCTTTCATTTTATAAATAATACAAAGTATACCGCTATCAGTATACATTAAAATAATCATTTGCACAATCAGAACGATATTTTTTATAAAAAATTTGCAGACATGTAAGCCATTATGATATAAAATAAAATACACAAAGAAAAATTACTTCGCATAAACAAAGAGAAGATACAGGGATTCTGCATAGATAACTGCATTTCTCTTGCAAAAAATAGTAGGAGGGACATTTTGAATTTTAAGAATTATAAACGTGAATATCTGATGAAAGACATAATATCAGGTATTATAGTTGCACTTATATCAATCCCTATTTCCATGGGATATTCCCAGGTAGCAGGGCTTCCTGTAGTATATGGTCTTTATGGTTCGCTTTTTCCTGTAATAGTGTTTGGACTTATATCTTCATCACCACAGTTTGTATTTGGTGTTGATGCGGCTCCTGCGGCACTTGTCGGCGGAACAATTGCAACGCTTGGAATTGCATCAGGAAGTGAAGAAGCGATGCGGGTTGTGCCTGTCATAACATTCGTTACTGCGTGCTGGCTTCTGCTTTTCTTCTTAGTAAGGGCGGGAAAGCTTGTTAATTATATATCAAAGCCTGTGCTTGGCGGATTTATATCGGGAATCGGATGTACAATCATACTTATGCAGGTTGCAAAGCTTTTTGGTGGAACAGCCGGAACAGGTGAAGTATTTGAACTTGTAAGCCACATAATTTCACAGCTTGGAAGTTTTAATCTGCTTTCACTCATTATGGGTGTGGGTACGATTGCTGTTGTGCTTATAAGCAAAAAAATATCAAAAAAGTTTCCAATGTCAGTAATTATGATGCTTGTCGGTGCATTGTCCACTGCAGTATTTCATGTTGACAGATATGGTGTCAAACTGCTTCCTAAGGTTGAGCCGGGACTTCCAAAGTTTAAAATGCTTGATTTTTCGGTATTGTCAGAACATCCGGCACAGATTATAACACTTGGTCTTACGGTTGCACTTGTAATTGTGTCATCTACACTTTTAACTGCGTGCAATTATGCAATAAAAAATGATTACAAAATACAAAATAACAGAGAAATTCTTGCATATTCTGTCTCTAATTTCTGTGCCGCATTTAACGGATGCTGTCCGCTTAACGGTAGTGTATCAAGAACGGGTATTGCAGAGCAGTTTGGCGTTAAATCACAGATGATGTCTCTTGTAGCTGCTGTGACAATGCTTCTTGTTCTTATGTTTGGAACAGGATTTATTGCATATCTTCCGGTTCCGGTTCTTACAGGTATAGTTATTGCGGCACTTATAGGAATTCTTGAATTTGGAATGGCAAAGAAGCTCTGGAAGACTGATAAAGTAGAGTTTGCAATATTTACGGGAGCATTTCTTGGTGTTCTTATATTTGGAACTATTTACGGCGTTATAATTGGTATTGTGCTTTCATTTGTTTCAGTTATTATAAAGGCGTCGGTTCCTCCGAGAGGACTTTTGGGTGTTATTCCGGGACAGAACGGTTTTTATGATATGGAGAGAAACCGTAATGCACATGCTGTAAAAAATACTGTTATTTACAGGTTCAGCGGTACTTTGTTTTTTGCAAATATCAATGTTTTTGTAAATGATATAGAAAAGGCGGTAATGCCTGACACAAAGCGGGTTATAGTTGATGCCAGCGGTATTGGAAGCATTGATATAACCGCGGCAGACAGACTTGTGCTTCTTGCAGGAAAGCTTGAAAACAAAGGAATAAAATTTTACATAACCGAGCATGTCGGTGCAGTAAATGATCTGCTAAGAAAGCTTGGAGCCGGTGAGCTTATTGAAAAAGGTGCTGTGCGAAGAACTATTTCATTAGCTTTAAGAGACGCCGGAGTAGTTAGACCATATCCGCTTGAAGACAGGGATGGCATGACTCCTATGGACACAGTGCTTGAGAGCAATGATGAACTTGCCGAGTTTGAATGGGCTTTCGGGGATGATGCTGATGAACGGATGGAAAAACTTGCACTTGAAGTTGCCGGAAAAGTTGCTGATGGCAATATAGATGAAAAAGGTATTATTAAAGATGCCGAGCAGCATGCGTCATGGGGACGTATCGGTTTGTTTGATGAAGATGAACTTCTTGACAGACTTGAGATGCATCTGTCAGAAATAGCACAGCGAGGACATCATGATCCAAAACAGCTTGAGGAAAGAATTGAAGAGAGACGTGCTGTTGTTGAGAAGAAGCTTCAGAGCCTTAATCCGGAAGCTATCAAGGCACTTCATGAACACAGAAGAAAGATGGCAGCATATTTTAAAAATGCCAACCCTAAGGCTTATAAACATATGATACAGGTAAGAAAAGAGCATATAGAAAAGCTTGAAAAGAGTGATCCAAAACTCGCAGAGAAATTAAAGGAACTTTATAATCACGGAGAAGACAGTGAATCATGAATATTTTAAATGCAGAAAAAATCAGTAAAACATATGGTGAAAAGGTATTGTTTGATAAAGTCGTGCTTGGCGTAAATAAAGGCGACAAAATAGGCGTTATCGGCGTAAATGGTACAGGAAAATCAACATTTTTAAAAATTATTGCAGGAATTGAGGAACCTGACGCGGGAGAAATTGTTTCTGGGCGTGGAGTTACAGTGTCATATCTTGCACAGGCACCGCAGTTTAATCCTGGTGATACGATTGTGGGTTATGTTATTAAAGATAAAAATAATGCAAGTGAAGCTGAGGCAAAGACAATACTTACAAAGCTTGGAATAACTGATTTTGACGCTGCAATCAATACTCTTTCCGGCGGACAGAGAAAAAGGATTGCACTTGCAAGAACACTTGTGTCACCTGCCGAGGTTCTTATACTTGATGAGCCAACCAACCACCTTGACAGTGATATGGTTATATGGCTTGAAGAATATATTAAGAAATTCAAGGGCGAACTTATAATGGTAACGCATGACAGGTATTTCCTTGATAATGTAACAAACAGGATTGTTGAACTTGACAGTGGCAAATTATATGGTTACGATACAAATTATTCCGGGTTTCTTGAGTTAAAAACCCAGCGTGAGGAGATGGAGCGTGCGACGGAAGCTAAACGTGCCAATATTTTACGCCGGGAACTTGAATGGATAAGACGTGGCTGTCAGGCACGTTCGACAAAACAGCAGGCAAGAATTGACAGATATGAAGATATGAAAGAAGCGTCAAGGCAGGCAAGAGCAAGCTTTGAAAATAAAGCACTTGAAATGAATTCTGTAAGCACGCGTCTTGGCAAAAAGACTATAGAATTGTCAAATATATGTAAAAGCTTTGGAGAAAAGAAAGTGATAGATGATTTTACATATATTTTTCTGCGTGATGACAGAATCGGCATAATCGGAAAAAACGGATGTGGCAAGTCTACTCTTATGAAGATAATAACAGGCAATCTTAAGCCTGATTCAGGCAGTGTGGAGATTGGCGATACTGTAAGAATTGGCTATTTTATGCAGGAAAATGAACCTCTTGATGAAAAGATGACTGTTCTTGAATTTGTAAGAAGCATAGGAGAGTATGTGACAACAGCTACAGGAAAAGCTACTGCTTCGCAGATGTGCGAGAAGTTTCTTTTTGGACCAAAGAGCCAGTGGACACCAATATCCAAGCTGTCCGGCGGCGAGAAGAGAAGGCTGTATCTTTTAAGCGTGCTTATGAGTGCACCTAATGTCCTTATACTCGATGAGCCGACTAATGACCTTGATATTGAGACACTTGAAATATTAGAAGACTATCTTGATGGATTTGCAGGAATAGTTATAGTGGTTTCGCATGACAGATATTTCCTTGACAGAACTGTTGACCGTATCTTTTCATTTGAGGGCGGTGGCAGATTAAAGCAGTACGAGGGTGGTTTTTCGGATTATTATGAGAAAAAACAGGCAGAAAACGGTATTGCATCTGATGGTGCTACGCAGTCAGTAAAAGAAGCTGTATCTGGTGATACGACATCTGCAAAACCTAAAAAGTATTATAAGGAAAGAGAAAACAAGCTGAAGTTTACATATGCCGAGCAAAAAGAATATGATACGATAGATGATGATATTGCATCACTTGAGTCAAAAATTGAGGAACTTGATGGTGAGATTGCAGGTGCTGCAACACAGTACAGCAGGTTGAATGAACTGATGCAGGAAAAAGCGGATGTTGAAGCACAGCTTGAACACAAGATGGACAGATGGGTGTATCTTAACGACCTTGCAGAAAAGATAGAAGCCCAGAAGCAGAATTAAAAATTTTCAAAATTAAAATTATATATAATATCAGAAACCGGTCGTAAAGTCAGTAAAATCTGGCTTTTGCGGCCGGTTTTTAAATGTTAAAAAAATATAAACATTTTACAACTAAAAAATAAAATACTTCGTATATAGATTTAGAAGAGCAAAATTCAATCTGCAATTTTAAAATCTTTAAATTGTATGTGGAGTTTAAAGGGAAAAGAGGTATTTATGAAAAGAAGATTTTTAATCAGGGGGAGTTGTCTTGTTCTTGCAATCGGGATGATATTAGCAGGAACGGGATGCGAAAAACGTAAAAGAGTTCCGGAGGATATGACACTTGGTGACGAATATCTTGAAAAGATAGTGTTGGCGTCGGATGTTGAGGAGAGAGATTTTGAGGAAGACGGCATCAGGTATCATGAGTTTAAGACAAAGAAAATGATTGTCACATATCCATTGATTGAAAAAAAGGTTAAATCAGAGACGGAAATCAGGCAGGAATCATTTTCACTGAGAACGGATAAATCTTTTTTTATTGGTGACAGGTCATTTGATTATAAAAAGAGAACCTGCTGGTATAAGTATGTGGCACTGCCGTATGTGGACAGAGACGATAAGATGGTAAAAAAAGAGTATTCATTATATAACGCAAAAGGTTATATTAAACAGCTCGGAGATTCTTATAAGGAAACTATTGATAAGATAGGAATATCAGAGGCTGATGATATTTTTAAGGTAAATGGGACAGACAAACAGATTATAGAAAATGGTGATACTCACAGACCGATAATTGTACTGTTCGGAGATGAAAATTCAAGTGCGACCAGCTACAATGATTTGAATGTCAAGTTCTGTAAAGAATTGAATAAAGCAGTAATAAGAATAGACACGACATATACTGACGGAACTGCCGAGACAAAATATTACAAGATAAAGACATATAACAATAACACATTTACACATTATACGTTTTACGAAGTTGAGTTTGACTGAGGTGTATCACAAAATGACGAAAGGCGGGGCTGATTTATGAATAAGAAGCTTTCAAAACTTTTTTACAGAGGGATGTGGCACAGAAAAAAAGAAGTAGCCGGTGTGTGTATAGCGACAATGCTGGCATCATTTTTTATAACATGTATATTGCTTTTTCAGGAAAATATGTATCAATGGCAGGTGGCGGAGAATTTTATGAGGTTCGGAAGCTGGTTTGTAATGCAAAGCAGTGGAGAGCCATACAATACCTTGAAAGATAGTAGTTATCTTGATGAACCTGTAGAAGCCGGAGTATATGGTACAATTTATAACAGAAACTGGGATAAGGCAAGAGGGTGTATAGGTTACATGACACCTGAGTTTATGGAACAGGCTAATATAGAACTTGATAAAGGAAGATTGCCTGAAAATGAAAATGAGATAGCCTGTGACTGGGCGACGCTCGCAAAACTCGGATATAACGGTCAGTTGGGACAGGAAATAGTAATAAAATATTATCAGAATGACAATAAAAGCCGTGAGGACCCGGAAAGACAGGCTGTATACACACTTTGCGGCGTGTTTGGAGATTATTCAGATGTATGGGAATACGGAAAATATATCCCATGCGGAGTAATAACGAAGGAAGCGTGTGAACAGCTTGATTCAAAAGAATCCAAAGTGTGGCTGTACAGTCTTAAAAATACAGTAAGAAATAAGGATTACAACAGTATTTATAATGAACTTCAGGGCAACATAACATCAAAGATTTTCTATAATACAAGTGTGTATGATTTTGAGGCGTGGGGACCGAAAGATATTTATAATTATATTTACATACTTGTAATGATAATCGGAGTTGCATCCCTTACTTATCAGGTTATAGGTTATCAGCATGGCAGAAACAGATTTTATAAAAGAATACAGCTTATAGGTGCGTCAAAAAAACAGGTACATATGATGCGTCTTGTGGAAAATGTCACAATACTGGTTGCTGCGGGTGTGCTTGGAAGTTTTATTGCAATGTTTGGAGCGAGAGCTTTGTGCTGGTATCTTGAGTGGTATAAAGGAATTTCATTTTTTAAGATTACAGCGGCCATTATTTTAAAATGTATTCTGACTATATTAATTGCAATTGTTATGTCAGAGCTTGTCAATGTAAGCATGATTAGGAAAAGTTCAGGTGTCTGGACAGAGAATTCAAGGAAGAAAAGCAAATCAAAAGTTTCTTATAATTATAAAGGAAAGCTTAAAAAGAATAATCTTACATGGCAGATGCAGGTAAGAATATCAAGAAGCAGTGGATTGGGACAAAGACTTGGTGTCCGGATTTTCTCCCTTGGTGTTACGGCGGTTATAATTTTTTGCTTCCTTAATATAAGCAATGCAGTTAAAGATTATAAGTCTATTGAGAATATGTATGATATGACGGGTTTCCAGCAGTCAGACAGGAGCCTTGAATATACACTTCCAATGACTACAAAGTATTCTTTGGAAAATTATATAGACAACAGCAATATGGATACAATGAAGTATCTTCTTCAGAAACAGATACCGCTTATTACAAGAGATGAGTATATCACAAAAGAGCAGGAGAGTAACGAAAAAGCAAAGAACGGCATATATACTTATGCAAAATCTAATGAAGAGGTGGTAAGACAACTCGATATAACAGCACATGATATATATTGTAAACCCGGAAATACAAGTCTGTTAAAAGGAATAGATAAATCATTTCTTGATAAAGTAGAACAGTTAAATGGAGTAGAGAGCATAACATATTCATGTTTTGAGTCTATGCGTAACTGGACCTGGGATAGTATGGATTATGAAAAAATGGGTGCAAGACGTTTTTCAAAATCTTCATCCAATTCAAAAGATAAAATGACGGGATATGCAGATAAATATCTTTACACAACATATTATTTTGATGCGGACGAAGTATTATATGACAGATTAAAACAGTATGCAGGAAGCGGATTTGACTATGATTCATTTGCTGATGGAGAAAAGGTAATTGTGTTTGTTGATAAGAATCCATATGAGCAGTATGACGATTCTATAAAGGAAGGAAGTAAAATAAACTTTCATTATTATAATGTGCTTCTTCCGGGAGCAGATAGAAAGATGTCGTCTAGTTCTTATTTTAATATATTTGATAGAGGTAAAGATGATGTAGAATATAATTTCTTTTACGATGCTGCAATTGAAAAACATCTTGAGGATAAGATATATGCCTATCAGCTTGTGACATCAGAAAGAGGAAGAACTTATCAGAGTTTATTAAGAACAGAATATGGGGCTTCATCGGAATATCTCGGTCTGGAATATGATATGAAATATGGTACATGCGTATCACCTGAAGCTGCAGGAGTTGTGTATGTCACTGATGAAATAAAAAATGAATTAAAAGATATTATTCCGGATTTTGGATATTATACAGCAGTTGCATCCAAGAAACTCGCTGAGACAGAATGTGAAAAACAGAATGAACTTCTTGAAAAAATTTACGGCGAAGAATTACCGGAAGAATTGAAGTGTGAACTTAAAGATAATACATTTACAATAAAATATAATATTGCCGCTTCTTATTCAGCAACTGATAATATTGTACAGATTTACTGCAAGTCAAATGATGTAATATTTACAACCAATTCTGAACTTAAAAGCGAGTACCGCACGAATGTGCTTAATGCATTTCTTGAATATGGCATAACAATGCTGGCGGTAATTATAATTAATCTTCTTATTATAACGGTGCTTACAAAGAACAGGATTGAGAACAGGACTGATAAAATAGTACTGTTAAAAAGACTCGGGGCCGGCAGGTCAAGAATTGTCCGCATATTTATGATAGAAGTGTTGCGTGAATCGCTGTGGTGCGTATTTACGCTTCCACTTCAGATGATAATTCAGTTTATTGTATACAGAAGTCAGATTAAGAAAATATAAAGGAGTTGTGGTTATTATGGAAAATATAATTTTAAATGCAGCAGGAATTTCAAAAACATACCATGCAGGTTCGGTTGATGTAGAGGCTTTGAAGAAAAGTGATGTGTTATTTAAAAAGGGGGAGTTTACGGCTATAGTTGGAAAGAGCGGTTCGGGCAAGTCTACACTTTTAAGGATAATAGGAACTATGGACAGACCTGATGAAGGAACTGTGGAAATTGAAGGGATGAATGTGTTTGAGATGAAAGATAAACAGCTTTCAAAGTTCAGGCGTGAGAAGATAGGCTTTATATATCAGGATTACAGCCTGTTTCCTGAATTTACAGCGTATGAAAATATTGTAGTTCCGTTTGCACTTGACAATAAGAATGCACCTGAAGAAGAGATTGATGGAATACTTGAATCACTTGGAATATCACATTGTAAAGGAAAATATCCTTCACAGATGTCGGGTGGCGAACAGCAGCGTGTGGCAATTGCGAGGGCAATTGCCACGCATCCAGCCGTAATATTTGCAGATGAACCTACAGGCAATCTTGATGCCGAGAGTGCAAAAATAGTTGCAGATATGCTTTCAATGGCATCAAAAAAATATAACCAGACAATAATAATGGTGACGCACGATATGCAGATGGCAGACCATGCAGACAGAGTTCTTACAATTGTAGACGGCAATGTGAAAGAAGGAAAATTATATTAATATTGTACTAAAAAAAGAACAATAAAATTTATTGATTTTATCAAACTTATCATGTATACTATCACTTGCTGTGACATTGATAGCGTAGAAGCGTGAGGTTGCTGCCGCAAGGCAGGTTTTCCGTGGAGCGAATGTCAAGGCCGGTATTAACCGGCAGATGAACCTGGCGACAAGTCACTGTACAAATATTAATCATCTGCATGAGCAGAGATGACACGCAGTTATTGAGATGAGAATTTTCGATACGCGTGGGAGTGTGTACAGTCACCGCTTGTCGTACTTACATTATAAAGTGCGAAAAGGAGGCGACTTTTTTTATGGCAAATCAGGTAATAAGAATTACACTGAAAGCTTACGATCATCAGTTAGTTGATCAGTCTGCGAAGAAAATCATCGAAACAGTTAAGAAAACAGGAGCTCAGGTGAGTGGTCCGGTACCTCTTCCAACAAAGAAGGAAGTTGTTACAATTCTTAGAGCTGTTCACAAGTACAAAGACTCTAGAGAGCAGTTTGAACAGAGAACTCATAAGAGACTTATCGATGTTTTAACACCTTCACAGAAGACTGTAGATGCATTATCTAAGTTAGAGATGCCAGCTGGTGTATTCATCAATCTTAAGGTTATGAACTAATCATTCCTTAAACTTTTTTTCATTATTTTTAAGAGCATTAATCCTAAGGGTTTAATATAGAAGCAACTTGGCAACAGTGGTGCAGGTTCCACTTATATTAGCTGTTCTAGGATGACAGGATGCACTGTGCATATGTTTAATCAGGCATATCATCTTGTCCGCTGTAGATTAAAACAGGAGGAAGATCAATGAAGAAAGCAATTTTAGCTACAAAAGTCGGAATGACTCAAATCTTCAATGAAGACGGTGTTTTAACACCTGTAACTGTTCTTCAGGCAGGTCCTTGTGTTGTTACACAAGTTAAGACTGTAGAAAACGACGGTTACGATGCAGTTCAGGTAGGTTTCGCTGATATTAAAGAAAAGTTAGTCAGCAAGCCTGTTAAAGGACATTTTGACAAGGCAGAGGTTCCTTACAAGAGATTTGTAAGAGAGTTCAAGTTTGAAAATGCTTCAGAGTATTCAGTTAAAGATGAAATCAAGGCTGATATCTTTGCTGCAGGAGACAAAGTTGACGCAACTGCTATTTCAAAGGGTAAAGGTTTCCAGGGTGCAATCAAGAGATTGGGCCAGTCAAGAGGACCTATGGCTCACGGTTCTAAATTCCACAGACATCAGGGTTCAAACGGATCAGCAACAACACCTGGTAGAGTATTCAAGGGAAAAGGAATGCCTGGACATATGGGTTCAAAGAGAATCACAATCCAGAATCTCGAAGTAGTAAGAGTTGATGTTGAAAACAACGTAATCTTAGTAAAGGGTGCAGTACCTGGACCTAAGAAATCATTAGTAACACTGAAAGAAACAGTAAAAGCTGCAAAGTAGTTTTTGCTAAGGAAGGAGGACCACACAGATGGCAAACGTATCTGTTTACAATATTGAAGGCAAGGAAGTTGGTTCTATCGAATTAAACGATGCTGTATTTGGTGTTGAGATTAACGAACATCTTGTACACATGGCTGTAGTAAACCAGCTTGCAAATAATCGTCAGGGAACACAGAGCGCAAAGACACGTTCAGAAGTTTCTGGTGGCGGAAGAAAACCTTGGAGACAGAAGGGAACTGGTCATGCAAGACAGGGTTCTACAAGAGCTCCACAGTGGACTGGCGGCGGTATCGTATTCGCACCAAAGCCAAGAGATTATTCATTCAAGATGAACAAGAAAGAAAAGAAGCTTGCTCTTCTTTCAGCTTTAACTTCAAAGGTTGCTGACAACAAGATTGTTGTTCTTGATGAGTTCAAACTTGATGAAATCAAGACAAAGAAATTCGCAGAAGTTATGAACAACTTAAAGGTTTCTAAGGCACTCGTAGTTCTCGAGGGCGAGAACAAGAACGTTGTTCTTTCAGGAAGAAATATTCCTACAGTTAAAGTTTCAGCTACAAATGAGATTAACACATACGATGTATTAAAGTATGATACTCTCGTTGTTACTAAGGCTGCTGTAGAGAAACTCCAGGAGGTGTATGCATAATGGCAAACGTACAGTATTATGATGTAATCCTCAAGCCTGTTATCACAGAGAAATCAATGGCTGATATGGCTACAAAGAAATATACATTTCTTGTACATCCTGAAGCAAATAAGTCAATGATTAAAGAAGCTGTTGAGAAGATGTTTGAAGGAACAAAAGTTGCTAAAGTAAACACAATGAACAGCGTTGGTAAGAAAAAGAGAAGAGGCAGAGTTGAAGGTATGACTGCTAAGACAAAGAAAGCAATCGTTCAGCTCACAGAAGACAGCAAAGATATCGAAATCTTTGAAGGCCTCTAAAATATACGCAACAGTGTAGAAAACAATATTACACAACTCGAAAGGAGAGAATATAATGGGAATTAAAACATATAACCCATATACACCTTCCAGAAGAAATATGACTGGTTCTGATTTCTCAGAAATCACAAAGAAGACACCAGAGAAATCATTACTCGCTTCTAAGAAGAAGACAGCCGGACGTAACAATCAGGGTAAAATCACTGTAAGACATCACGGCGGCGGAAACAGACAGAAGTATAGATTAATCGACTTCAAGAGAAATAAGGAAGGAATTCCTGCAAAGGTTATTGGTATCGAATACGATCCAAACAGAACAGCAAATATCGCTTTAATCTGCTACGCAGATGGCGAAAAATCATATATTCTTGCACCACAGGGTCTTACAGATGGTATGACAGTTCAGAATGGTGCAGGTGCAGAGGTTAGAATTGGTAACTGCTTACCACTTTCAGAAATCCCTGTTGGTACTCAGGTACACAATATTGAGTTATATCCTGGCAAGGGCGGACAGCTCGTTCGTTCAGCTGGTAATTCAGCTCAGTTAATGGCTAAGGAAGGCAAGTATGCAACACTTCGTTTACCTTCTGGTGAGATGAGAATGGTTCCTATCGTTTGCCGTGCAACAATCGGTGTAGTAGGAAACGGTGATCACAGCCTGATTAATCTTGGTAAGGCCGGTCGTAAGAGACATATGGGCATCAGACCTACAGTTCGTGGTTCTGTTATGAACCCTAATGACCATCCACACGGTGGTGGTGAAGGTAGAGCACCTGTTGGTCGTCCATCACCTATGACACCTTGGGGCAAGCCAGCTATGGGTCTTAAGACTCGTAAGAAGAAAAAGCAGTCTAATAAGCTGATTATCAGAAGAAGAGACGGCAAGGCTATTAAGTAATTAATAAAACTGTAAACAATCAAGATTAAGATTATAAGGAGGTTTGAACCTATGGCTCGATCACTTAAAAAAGGACCATTCGCAGACGAGAGCTTGCTCAAGAAGATTGATGCATTAAACGCATCAGGTGACAAGCAGGTTGTTAAAACATGGTCACGTCGTTCAACTATTTTCCCACAGTTCGTTGGACATACAATCGCAGTTCATGACGGAAGAAAGCATGTTCCTGTATATGTAACAGAGGACATGGTTGGCCATAAGCTCGGTGAGTTCGTAGCAACAAGAACTTACAGAGGACATGGTAAGGACGAGAAGAAGAGTAGATAAATATCCATTAATTGAAAGGAGGCTGTAATACCATGGCAAAAGGACATAGATCCCAGATAAAGAGAGAAAGAAATGCAGTTAAGGATACAAGACCTAGTGCAAAATTATCATATGCCAGAGTTTCAGTACAGAAAGCATGTTTCGTATTGGATGCTATAAGAGGTAAGAGTGTTGAAGAAGCACTTGCAATCGTAATGTACAATCCAAGATATGCTTCATCACTTATAGAGAAGTTAATTAAGTCAGCAGCAGCAAATGCTGAAAACAACAATGGTATGGACCCAAGCAAACTTTATATCGAAGAGTGCTATGCAAACAAGGGACCAACAATGAAGAGAATTAAGCCAAGAGCACAGGGTAGAGCTTACAGAATCGAAAAGAGAATGAGCCATATCACTGTAATACTCAATGAAAGATAATTCCGGATGCGCTGATTGCGCATTGCCGGAACGGCTTTTGGAAATGGACGTTTCCTGAAGAACAGAAAGGAGATTTAAATGGGACAGAAAGTTAATCCTCATGGTTTGAGAGTTGGCGTTATCAAAGACTGGGATGCTAAATGGTATGCAGAAGATAACTTCGCTGACAACCTTGTAGAAGATTATAACATTAGAAAATTCCTTAAGAAGAAACTTTATGCTGCAGGAATTTCTAGAATTGAGACAGAAAGAGCTTCAGACAGATTAAAGATTATTATTCACACAGCTAAGCCGGGCGTAGTTATCGGTAAAGGCGGTGCTGAAATCGAAAGCTTAAAGAAGCAGGTTGAAAAACTCACTTCAGCTAAGAAGTTAAGCATTGATATTAAGGAAGTAAAGAGACCGGACAAGGATGCTCAGCTTGTTGCAGAAAACATTGCTCAGCAGCTTGAAAACCGTATCTCATTCAGAAGAGCTATGAAATCATGCATGGGTAGAACAATGAAGCAGGGTGCTAAGGGTATCAAGACATCTTGTTCAGGTCGTCTCGGCGGTGCTGATATGGCTCGTACAGAATTCTACAGCGAAGGTACAATTCCGCTTCAGACACTTCGTGCTGATATCGATTATGGTTTTGCAGAAGCAAATACAACATACGGTAAAGTCGGCGTTAAGGTTTGGATTTATGAAGGAGAGGTTCTTCCTGCAAAAAAGGCTAATAAGGAAGGGAGCGAACAATAATGTTACTACCTAAGAGAGTAAAATATCGTAGACAGTTCCGTGGTTCTATGGCTGGTAAGGCTACAAGAGGCAACAAGATCACTAATGGTGAATATGGTATCGTTGCAACAGAACCATGTTGGATTAAATCAAATCAGATAGAGGCTGCCCGTATTGCGATGACACGTTACATCAAGCGTGGCGGTAAAGTATTTATTAAGATTTTCCCAGATAAGCCGGTAACAGGTAAGCCTATCGGTGTTCGTATGGGTAAAGGTAAAGGTAACTTGGAGTGCTGGGTAGCAGTAGTTAAACCTGGACGTGTTATGTTTGAAATCTCAGGCGTTCCTGAAGAGACAGCCAGAGAGGCGTTGCGTCTTGCAACACACAAGCTTCCTTGCAAGTGTAAGGTTGTTTCACGTGCAGACTTAGAAGGCGGTGATAACAGTGAAAATTAATAAATATGTAGAAGATTTAAAGGCAAAATCAGCTGCAGAATTAAGTGATGAATTAGTAGCTGCTAAAAAGGAACTTTTCAACTTAAGATTCCAGAACGCAACAAATCAGTTGGATAATACTAGCAGAATCAAAGAAGTTAGAAAGAACATTGCTAGAATTCAGACTGTAATTGCACAGAAGAATGCTTAATTAATTGTTGAATAAATAATTTTTGGATTCCTAAGAAAGGAGAACGAACTGTGGAAGAGAGAAATCTTAGAAAAACTCGTACAGGCAGAGTCGTAAGCAATAAAATGGATAAGACAATCGTTGTTGCTGTTGAGGATAACGTAAAGCATCCACTCTACAATAAGATTGTCAAGAGAACATACAAGTTAAAGGCACACGATGAGAACAACGAATGTTTAATCGGTGATACTGTTAAAGTAATGGAAACAAGACCACTCTCAAAGGATAAGAGATGGAGACTTGTTGAGATTATCAGCAGAGCTAAATAATATTGTTAAAGAATTCAAAATGTCGATACGCCAGGCACGGTTGAAACTGGCGGCAAGACATGAATATTACTGAAAGGGGTAGTATTATGGTACAACAGGAAACCAGACTGAAGGTTGCTGATAACACAGGTGCTAAGGAAATCCTCTGCATCAGAGTTATGGGTGGCTCTACAAGAAGATATGCAAATATCGGTGATGTAATCGTAGCTTCTGTTAAAGAGGCAACACCAGGCGGCGTTGTTAAGAAGGGCGATGTAGTTAAGGCCGTAGTTGTTCGTACTGTTAAAGGTACACGCCGTAAAGACGGATCATATATCAAATTTGATGAAAATGCTGCTGTTATTATTAAGGACGATCAGACTCCAAAGGGAACTCGTATTTTCGGACCAGTAGCAAGAGAGTTAAGAGATAAGAAGTTCATGAAAATCGTATCTTTAGCTCCAGAAGTATTATAAGGAGGTGCCACAATGTCAGCTGTAAGAATTAAAAAAGGTGATACAGTTAAAGTTATCGCAGGAAAAGACAAAGGCAAAGAAGGCAAGGTATTGTCTGTAAATGCTAAAAACAATACAGCATTAGTTGAGGGCGTAAACATGGTTACAAAGCATGCTAAGCCAAGTGCAGCTAATCAGCAGGGTGGAATTCTCCACCAGGAAGCACCAATCGCTATTTCAAACATCATGTATGTTGTGAAAGGTAAGACAACAAAGATTGGTTACGAATTCAAAGATGGCAAGAAAGTTCGTGTTGCTAAGGCAACTGGCGAAGTAATTGACTAATACAGGAAGGAGGCAATAAAAATTGAGTAGACTTAGAGATTTATACGAAAATGAAATCACTAAAAAGATGACAGAGAAATTCGGTTACAAGAACCCAATGATGGTTCCAAAGATCGATAAGATAGTAATAAACATGGGCGTTGGTGAAGCTAAGGAAAATTCAAAGCTTCTTGATGCTGCAGTTAAGGAACTTGAGACAATTTCAGGTCAGAAAGTAGTTCTTACAAGAGCAAAGAATTCTATTGCTAACTTCAAGTTAAGAGAAGGTCAGGCTATCGGATGTAAAGTTACACTCCGTGGTGAAAAGATGTACGAATTCCTTGACAGACTTGTAAACCTTGCATTACCTCGTGTACGTGACTTCCGTGGCGTAAGTGCTGAGTCATTTGATGGCAGAGGAAACTATGCATTAGGTATTAAAGAGCAGATCATCTTCCCTGAAATTGAGTATGATAAGATTGATAAAGTAAGAGGTATGGATGTTATCATCGCAACAACAGCTAAGACTGATGAGGAAGCTCGTGAATTGTTGAGAATGTTCAACATGCCATTTAAGAACTAATTTAAGGAGGAAAATTCAATGGCTAAAACTTCTATGAAGATTAAGCAGCAGAGAGCTCCTAAGTTCTCTACTAGAGCGTATACTCGTTGTACAATTTGTGGTCGTCCACATTCTGTTTTAAGAAAATACGGAATCTGCAGAATTTGCTTCCGCGAGTTAGCTTACAAGGGTCAGATCCCAGGCGTTAAGAAAGCTTCTTGGTAAGATTTTACCAGGAAGGCCGCCATTGCCTTTAAGGCTGGCGGCTGGATACGCATGACACATTTGTGTCAGTTGCATTAACAAAAGTCCTGCATGTGCGGGAAACCGGTTAATTAATTAAGGAGGAACATTTAAAATGACAGATCCAATTGCAGATATGCTTACAAGAATCCGTAATGCGAATACAGCAAAGCATGATACAGTTGATGTACCATCTTCAAAGATGAAGCTTGCTATCGCAAAAATCCTTTTAGATGAAGGATATATCAAAGCATACGAACTTGTTGATAACGGTAACTTCAAAGATATCCATATCACATTAAAGTATGGTAAAGATAAGAATGAAAAAATCATCTCTGGTCTTCAGAGAATTTCTAAGCCAGGTCTTAGAGTATATGCAAACAAGGAAGAACTTCCTAAGGTATTAGGTGGTCTTGGTGTTGCTATTATCTCAACAAACCAGGGTGTTATCACAGATAAGGAAGCTAGAAAGCTCGGCGTAGGCGGAGAAGTTCTTGCATTTATCTGGTAGTATAAGACAGCAATAGCTGTATATAAACAACTCATTAAGCGGGCATTAAAAGATGCTCTACTATAATTAGGAGGTGCACGGCATGTCACGTATAGGAAAAATGCCTATCGCTGTACCAGCAGGAGTAACTGTTGATATCGCAGAAAATAATAAAGTGACTGTAAAGGGTCCTAAGGGAACACTCGAGAGAGTATTACCTGCAGAAATGGACATCAAAATGGAAGGTAATGAAGTCATCGTTTCAAGACCAAACGATTTAAAGAAGATGAAATCATTACACGGTTTAACAAGAACACTCATCCACAACATGGTTGTTGGTGTTACAGACGGATATGAAAAGAAACTTGAGGTAAACGGTGTTGGTTACAGAGCACAGAAGCAGGGTAAAAAGCTTGTTTTATCACTCGGTTATTCTCATCCGGTAGAAATGGAAGACCCAGATGGTATCGAGACTGTATTAGAAGGTCAGAATGTTATCATCGTTAAGGGTATCAGCAAAGAAAAAGTTGGCCAGTACGCAGCTGAAATCAGAGCTAAGAGAGCTCCTGAACCATATAAGGGCAAGGGTATCAAGTATTCTGATGAGGTTATTAGACGTAAGGTCGGTAAGACTGGTAAGAAATAATTAAAGGAGTGAATGTTATGGTTAGTAAGAAGTCAAGAACAGTAGTTCGTGAAAATAAACATAGAAGATTACGTAATCGTTTCAGCGGTACAGCAGAGAGACCTCGTTTAGCTGTGTTTAGAAGCAATAATCATATGTACGCTCAGATTATTGACGATACAGTTGGTAAGACACTTGTTTCAGCTTCAACACTTGATAAGGATGTAAAGGCTGAATGTGAAAAGACTAATAACGTTGAGGCTGCTGCAGTAGTAGGTAAGGTAGTTGCTAAGAAGGCATTAGAAAAAGGTATTACAACTGTTGTCTATGATAGAGGCGGTTTTATATATGAAGGAAAAGTAAAAGCATTGGCAGAGGCAGCAAGAGAAGCTGGCCTTGAATTCTAAGCGGAAGGGAGAAACAGTATGAAACGTACAATCATTGACGCTAGTCAGTTAGAGTTAAATGATAATGTTGTTGCAATTAAGCGAGTAACTAAGGTAGTAAAGGGCGGACGTAACATGAGATTCGCAGCTTTAGTTATCGTTGGTGATGGCAACGGACATGTAGGTGCAGGTGTTGGTAAAGCAGCTGAAGTTCCTGAAGCAATCCGCAAGGGAAAAGAAGATGCTATGAAACATTTAGTAGAAGTTCCGATTGATGAGAATGGTTCAGTTCCACATGATTATATCGGTAAGTTCGGAGGAGCTACAGTTCTCCTCAAGAGAGCTCCAGAAGGTACTGGTATCATCGCTGGTGGTCCTGCTCGTTCAGTACTCGAGCTTGCAGGTATCAAGAACATTCGTACAAAGTCACTTGGTTCAAACAATAAGCAGAATGTTGTACTTGCAACAATCGCAGGTCTTCAGTCAATGAAGACACCAGAGGAAATCGCAAGACTTCGTGGTAAGTCAGTAAGCGAAATCCTTGGCTAATCAAGAACACACGAGAATTTGATGTAAAGGGTAAGAGGGCAGCACACTGCTGTCGCTCCTGCCCAAAACATTGTTATAGTGTCCGCTGATAAGCGGCAAGATGGAGGTTAAAATGGCTGATAAGAAGTTAAAAATAACTTTAGTAAAGTCTCCAATCGGTGCTGTTCCTAAGCATAGAAGAACTGTTGAGGCTATGGGTCTTACAAAGATGCATAAGACTGTAGAACTCCCAGATAATGCAGCAACAAGAGGACAGATACAGCAGATTGGTTACATGTTAAAGGTAGAAGAAATCTAATTTTATTTAGATGAAGGAGGTGCAATAATGGATTTATCTAATTTAAGCCCAGCTGAGGGTTCAGTAAAAAGCGATAATTTCAGAAGAGGCCGTGGTCATGGTTCTGGTAACGGTAAAACAGCCGGTAAGGGACATAAGGGTCAGAAGGCACGTTCAGGTGCTCCAAGACCAGGTTTTGAAGGTGGCCAGATGCCATTATACAGACGTATTCCTAAGAGAGGTTTCACAAACAGAAACCGTTTAGAAATCGTTGCAATTAATGTTAGTGCATTAGAAAGATTTGATGCCGGTTCAGAAGTTTCAGTTGAAACACTTATTGAATCAGGAATTGTTAAAAATCCTAAAGACGGCGTTAAGATTCTTGGAAATGGAGAACTCACAAAGAAGCTTACAGTAAAGGCTAATGCTTTCAGTGCTTCAGCTAAGGAAAAAATCGAAGCTGTTGGTGGAACTTGTGAGGTGATCTAATGATAAAAACACTTACGAGCGCATTTAAAAATAAGGATATACGCAAAAAATTGCTTTATACACTTATGATGCTTGTTGTAATTAGAATAGGAAGTCTTCTTCCTATCCCTGGTGTTGATACAGAGTATTTTAGTACGCTTCTGAGTGGTTTTAACAGCGGCGACTTGAGTTATCTGAGTGCATTTACAGGAGGTTCATTTGAAAAAATGTCCCTCTTCGCACTCAGCATAACACCTTACATTACTTCTTCTATCATCATGCAGCTCCTTACAATTGCAATTCCTAAATTAGAGGAAATGCAGAAAGAGGGCGAAGATGGCAGAAAGAAGATTGCTTCTATTACGAGATATGTTACAATTGCTTTAGCTTTAATTGAGAGTATTGCCATGGCAGTAGGATTTGGCCGTCAGGGTCTTATTAAAGACTACAAAGACATGAGTACAATACATTATGTTACATGTATCATTGTAGTAGTAGCAGCACTTACAGCTGGTTCAGCTGTGCTTATGTGGATTGGAGAGCGTATCACAGAAAAAGGTGTAGGTAATGGTATTTCAATAGTATTGTTAATTAATATTATTTCAGGTATGCCAAGTGATTTTGTGACACTTTACAGCACATTTGTTGCTAATAAGAGTATTGCAAGGGGCGTTACAGTTGCAGTAATCATTGCTGCTATAGTAATCGCAGTAGTCGTTCTTGTTGTAATATTACAGGATGGCGAACGCAGAATACCGGTACAGTATTCACAGAAAGTTGCAGGAAGAAAGACAATTGGTGGTCAGGCTACAAATATTCCTTTAAAGGTAAATACAGCCGGTGTTATGCCAATTATCTTTGCTTCATCAATTATGCAGTTCCCTGTAATCATCGTTCAGTTGTTTACAAGTAACTCATATGAGTGGACAAAGTATTTAAGCCAGTCATATTGGTGCAGAGTACAGATGCCTAAGTATTCTATAGGTCTTTTACTTTACATCATACTGGTAGTAGTATTTGCTTATTTCTATACATCGATTACATTTAATCCTGTACAGATTGCAGATAACTTAAAGAAAGCTGGTGGAGTTGTTCCTGGTATTACACCTGGCCGCTCTACAAGCGAGTATTTAAATAAAATATTAAATTATATCGTATTTATTGGCGCTGTTGGTCTTATGATTGTAGCGTTAATCCCGATTATGTGCACAGGCTTTTTCAATGCAAGTGTATCATTTGGTGGAACATCTATCATCATTATTGTTGGTGTTGTTCTTGAAACAATGAAACAGATTGAGTCAATGATGGTAAATCGTAACTACAGAGGATTTTTAAGCGAGTAAAGATATAGACATGAGGGACTTGCCTGGGATATTTTCCGGGCGAGTCGTTTGTGTATATTGCGTTTAAATTCTACAGGAATGGAGAGACTTATGAAGATTATAATGTTAGGAGCACCTGGTGCCGGTAAAGGTACACAGGCAAAAAAGATTGCGGCTGAATACAAAATCCCACATATCTCAACAGGAGATATTTTCAGAGCTAATATAAAAAACAATACAGAGCTTGGTCAGAAGGCTAAAGCTTATATGGATAAGGGAGAGCTTGTTCCGGATGAACTTACACTCGACCTTATAATGGATAGATTTAAACAGCCTGATTGTGAAAACGGATATGTGCTTGATGGTTTCCCAAGAACAATTCCACAGGCAGAGGCACTTGATGCAGCACTTACTGCTAAGGGTGAGGCTGTTGATTTTGCAATCAATGTTGAAGTTCCTGATGAAAATATTATAAACAGAATGTCAGGAAGAAGAGCATGTGTAGGATGTGGTGCAACATACCATATTAAATATAACCCTACAAAGGTAGAAGGAATCTGTGATGTATGCGGCGAAAAGCTTATTTTAAGAGATGACGACAAGCCGGAAACAGTTAAGAACAGACTCAGTGTATACCATGAACAGACACAGCCATTAATTGACTTCTACGCAAAGAAGAATGTATTGGCTGAAGTTGATGGAACAAAAGACATGGAAGAAGTATTCGAAGATATTGTAAAAATATTGGGAAAGTAGTGAAGTCATGGCAGTTTCGGTAAAATCACACAGAGAAATTGAATTGATGAGAGAGGCAGGCAAAATTCTTGGTACAGTGCTTAATAATCTTACAAAAGAGATTAAGCCCGGAATGTCAACATGGCACATCGACAAGATGGGCGAGGACATGATAAGAAGTTTTGACTGTGTCCCTTCGTTTCTTGGTTATGGCGGCTATCCTGCTTCAATATGTGTTTCGATAAATGATGAGGTAGTTCACGGAATTCCGTCTAAGAAAAGGATTGTAAAGGAAGGCGATATTGTCAGTCTTGATGCCGGTGTGATATATAAAGGTTATCAGTCAGATGCAGCCCGTACGGTTGGAGTCGGACAGATAAGCGATGAAGCGGCACAGCTGATAGAAGTCACAAGACAGAGCTTTTTTGAAGGCATCAAATTTGCAAAAGAAGGCTGTCATTTACACGAAATATCAAATGCTATTGCAGATTATAACGAAAAGTACGGTTATGGAGTAATCCGGGATTTAGTCGGTCACGGCATTGGAACAAAACTTCATGAAGACCCTGAAATTCCAAATTTTCGACAGGAAAGAAGAGGAATAAAGCTTTATGAGGGAATGACACTCGCTATTGAACCTATGGTAGCCATGGGAGACTGGAAAGTGAGATGCCTTGATGATGACTGGACAATGGTTACAACAGACCATTCACTTACAGCACATTATGAAAATACTGTGCTGGTAACAAAAAATGGACCGGAGATTCTTTCACTGGTCAAAGAATAATGGAGGTCTGTTATGGAAAATAAAATGACCGGCTGTTTTGCAAGGTCCCTTGCAGGACATGACAAAACAGAAATTTATATAATAGTAGGTGAAGAGCCGGGGTATGTATATCTTTCAGACGGAAAACTCAAAAAAGTTGAGAATCCAAAGAAGAAGAAATTAAAACATATCCAGCCCGTAAAGCGTGCAGATGCACTTATTGCAGAGAAACTCGAGACACAAAAAGAATTGCATAATGAAGATATTAAAAGAGCAATTAAAGAATATATTTCTAATATGAAGGAGGACAATAAATGTCAAAATCAGATGTAATTGAAATTGAAGGAACTGTTGTGGAAAAACTTCCAAATGCTATGTTTCAGGTAGAACTTGAAAATGGTCATCAGGTGCTTGCACATATAAGTGGCAAGTTAAGAATGAACTACATTCGTATCTTACCTGGTGATAAAGTTACAATTGAGCTCTCTCCATATGACCTTAGCAAGGGCAGAATTATCTGGAGAGATAAATAAGAAACATGATAACAGTATTACTGCACAGCAAAAATTTTTGAAAAAATTTTCAAAATTACCTTGCAATTAAAATTTATGTTGTGCTATAATATCAAACGAACTTGTCTGAAAGGAGGCTTTTGCAGTGAAGGTTAGATCATCAGTAAAACCAATTTGTGAAAAGTGCAAAGTCATTAAGAGAAAGGGTGCTATCAGAATTATCTGTGAGAACCCAAAGCACAAACAGAGACAGGGCTAATTTATAGTTTATGGGAGAAGTAGTGATACTTCTCATGTTTGTGTGTTTACAGATAGAATATATTTCAGGTACAATATATTTTATTTGTTACAATAATCTTTCCTGTGATTTTATTCTGAATAAGGAAAGATGTTTAGTTATGCGGCTGCAGTGATGAACCACACGGCTAAGTTGTACGGTTCAATCACTATTTTATATATGCGGGAAGAGTGGCGACGCACACATTTCAGGCGGCACATTTTGTGACGAGCTGCGTTTTGTTAGTCGGACTGCAACATTTCATTTTAATTATTATTTATACATTGATTAACGGAGGTTAAAGAACACATGGCTCGTATTTCAGGTGTAGACTTACCAAGAGAAAAAAGAATTGAAATCGGTCTTACTTATGTCTATGGTATAGGCAGAGTTAGAGCATCTAAGATTCTTGCAGAGGCAGAGGTTAATCCAGACACACGTGTTAAGGATTTAACTGACGAAGAAGTTGCAAGAATTGCTAAGGTTATTGATGCAGATACAGAAAATCTTGTAGAAGGTGACTTAAGAAGAGAAGTTGCCATGAACATCAAGAGATTAAAGGAAATCGGATGCTACAGAGGAATCCGTCATAGAAAAGGTCTTCCTTGCAGAGGTCAGAAGACAAAGACTAATGCTAGAACATGTAAGGGTCCAAAGAAGACAGTTGCAAATAAGAAGAAGTAATAAGGTAGACTTTTAATATAGGAGGTTAGTTTAGAAATGGCTCAAAAAGTTACAAAAAAAGTGACAAAGAAGCGCGTTAAGAAAAACGTAGAAAGAGGACAGGCTCATATTCAGTCTTCTTTTAACAATACAATCGTTACATTAACAGATGCAGAAGGCAATGCTTTATCATGGGCAAGTGCCGGCGGTCTTGGTTTCAGAGGTTCTAAGAAATCAACTCCTTATGCAGCACAGATGGCAGCTGAGACTGCAACAAAGGCTGCTTTAATTCACGGATTAAAGTCTGTTGACGTTATGGTAAAGGGCCCAGGTTCTGGTAGAGAAGCTGCAATTCGTGCACTTTCTGCTTGCGGACTTGAGGTTACAAGTATCAAGGATGTTACACCAGTTCCACATAATGGTTGTCGTCCACCAAAGCGTAGAAGAGTTTAATTAGGAGGTAGAATTTAAGATGGCAGTTAATAGAACACCAGTGCTTAAGAGATGCAGATCTCTTAATTTAGATCCTATTTATTTAGGTATAGATAAGAAGTCAAACAGAAAGGCAAAGAATGCCGGAAGAAAGATTAGCGAGTATGGTATGCAGCTTCGTGAGAAGCAGAAGGCTAAGTTTATCTACGGTGTATTAGAGAAGCCTTTCCGTAACTATTATAAGAAGGCTGAGAAGCAGAAGGGTATGACTGGTGAAAACCTCATGGTTATGCTTGAGCTCAGACTTGACAATGTAATCTTCAGAATGGGGTTAGCCAGAACTAGAAGAGAAGCAAGACAGATTGTTGATCATAAGCATGTATTAGTAAATGGTAAGTGCATCAATATCCCTTCATACCTTGTTAAGGCTGGAGACGTAATCGAAATCAGAGAAAAGTCTAAGTCATCAGCAAGATATAAAGAAATTCTTGAAGCTACAAATGGAAGACTTGTTCCAGAATGGCTTGAAGCTGACAGCGAGGCTCTTAAGGGTACAGTTAAGGCTATCCCTACAAGAGATATTATCGACGTTCCAGTTGATGAAATGCTTATCGTCGAGTTATATTCTAAGTAATTAAAGAGTAAACTCAAATTAACCCATAAAAGGAGGGGCTATACATGGTTGATGCAGATTTTAATTTCAATATGCCAAAGATTGAGATGACTGAAGAGTCAGAAGATGGAAAATATGGCAAATTTGTAGTAGAACCACTTGAGAGAGGCTATGGTTTAACTCTGGGTAACTCACTCAGAAGAATCATGCTTTCATCATTAGTTGGTACTGCTGTAAGCAGTGTTAAGATTGATGGTGTGCTTCATGAGTTCAGTTCAATTCCTGGCGTTAAAGAAGACGTTACAGAGATTATCTTAAACATCAAGAAGCTTGCTATTAAGAATAACAGCAACTCAGTCGAGCCGATTACTGCTCATATTGACTTCGCTGGAGAAGGCGTGGTTAAAGCATCAGATATCAAGGTTGATCCTGATATTGAAATTGTTAACCCGGACCTTGTTATTGCACATTTAAATGGCGGTGCTGACTGCAAGCTCTCTATGGAGCTTACAATCACAAACGGCAGAGGTTATGTAAGTTCTGAAAAGAATAAGCATGAGGATATGCCAGCCGGTGTTATCGCTGTAGATTCTATTTACACTCCTGTAGAGCGTGTAAATATGGCCGTACAGAACACTCGTGTAGGCCAGGATACAGATTTTGATAAGCTTACTCTTGATATATTTACTAACGGAACAATTACTCCTGATGAGGCTTTAAGCCTTGCAGCTAAAGTTTTAAGTGAACATCTCAAAGTATTTATCAACTTATCAGAAAATGCTGCAAACGCTGAGGTTATGGTTGTTGCACAGGAAGACGAATCAAGCAAGGTACTCTCTATGAGCATTGAAGACCTTGAATTATCAGTTCGTTCATTCAACTGTCTTAAGAGAGCAGGTATCAATACTGTTGAACAGCTTTGCAATAAGACACCTGATGACATGATGAAGGTTCGTAATCTTGGTAAGAAGTCTCTTGATGAGGTACTTCTTAAACTTAAAGAGTTAAATTTAAGCCTTAGTCCAAACGAGGACTAATAAATAAATAGGTGTGTTACATACACACGATAGTAGATTTGTAGATTTAAACACACATACAGTAAGTCCATAAGCGCATGTATGTGCGTTACAAATGGAGGTTAAATTAAATGGCAAAGTATAGAAAGCTTGGTAGAAATTCAAGCCAGAGAAAAGCATTACTCAGAGGACAGGTTACAGCTCTTATTGAGAATGGTAAGATTGTTACAACTGAGGCAAGAGCAAAAGAAGTAAAGAAGCAGGCTGAAAAGCTTATAACACTTGCAATCAAAGAAAAAGATAACTTCGAGACAGTTAAAGTTTCTGCAAAGGTTCCTAAGAAGGATGCCAACGGCAAGAGAGTTAAAGAAGTTGTTGATGGCAAGAAAGTTACTGTATATGAGACAGTAGAAAAGGAAATCAAGAAAGATTTACCTTCAAGACTTCATGCAAGAAAGCAGATGGATAAGGTTCTTTACAAAGTAACAGAAGTTCCTGCTGAAGCAGCTGGAAGAAAGAAGAACACAAAAGTTGTTGATCTTACAAATAAAATGTTTGATGAAATCGCTCCTAAGTATGCTGACCGTAAGGGTGGCTATACAAGAATCGTTAAAATCGGTTTAAGAAAAGGCGATGCAGCAATGGAAGTTCTCCTTGAGTTAGTATAATGAATTGGAAGTCCCCAGTCATAAGGAGAGTTCTTCCTATGAGATAAAATTAGCGGACTTTTAAATGCGTGGATATTGTTTAACTCAATATCCACGTTTTTTTCATAGTTATAAAATATATTATAAGAGTATTATGTCAAAGACTGTATTGATATAAATGAAATGGAAATGAAATTATGGGAATTGTTAAGACAAAGGATTTAACATTTGAATATATAAGACGAGACGAAGAGGGAAATGTAGAGGGAATTACAACAGCAGTAGACCATGTCAACATCGATTTGCAGGCAGGGCAGTTTATAGCTGTACTTGGACATAATGGTTCAGGCAAATCAACACTTGCAAAGCATTTTAATGCACTTGTATCACCAACGGAAGGTACGGTGTGGGTAGATGGCATGGATACAAAGGAAGATGATAAAATCCTTGATATAAGACAGACTGCCGGAATGGTATTCCAGAATCCCGATAATCAGATTATTTGTACATTAGTAGAGGAAGAAGTGGGCTTTGGCCCTGAAAATATAGGTGTGCCTACAGATGAGATATGGCAGAGAGTAGCTGACAGCCTTCAGGCAGTTGGCATGTACAGTTTCAGAAAAGCTTCACCAAATAAACTTTCAGGAGGGCAGAAGCAGAGAGTTGCAATTGCAGGTATCGTTGCGATGAAACCAAAGTGCATTATACTTGATGAACCGACAGCAATGCTTGACCCATCCGGACGAAAAGAAGTGATATCTGTACTTCATGAACTTAATGAAAAAGAAAACGTGACAATTATTCTTATAACTCATTATATGGAAGAAGTAATAGATGCAGACAGAGTGTTTGTTATGGATGCTGGAAAAATTATGATGGAGGGAACTCCACGGCAGATATTTTCAAATGTTGAGCATCTAAAGGAATTAAGACTTGATGTGCCGCAGGTAACAGAACTTGCATATGAGTTAAAGAAAGCTGGTGTGCCACTTCCTGACGGGATACTCACAAAGGAAGAATTTACGCTTGCATTAAAACGACTTGTTATGCAGAATGGAGATTAATATGTCAATTATAGTTGATAAAATAAGCTATACATATGAAATAGGAACCGGATTTGAAAGGCAGGCATTAAAAGAAGTAAGCTGCGTTATAGAAAAAGGTGAATTTATCGGACTTATCGGTCATACAGGTTCAGGTAAATCAACATTTATACAGCATTTGAACGGACTTGTAAAAGCAACTTCAGGTGCTATATATTATGACGGTGAAGATATATATGACAAAGATTTTGATATGAGAAAATTGAGAAGCAAAGTCGGTCTTGTTTTCCAGTATCCTGAGCATCAGCTTTTCGAGACTGATATTTTCAAAGATGTATGTTTTGGTCCTAAAAATCTTGGCCTTGACAGAGCAGAGACAGAACTTAGAGCATTTGAAGCACTTCGCCTTGTTGGACTTGATGAATCTCTTTACTACCAGTCGCCGTTTGATTTGTCAGGCGGTCAGAAAAGAAGAGTTGCAATAGCTGGAGTTCTTGCTATGAAACCGGAGGTTCTCATATTAGATGAGCCGACTGCCGGTCTTGACCCTAAAGGAAGAGATGATATTCTTGACTGTGTCAAAAAGCTTCAGAAAGAAACAGGCATTACAGTAATCCTTGTTTCACACAGCATGGAAGATGTTGCAAAATACGTTGACAGGATTATGGTTATGAATGATGGAATACTTATGTATAACGGAACACCAAAAGAAGTATTTGCACATTACAAAGAGCTTGAGAAGATTGGACTTGCGGCACCGCAGGTTACATATATAATGAATGATTTGAAAAATGCAGGATTTGATGTTGACGTGAGTGCAATAACGATAGAAGAAGCAAAAACATCAATACTTAAAGCATTGGGAAAGAAATAAGCTGGAAATAATGTTGAAAGCATAACTCCGGCTGAAAGGAAAAATATGATAAGGGATATTACAATAGGACAATATTATCAGACAAAGTCTGTTATACATGAGCTTGACCCAAGAGTAAAACTTATGGGAACATTAGTATTTATTATTTCACTGTTCTTAGGTAAAAGTGTATGGATGTATCTTGCGGTTACAGCATTTCTTGCCGTAATAATCAAGCTTTCAAATGTTCCGCTGAAATTCATTGTAAAAGGTCTTAAAGCGGTACTTATTCTTATAATATTTTCTGCGGCATTCAATTTGTTTCTGACAGATGGTGAAGTGCTGGTGCGGATATGGAAATTAAAAATTACAAAAGAAGGCATTTATCAGGCGGTATTTATGGTTATAAGACTTATGTACCTTATTATGGGCTCATCACTTATGACACTTACGACAACGCCGAACAATCTTACCGACGGACTTGAAAAGAGTCTTGGATTTTTAAAAGTTATAAAAGTTCCTGTCCATGAAATAGCGATGATGATGTCAATAGCATTAAGATTTATACCGATTCTTATCGAGGAGACGGACAAGATAATGAAGGCACAGATGGCAAGAGGTGCTGATTTTGAAAATGGAAATCTTGTTAAACGTGCGAAAGCCATGATTCCTGTTCTTGTGCCATTATTTATATCAGCTTTCAGACGTGCAAATGAACTTGCAATGGCTATGGAGGCAAGATGTTATCATGGTTCAGAGGGGCGTACAAAAATGAAACCGCTTAAATATAAGAAAAATGACAGAATTGCATATGGTATACTTGCAGCATATCTGTGTGCAATGATAGCACTTAATATATTTTTAGGTGGAAGAATTATATAAAAATTGGAATTAATAATTATAATAAATATGTTTTAATTAAGCCGCGGTGAATTTTTGGTATTGAAAAAATCATCGCGGCAAATGAGGTTATTTATGAGACGTATAAAACTGACAGTAGCATATGATGGCTGTAATTACAGCGGATGGCAGATACAGCCTAATGCTTCGACAATAGAACAGGTTCTTGATAATGCGATTAATAAAGTGACAGGAGAGAAAGTTCACGTTATCGGTGCAAGCAGAACGGATGCAGGTGTACATGGTCTGGGAAATGTCGCTGTATTTGATACGGTTTCTGGAATTCCGGGTGACCGCTGGGCATATGCAATCAATACACATCTTCCTGAAGATGTGAGTGTTGTTGAGTCACGCGAAGTTTCACCGGAATTTCACCCAAGACACTGTAATACCGTAAAAACGTATGAGTACAGGATATTAAATACAAGATTTCCGATTCCACAGTTTAGAAATTACAGCTGGCATGTAAAAGAGCCTCTTGATGTAAATGCAATGCAGAGTGCAGCACAAAGGCTGGTAGGAGAGCATGATTTTAAGAGTTTCTGCTGTGTAAAAACACAGGCGGAGTCTACTGTAAGAACGATTTATTCTGTAGATGTGCGGACTGAGGATGAAGCGTATATAGTTATCAGGGTTTCGGGAAACGGATTTTTGTATAATATGATAAGAATAATCGCAGGAACGCTTGTAAAGGCTGGAAAAGGCAAAATAACACCGCAGGATATAGACTTAATGCTTGAAGCAAAAAACCGCTGTGAAGCAGGACAGACAGCTCCACCGCAGGGGTTGACACTTATGAATATAGATTATGTTGACGGTGATGACAGGGAAGTTGAAAATCAACAATGAAAAAAGTGTTTTGTTGATTATCATGAAGATTTTTATGATTTTGTGGATAACCTCCCGGAATGCAAAAAATCTGATAAATAAATATTGACACGCGTGGTATCGTGTTATATAATCTTTAAATGTGGCGTGGAAAAGTACGCCCTGAATCAGGTTAATATGATTTTGCATGCTTCACCAATGCCCCGGAAAAGCATCTGTAAAGTCATTAACAAATATATTTATCTAAATAATTAAGTATGCATTTAAAGCAATATTTCAGGAGGAAAACCAATGAAAACTTATATGGCTACTGCATCAAGCATCGAAAGAAAATGGTATGTTGTTGATGCTGCAGATTATACATTAGGTCGTTTAGCATCACAGGTTGCTGCTGTATTAAGAGGCAAGAACAAGCCAACATATACACCATCTATGGATTGTGGTGACAACGTTATCGTTATCAACGCTGAGAAGGTTCAGCTTACAGGTAAGAAGTTAGATCAGAAGATTTATTACAATCACTCAGAGTATGTTGGTGGTATGAAAGAGACAACACTCAGAGAAATGATGGATAAGAAGCCTGAAAGAGTTATCGAACTCGCTGTTAAGGGTATGCTTCCAAAGGGACCTTTAGGAAGACAGATGTACACAAAACTTCACGTTTACGCTGGTCCTGATCATGATCAGGCAGCTCAGAAGCCAGAAGTATTAAAGTTTTAATTTTGGACATATAAGGAGGAAATAACAGTGGCTAAGAAAGCAAACGCAAAGTTCTACGGAACAGGTAGAAGAAAAAGCAGTATCGCTAGAGTATATTTAGTACCAGGTAACGGTACAATTACTATAAATAAGAGAAGTCTTGATGAGTATTTTGGTCTTGAGACATTAAAGGTTGTTGTTAAGCAGCCATTAACACTCACAGAGACAGCTGATAAGTTTGATGTTATCGTAAACGTACACGGTGGCGGATACACAGGTCAGGCTGGTGCTATCAGACATGGTATTTCAAGAGCTCTCCTTGAGGTTGATTCAGACGAATATCGTCCAGCACTCAAGAAGGCAGGTTTCTTAACAAGAGATCCAAGAATGAAGGAAAGAAAGAAGTACGGTCTCAAAGCAGCTCGTCGTGCTCCACAGTTCTCAAAGAGATAATCTTTACAATCCAAAGCGTCTTATGGCGTTTCAGAAAAGTATGTTACACCTCGGAATTTCGGTTTCGAGGTGTTTTTTTGTGTAAACTGTGATATTATTATAATATATAAAAGAGATTATTTGATTGGAGTGATTTAAATGAAAGATTATGCAGTTCTAACTAATGATGGAAAGTATACAATTTTTGAATTTAATAACCAAAGAGTTCGTTTTGTCACTTCTGATAAATTGGAGAGATATACGAAAGTAGTTGAGTGGGATAATGGATATCTGGTTGTGATGGCAAAGTATAAAGAAATGCCTGAAGTTGAAGAATATATAGATTTAATTCCAATACTTAACATGCTATATTATGATACAGAAACATTCTTAAAACCAATAAAGGAGGTTAAGATAGATGCAGCTTAGTGTAAAAGATGTAGCTGATAATGCAAATATGATTATCAATGGATATGCATATACAAAAGATGGTGATTATATAAGAGTTCTTAATCTTAATTGCTTGAATAATGCAGCGGTTATTTATAAAGATGAAATAGTAGAAACAAATATGGATGATATTGAAATTCAGATTGTGTTGGATTATTACAATAAAAATAAAGAATTTATGGAGGAATCCGATGCCGAAATATTATGAATTTAAGGTGTGTGGTTATTATTTATATTATACTGCAAGCTGTGTTATAGAGGCTATGCATGTCCATGCAAGTGACAGAAAATTAACAGAGGCAGGTTCAGCAAAATTCTTTGTAAAAAGTGATGGAGATACGACCATTGAGAAACAAGGTCAATTAAATGAACGAGAAGTAAGAGAAATTAGAAAATTTATTAAAAAGAATTATAAAGAAATGTATTTAAAATGGCAGCAGTTGGCGAATACTGGATATTATGGAGAGTAAATTCTGATGAGTAGTCCTGGGAATGTGTGGGTATTTAACCGCATACAACACATATGCAGCAATGTCAACCGTAAATTCCCTATTTCTGGGCTTTTCAGGATATACAAATGCTCTCAAAGAGATAGGATTTTATGTTTTACATAAAATTAACACAATGTTTACAGCTTTTAGATTGACTATGTGAGGACTTTTTGTTATACTTTACAAAATATTATTTAAGGAGGAATGTTTAACTTGGACGAAAGTGATAATGATTCTGATGCGAACCAATTCAATAGAATTTTTATTTATATATCTCAAGGCATGGACTATGTATTCGGAACATAGACCATGTCTTTTGTTGCTTTTATAAAGTGTGATATTTAGATAATTTTATTGTAGAAAGGTTTTATTTATGAGTACATCAATTTTTATTCTTTTATTAGTACAGATTATTTTAATTATATTAAACGCGATTTTTGCGAGTGCAGAGATTGCTGTTTTATCAATGAATGAAACAAAACTAGAACGAATGGCAGAACAAGGTAATGGCCGAGCAAAGAGATTAGTACGATTAACACAAGAGCCAGCACGATTTCTTGCGACAATTCAGGTTGCAATTACGTTGTCGGGATTTTTAGGAAGTGCTTTTGCAGCAGATAATTTCTCAGAACCATTAGTTGATTGGGTCGTAGGAATAGGAGTGAATATTCCACGTTCTACTTTAGATACCATAGCTGTTATATTGATTACATTGATTTTATCATATTTCACGTTGGTTTTTGGCGAATTAGTTCCAAAGAGAATCGCAATGAAAAAATCTGAAGAACTTGCACTGAGGATTTCAGGATTGGTTATGGGAATCTCTATCTTATTTAAGCCAATTGTTTCATTTCTTTCAATATCAACCAATATTGTCTTGAGGGTTTGTGGTGTTGATCCAAATGAAGCGGAAGACCAGGTAAGTGAAGAAGAAATACGTATGCTTGTTGATGCAGGAAGTGAAAAAGGAACAATAGATCATCAAGAAAAAGAATTTATTCAGAAAGTTTTTGAATTTAATGATATTATGGCTGGCACGATTGCTACACATCGAACAGATGTGACAATATTATGGATGTCTGATGATGTGAAGGAGTGGGATGAAACAATTCATAATACACGACATACCCTTTATCCTGTCTGTGGAGATTCGATAGATCATGTTATTGGTATTTTAAATGCAAAAGACTATTTTAGATTAAAAGAAAAAAGTAAGGATATGGTTATAGATTCTGCAATTTCTGCACCATATTTCGTTATGGAAACTACAAAAGCAGATGTGCTTTTTAAAAATATGAAACAATCGAAGCAATCTATGGCGATTGTATTAGATGAGTATGGTGGAATGGTTGGAATAGTGACTCTTTTTGATTTATTAGAAGAAATTGTTGGCGATTTAAACGATATTGAACCAATATCGTTGGAAGAAGAAACTGTTATTATAAGAATAAGTGATGACAAGTGGGAAGTGAAAGGAAATATACGATTAAGTGATATTGAAGACGCTATAGGTGTTACATTTACAGCAGAAGATTGTGACACATTTACTGGATTTGTATTTCAAAAATTTGGTATGGTACCAAAGGATGGGGATACAAAAATAGAATTAGAAATAGAAAATATGCATATAATCATTGACAAAATAAGAGAGCATCAAGTTGCACATGCAATTATAGAAATTTTAAAATAAAAATTTTGAAATCGCATTTGTAAATTATTTTAGAAACAAGTGGATATATTAGAAGGGTACATATACATTTTCAAATCCAACAGGGAGAGAATGATACTGTGATAAAAAATAGGCCATGCCTATTTTTTATGAACTGTGGTATAATTAAAAATCATTAATTTACCGAGGTACATATGAAAATTTGGTTAGAATGCTTGACCGGTATTGGCCTGATTTATATTAATCAGCATTTGGTATATACAATGGGAAAAGTTCCAGGGGGCATTATAACAGCTGTGTTTTGTATTTCTGGTCAATAAAAGTAGGGCTGGCAGTCAAATATGATTGTCAGCCCTGATTTTTTCGGCTTACCACCATTTCTCCTTATAAGAATACTCACCACGGTAATTGGAAGCATTATAATCAGGATACTTAAATGGTGCATATACGTCATCCTTAGGTGCGTCATCCTGTGTGTATATGTACATAGAGTCATAATCCCATGTGACAATTTCGTCGCGGGCGTCACCGTAAAGATTTACAGCCTCGGCACACAGGGTAGGATGTCCGTCATCAGGAAATCTGACGACCTGAATACCGTTTCCGTCAATCATGCCGCCTCGCTCAATATCGGCATTGAGCAGGATAAAATCCTGACCGTCGCCAGTCCAGTTGACAGGAGTTAAGAGATTGCCGTTAAGCTCATTTTCCATTTCCCATAACTGATTACCTTCGCTGTCATAAAAATAAATAATTCCCTGATGTCCCCAGAAATTAACAACAACCATTTCATAGCCTGGGCGGTCCGGAAGATAATTAGCCAGGCTGACACGCTGTGCATGTCCTATGCCATCCTTTTTAAGAAGATTTCCATTCAGGTCTGAAATCAGGAAGCCTTCCTTTCCGGCAACGCAGGCAAAGAACTTAGTGCCCTTGTGCGGTCCTGATTCAAACATGCCTGGAACAATCTCGTCAATATGGTCTTCATTAACAGGCATAGTCCACATTTTCCTGCCATGGCAGTCAAGCATATTGTAACCAACCAAAAGCTCATCGTGTCCATCACCATTAATATCGATTGCAAAAGGAAAATGTCCCGTATTTTTATCGCTCTGGAAATGCCACATAACCTCAAGGTTATCATTTAGGGCATAAACTCTGCAATAACGGTCTTTAATAAGAATATCGCGGGGTTTTTCAAGACCACGGAAATTGCATATACGCATGCCGTCAGGATTAATTCTGTCAAATGCATATATTTTATCAGGAACACCTATAATAGTTCCGTCTTCTTCAGATGTAGAGAAAGGCGTTTTAGCCCGTTTTTTAACTTCACCGGTTCTTCCGTCAAGAATTAAGACTTCAAAATTCTTGGCGGTGATAACTTCATCAAAACCATCACCATCAATGTCATATATCTGCATAGGCATATCGGCAGATATCGTTCCGATATCGTGATTATCAGTAGGCTCGCCATGCTGCCATAATATATTTCCGTCAAGGTCGAATGCAGTGAGACAGCTTATCGTTCCGTAAGCATCACGGTTTACACGTTTCTGGCACTGTGCCATAACCATCTGGTATTCACCATTGCCAAGAAGATGTCCAAAACGGAGTTGTCTGCCTGTGCCACAGCCTTTGAGGTCGATTTTTTTAAGAAGTTTCATCTTAGGATATTTAGCCTGTGCTTTTTCACATTCAGCTTTATAGGCATTTCTTGCTGCGTCAATAGAGGCAGCAGTGCTTTCAGAAGTTGTAACATTTACAAAGCCAAATTGTGCAGGTATAGTTGCAGTAATGGCAACTTTTCCACCTTGTGAGGCATATTCTGTATCAAGGTCAAAATATACTTTATCATCAACACTACATATAACGTGGCGTCCTTTAATATCGGCTTTGAGTACATAAGTGTCATCACAGTTGTATTCAAAAGGTACTGAAGCGATAATAGTAACTTCTTCTTTATGGCGGTATTCAAGTCTTAATTCATGCTCTTCAAAAACGAGAACAAGAAGATTTGCTGAATTCTGACAGCAAAATCCGATACCTGCATTGCCCCATTTTGTTGTGAACATACGCACGTCTGCTGTTATAGTGTAATCACGCCAGAACCGGTCGCCGCTTGTAAGCATTGGAAAAGTGCGGTGTGGCTTGTCATTGCGGATACGCATCTGTTCCATATAATGTTTTCCATTATATTCAGTAATAATCCATGATGCACCCTGTCCGTTATAAGTGTGGTTACACACGGGGTCATACCATTTTCCATAATATCCGGGATAGTGGATAAAATGATATTCGCCCATTGCCGAATGGTTTTTGTCATATGGGAATTCACCAATAGCAAAATTCTTAAAATCTTCATCAAGTAAAATATAATCTTCCATAATTACCTCCATACTGATAATTTGTAATTTCATTGAAGTAAAATTTTATATTGATTATAAAATGTTTTTTGAAAAATTATTACTGTTTTTTTACCTGTTTTTTGAATTTAAAAGATTTAATGTCGTTATGTATATATAAATTTTGACAAATATTATTAACAGTGGTATTATAATATAAAATATATATTAAAACACAGAAAATATTAGAAACGGAGGTACATGCATGACAAGAAAATTATTTAGCAGATATGCTTCTGATGAGAATAATCCTGACTGGGAGAATCATATAGAGCGTGAAACACAGTTGTATCATCGGAAAAGTGACATACGTTCAGAATATGAGAGAGATTATACACGTATATTACATTCACTTGCATACAGAAGATTAAAGCATAAGACTCAGGTGTTTTTTAATATTGACAATGACCATATATGTACACGAATGGAACATGTACAGCATGTTGAGTCAGTGAGCTGTACTATTGCGAAGTTTCTCGGATTGAATGTTGACCTTACAAGAGCAATAGCAATGGGACATGATTTGGGACATGCACCTTTTGGACATGAAGGAGAAGTTGAGTTAACGAGAATACGAAAAGACTTTGGAATGGATAGATTCTGGCATGAAAGAAACAGTCTTAGAATAATAGACAATATTGAACTGCTTGAAGACGATAAGAGCGAGCTGAAAAATCTTGACCTTACGTATGCAGTCCGGGACGGTATAATTTCACATTGCGGAGAGGTTGATGAGAATGGTATTTTTCCAAGAAAAGAAAAAATAGATCTGGATACGTTTTGCGAACCGGGACAGTTCCAGGCGTATACATGGGAGGGCTGCGTTGTAAAAGTTTCCGATAAAATTGCATATCTCGGAAGAGATATAGAAGATGCGGTCCGGATTAATTTTATTGGTGAAAAAGAAATTAATGAGCTTGCAAAGATTTCACAAAAGTATGGTGTTGAAACGATAAATACGACAGTTATAATACATAATTTTATAACAAGCATATGCGGGAACAGCTCGCCTCAACAGGGAATCAGGCTGAGTGATAAATATAATAAAATGCTTAAAGAAATAAAAGATTTTAATTATACAGCAATTTATAACAATGAAAAATTCAAAGTTTACCGTGACTATGTTGCATTGGTTATAAGAAGTATTTTTAATACACTGATGAAGACATATGATGTTTGTAATCCTTATAAAAGCCTTGATAATATAGATTGCATGAAAGAAGCATATCCTATGCTTGCAGGTGATTTTTACAAACATATCAAAGTATATTCCAATATACAAGGTGATAATGAAAAGTACAAAAATAAAAAGATTTATGGAAATATAGAGACAAAAGAAATATATGCTCAGGCAATAATTGATTATATTTCAGGAATGACGGACAGATACGCAGTGGAGATATTTAACGAATTGTTAAAATATTAAAATATATCTGATGGAGGCATTACATATGGAATTATATGCAGCCGCTCCCGGATGAATTCGATATATTACACTATGTGAGGATAACAGATGTCAGAAAAAAATAATGCAATATTTACAAGGCGAAGCATAAGAAAATATGAGATAACGCCTATACCAAAAGAAATCATAGAAGAGGTTATAAAAGCGGCACAGGCTGCTCCGTCAGCCAAAAACCGACAGCCGTGGAAATATCTTGTATACAGTGGAAACGCAAAAAAGGAGATACTTGATATTTTCAGGCAGGGAATTGCAAGAGAAGAAAAAAATCCAATGCTGCCGCTTTCATCATTTGGCATACCCGATGCGAAGAATACATTGAATATAATGGAAAATGCCCCTGTTGTAATAATGGTAATTAATACTAACGGAAAATCCCCGTTTTCGTCTTTGAATGATGATGAGCGTTTTACAGAAATAAATGATTCAATGTCAATAGGTGCGTCAATAGAGAATATGCTTATTTGTGCAGAGGAGATTGGAATAGGCAGCCTTTGGATAGGAAATACATGTTTTGCGTACAAAGAGCTTGTCGATTATCTTAAAATTAATGACTGCGGACAGCTTATCGGTGCCGTCGCACTGGGATACAAAGCACAAAATCCGTCTGCCCGACCGAGAAAAAATATAGAAGAAATCGTGGAATATTATAATTGAAAGTATAATATTTATTTAAAAATTTAAAAATATATGGACATTTTAAAATGTTTGTATTAATATGTATAATACAAGCGATACAAAATGTGTGAGGCGAAAATTATGATATTAAAGTTAGATATGAACAGTACCGTTCCGATATATGTACAGCTTCGTAATCAGATAGTTATGGGAATCGGACACGGAGAACTGAAAGAGGGAGAGCGGCTGCCGACGGTAAGACAGCTTGCGTCGGATGCGGGAGTTAATACGATGACGGTCAATAAGACGTACCAGATTCTTAAAGCGGAAGGGTATATACAGACCGACAGGCGGCAAGGGGCGATGGTTGCACGCAACATTACCATGAATAAGGAATTTCGTGAAAAGCTTGAATCGGAGCTGGAGCTTTTATCTGCTGAGGCAAGTATTAACGGAATGGATAAGAGTGAATTTATGAAAATGTGTGAAAGTATTTATTCAACGATGAATCCACAGCCGCTACAGGCGTGAGAAAGCAGGTCAGGTATGAGTATAGTATTATTTATGATGTTTTTGTTTTCCGGGCTTATGATAACACTTATTTGCAGATTCACAGTTTTTTCAGAATATGAATATACGCAGGGGATGTATCTTGGAGTGCATATTCCGCCGGAAGAAAAAGGTAGTGAGATAGTCAGGCCATTCATGGAAAAAGAGGTAAAAAGACAGAAGATATTCCAGAATATTAACATGCTGTTATCGGTTTTATTGTGCATACCGGTCTTTTTCTGGGAAGCTGCGTCGGTTATAATATGGACGGTATGGATGTGTACATATATGATAGGATACATGTACATTCTTAATTCGGCACACCGCAGATTATATAAAATAAAGATTCAGAACGGGTGGATAAATAAGAACACTCAGATGATTTATGTGGATACATCGCTTTCGGCATATGAACGCAGTTTAAAGTCAAATAACAGATATCACATTATTACGATTGCTTCAGAATTTATAATGACAATCCCGTTTATGATTAATAAATCATACAGCAGAAGTGAAGGTTTGATTTTCGCATTAGCTGCAATATCAATTTCTTTAACATGTATGATTTTAAATATATATGTTAATAAAAGAAATACAACGGTTTATAGCGAAGATACTGATATAAACAAGGCCGTTATGAATCTGTCAAGGAAGTATTTCAATGAGGGCTTTATATCATTAAGCGTGTGCAATGCCGCAGCATTTCTGTTATTTACAATATTGTATATGATAAACAGGGAAGTATCTTTTATGTCGATGATGCTGTATATAACTATTCAGACACTTTCAACAATATTTCTTGTGGCGGCGTATCTGATTCTGATAAAAAAGAAAAAAGAACTTCTGTCATCAGATATGAAACCAGTTTATGTAGATGATGATGAATATTGGAAAACAGGATATTATTATAATCCGAATGATAATCATATTCTTGTGAAGAATCGTATGTTTGATGGTAATTATTCATTCAATCTGGCTAATCCCAAAGCAAGATTTATATGCGGCGGACTTTATATAGTTATAATAACAGCTGTAGTGTTTACGCTGGTTGTGTTGCTTCCGTTTTCTAATGTGAAGTTGAATGTGGATATTTCATCAGAAAAAATGAAAGTATCGGCGGCAGGCTACAAATATCAGGTGGACGCAGATAATATTGAGAATATTGAATTGCTTGATAAATTGCCAAGTGAAAGTTTTTACCGCGTAAACGGAGGTTCAACTGATACGTATGATATAGGTTATTATAAAGGTTCTGATACAGGAAAGTGTATGCTTTTCATATTTGACGGATATGAACCCATCCTTAAAATAACAGGTGGTGGAAAAATTGTATTTTTAAATTCAAAAAATGAAGGAGAAGTACAAGACTGGTATGAACAGATAAAAAAGATACGGAATGATATTGATATGAAAGAATAAAAGGCTGATTTTTGGCGAAACAAAAAATACCGCAGACATATTTAATGTCTGCGGCGAAAATAATTCAATATGTTATGTTTAGCAGATTACAGTTTGTAATCAACATCAGGGTTTATGGTGAGTGCAACACCGGTTTCAAATGTACCGTTACCGTTTTCGGCAAAAAGTGAAAATAATGTTCCTGTAAAAGTCATGGTACGTGTACCTTCAGTGCTGAGTCCGGCATTAAGTCCCGAACCGATTTCATGGCAGGCAATTTTTGCATTGAGATTCGTTGTATCAGCAAGGGCATAAGAAAAAGTATATTTTTCGCGGTCAGTATCTATTTTTACAAGAAGATTGAGATTTTCATCTTCTTTAGATATAGGAATATGTGCAAGTTCTGCACCCATGTCGTGTATATGTTTATAAAATCCGACATATTTTCCGCTTTCATCGCTGCCAACATATATTTCATAGTGATAATCGTTGTTATAGTAGGCAGCAACACCGAATCGTTTTGCTGTACTGTCTTTTATTTTTAATACAGCTTTAAGTGATGTTGTAAATTCCGGCTGCTTAAATGAAAGAACAGTCGGGGATTTACCTGGTTCATTCAATGTTATATCAGTACCTTTAAGTGTGAGACATCCGTTTTTACTGTCATAAATATAATGAGACATATCAGGATTTCTTGTGAACTGCAGGCGTTTGTCAAGAGTATCATTGTAGAAGTCAATATTGACGCTGTGGTCTGCATGTAAAAATGGTCTGCCTGTTGCATCGTCTGTTATTGTATTAGCAATTGTCTCCGGCTCATTTATGCCCGGAAGAGGTGCATCCATTACAAGCTCAATAGTTCCGTTTCCGTTGTATCCGACAACAGGCCATCCGTCTTCACTCCATGTGACAGGTGCAAGAAAGGTTTCACGGCCGAGATTGTGAAGAAGTGCATGGCTGAAGCGTCTTATTCCGAGGAATACAAGCCACCAGTTTCCGTTTGCATCTTCAACAAGGTCAGCATGTCCGGTAGCCTGAATTTCGGATTTTTTATACTCTTTATGAGAAATAATAGGATTGTGTGGACATGGGGTATAAGGACCGAATACATTTTTTGAACGCTGTATTGTTTCGCGGTGAGCATATTCTGTTCCGCCTTCCGCAATCATCAGGTAATACCAGCCGTCTTTTTTGTAGATATGTGGACCTTCTGCACATTGACCGCCGCAGCCAGTGCTTATAAGGTGCTTGTCGGAAAGAATTTCGCCCGTCATCGGATTGATTTTAAATGCAACAATACCTCTTACACCGTTAAGATTACCGGTTGAACAGTAATAACAGCAGTCATCATCATCCCAGAAAAGTGATGGGTCTATACCACCCTGGTCAATCCATGCAGGGTCGGACCAGTCTTTGTTTATATCGTCTGTATGAACAACAAAGTTTCCTTTATCGGTAACATTAGTTGTTATCATATAAAACATTCCTTTGTGGTACCTTATTGTAGGTGCATATATACCACCGGAATTGCGGCAGCCTTCAAGTTCAAGCTGCGAACGTCTGTTAAGGCAGTATCCGGTAAGTTCCCAGTTTACAAGATTACGGCTGTGATATATCGGTACACCGGGGAAGAATTCAAATGTTGAATTAACAAGATAAAAATCATCGCCAACGCGGCAGATGCTTGGGTCGGGATTGTATCCCGGAATAACAGGGTTTTTAAAAAGCATAATCTTATCACCTCAGAAAAAATATTGTATACAAAATAAAAATTAAAGTACAGTTATATAAAAATACATTTAATAACTTATCTGTAGAATATATTTATTTAAAGATAAATTCAAGGTAAAAGTGTGTCATAAATTATTTAATTTACAGAAAAACTTTTGACAAATCTGATACATAAATTTTGTATGTAACGTGTATGACGCTTATTTTTAATCAGAAATAATTTAATATATGAAGTGCATGGCTGCAAAGTAGTTTACTTGAAATAGCAGTTTATGTATGTTACAATGGCAAAAGCAATAAATTTAATATACGAAAGGCGGATTTGAGCATGAATGACAGATACCAGACACCTCTTGCGGAAAGATATGCGAGCAAAGAAATGCAGTATATTTTTTCGCCTGATATGAAGTTTAAGACATGGAGAAAACTTTGGATTGCACTGGCTGAGACAGAAAAGGAACTCGGACTTGATATTACAGACGAGCAGATTGAGGAACTCAAGGCTAACAAAGACAATATCAATTACGAAGATGCAAAAAAGCGTGAAAAAGAAGTAAGACATGATGTAATGTCACACGTATATGCATATGGACTTCAGTGTCCTAAGGCAAAAGGAATTATCCATCTTGGAGCAACTTCATGTTATGTTGGTGATAATACAGATATTATTGTTATGACAGAGGCATTGAAGCTTGTTCGTAAAAAACTTATAAATGTAATCGGTGAACTTTCTAAGTTTGCAGATAAATATAAGGCACTTCCTACACTTGCATTTACACATTTCCAGCCGGCACAGCCGACAACAGTAGGCAAGCGTGCAACACTCTGGCTTAATGAACTTGTTATGGATTTAGAGGATGTTGATTATATACTTTCAACAATGAAGCTTTTAGGATGTAAAGGTACAACAGGTACACAGGCCTCTTTCCTTGAATTGTTCAATGGAGATCATACGAAAATCCGTCAGATAGATGGAAAGATTGCACAAAAGATGGGATTTGACAAGTGTGTTCCTGTATCAGGACAGACATATTCAAGAAAAGTAGATACAAGAGTTCTCAATGTACTTGCAGGAATTGCAGCGAGTGCACATAAGTTCTCTAACGATATCAGACTTTTACAGCACTTAAAAGAAGTTGAGGAACCATTTGAAAAATCACAGATTGGTTCATCAGCTATGGCTTATAAACGTAATCCGATGAGAAGCGAAAGAATGGCATCACTTGCAGATTTTGTAATTGCAGATGCACTTAATCCGGCTATCGTATCATCAACACAGTGGTTTGAGAGAACGCTTGATGATTCAGCAAATAAGAGAATGTCAGTTCCGGAAGGATTCCTCGCAGTTGATGGTATTCTTGATTTATATCTTAATGTTGTTGACGGACTTGTTGTATACGAGAAGGTTATTAACAGAAGACTTATGTCAGAACTTCCATTTATGGCAACAGAAAATATTATGATGGATGCAGTTAAGGCCGGCGGAGACAGACAGGAACTCCACGAAAGAATCCGTGAGCTTTCTATGGAAGCAGGAAAGAGAGTTAAGCAGGAAGGTCTTGAAAATAATCTTCTTGAACTTATTGCGGCAGATCCAATGTTTGGTGTAACACTTGATGAACTTAAAGCTAAACTTGATCCTTCAAAGTATGTAGGACGTTCAAAAGAGCAGGTTGAAGAATATCTTGCAGAAATTATCAATCCTATTCTTGATGCTAATAAAGAAGAACTCGGAATGACAGCTGAGATTAATGTTTAATATATACATATTCTCATAGCATATGATTTTGCCGGACGCAGTTTACGTCCGGCAAAATTAATTTTACAAAGTGAGGTTAATTGTGGATAATAAAAATAAGACAGACAAGGGACTTTTGGGAAATGAGAAAATAGAAGAAGCTGTTGCAGCACTTCAGCAGGAAACAACGCAGGAAATGCTTGCACACACACTTACCGTAATTAGACGCCGCATGAGAGAAGCCGGTCAGCTGATAGTAGCAGTAGAGCCATCGATGGGAGATAACAATCTTAATATACAGTCAGTTAAGACGGACGACGGAAAATGCTGGTGGATGGCGTTTACAAGTTTTGATGAAGAATTAAAAGGCAGTGGCAGTGTAATGTCAACATTTATGGCAGACATAGAAAAAATGTTCGAGTCAGCTATAAATGCAGAAGGAATAGAAGGCATAATAATTAATCCATGGAATCGTACAATTATGCTTGATAAGGAACTTATACGTATAGTTCTCGGATAATCCGTCAGAAGAAGATTTGACAAATAAAGACAGGAATTATAAAAGCATGAATTTGGTCCCGGCTGCCGTGAAAAAAGAACCCAAAATCGAAAAATGAAAAAAATTGAAAAAAGTTTAAAATAATGCTTGACAACCTCGAATTTATATATTACAATAGCAAAGCAAGTTCGCGAGAGCAAGCAAAGCAAACCGCTTGTACGGAGTGCATGACATGGGATCTTAGCTCAGCTGGGAGAGCATCTGCCTTACAAGCAGAGGGTCACAGGTTCGAGCCCTGTAGGTCCCATAGTTACTTAATTTAATATGGCGAGATAGCTCAGTTGGCTAGAGCACACGGTTCATACCCGTGGTGTCGTGGGTTCAAATCCCTCTCTCGCTACTAATTTAAAAAGAGTTCAGGCGGCTGCCTGAGCTCTTTTTGCTATAGTTCATTTTATGGCAGCACATGTGCTGCAAAGTTCAGACATTGTATGTGCTATAAAGTTGTAAAGCTATAAAGTTCAGATATTGCTTGTAAAATAAATAAAAATATGTTTTACTTAAAAAAGGTATGTGAAATAATAAAAGATGTTTGTAAATAAAGGAGGAAGCGGGCACATGAGAGTTGGAATGGGTTATGACGTTCATAAGTTGGTTGAGGGTAGAAAGCTCATACTTGGTGGTGTTGATATTCCTTATGAAAAAGGACTCCTTGGACATTCAGATGCGGATGTGCTTCTTCATGCGATTATGGATGCACTTCTCGGAGCTGCGGCACTTGGTGATATAGGAAAGCATTTTCCTGATACAGACGACAAGTACAAAGGTATTTCAAGTCTTGAATTGTTAAAAGAAGTTGGAAGACTTTTAAATGAGAATAATTATATAATAGAAAATATAGATGCAACAATTATTGCACAGCGTCCTAAGATGCTTCCTCATATACAGAAGATGAGAGAGAATATTGCGGGCGTTCTTGGAATACAATTAAATCAGATAAATGTAAAAGCTACAACCGAAGAAGGTCTTGGATTTACAGGAAGCGGTGAGGGCATATCTTCTCAGGCAATATGTGCTTTGACATCAGTGTCAAATTATATATATGGTGAGGCGGATATGAAAAACTGTTGTTCCGGATGTAATGGATGCACTAAGTATCAAGAATAGTAAATCAGATTAAAATCGGGAGCAGATATGAAATTTATAAATTTTGTAAAACAGGAAATAGCAGTAATAAAGGACAGAGACCCTGCCATTAAATCAACGATGGAGGTGTTTCTTTATCCAAGTTTTAAAGCTATATTAAAATACAGAAAGGCACATAAGCTTTTCCTGAAAAAACATTATTATCGTGCAAGAAGAATATCACAGAAAACGGCAAGACAGACCGGTATCGAAATTCATCCGGGAGCACAGATTGGTGAAGGACTTTTCATTGACCACGGACATGGTGTGGTAATAGGTGAAACAGCAATCATTGGTGATAATGTAACGCTTTATCAGGGTGTTACACTCGGTGGTACAGGAAAAGAGCAGGGAAAAAGACATCCTACAGTTGGTAATAATGTAATGATTGGAGCAGGAGCGAAAGTATTAGGTTCTGTTACAATTGGAAATAACTGCAAGATAGGTGCCGGTTCAGTTGTTTTAAAAGATGTTCCGGATAATGCGACGGTTGTCGGTGTGCCTGGAAGAATAGTAGTTCTTAACGATGTCAGGGTTGCTGATGCAAATGATTTGGACCAGGTTGATTTACCGGATCCAGTAATGAATGACATTGATGAATTAAAAACAGAGAATGATGAACTTAAAGAAAGAATTATACAGCTTGAAGATAAACTTAATGAGTGTAGAAAAGCTAACAGCAAATAACTAAGATGTTTAGTGAAAAAATGTCATGATGGAAATGTCATATAAAATTTAGGAGGAAAATATGAAGATTTATAATACACTTACAAAGAAAAAAGAAGAATTTGAACCTCTTGAAAAAAATAAGGTAAAAATGTATGTCTGCGGACCTACAGTTTATAATCTTATCCATATCGGTAACGCAAGACCGATGATTTGCTTTGATACAGTAAGAAGATATCTTGAATATAAAGGATATGAAGTGAATTATGTATCTAATTTTACGGATGTTGATGATAAAATTATAAAGAAAGCCAATGAAGAAGGCGTTTCAGCAGAAGAAATTTCAACACGTTACATTGCTGAGTGTAAAAAAGATATGGAAGGCATGAATATCAAGCCTGCTACAACACATCCTCTTGCTACACAGGAAATCGGTGGCATGATTGATATGATTCAGACACTTATTGACAAGGGATATGCTTACAATGTCAATGGTACTGTATATTACAGAACAAGAAAGTTTGAAGGATATGGCAAGCTATCAAAGAAAAATATTGATGACCTTGAGGCAGGACACAGAGATATAAAGGTTGCAGGAGAGGACGAAAAAGAAGATCCGCTTGATTTCGTACTCTGGAAACCTAAAAAAGAAGGTGAACCTTCATGGCCGTCACCTTGGAGCGACGGAAGACCGGGCTGGCATATTGAATGTTCAGTTATGGCAAAGAAATATCTTGCAGATGAGATAGATATCCATGCAGGTGGTGAAGATCTTATATTTCCTCACCATGAAAATGAGATTGCACAGTCAGAAGCTGCAAACGGAGTACAATTCGCAAAATACTGGATGCACAATGCATTTTTAAATATTGACAATAAGAAAATGTCAAAGTCACTCGGTAATTTCTTTACAGTGCGTGACATAAGCAAAGAATATGACCTTCAGGTATTAAGATTTTTCATGCTCTCTGCACATTACCGCAATCCTATTAATTTCAGCCATGATTTGATGGAATCAGCAAAAAACGGACTTGAAAGAATTGTTACAGCAGTAGCTAATCTCAAGCATTTATCTGAAAATGCAAAAGAAGGCAGCATGGCAGCAGATGAAGCAGAAAAGATTGCATCACTTAAAGAGATGTATGACAAGTTTGAACAGGCAATGGATGATGATTTTAACACAGCAGATGCCATTTCTGCAGTTTTTGAAATTGTAAAATTTGCCAACTCAAACAGCAGTGCTGAAAATACAAAGGAATATATAGATACACTCGTAAAGAAAATTACAACACTTACAGATGTTTTAGGACTTAAAGTAGAGAAAAAAGAAGAAATTCTTGATGAGGATATTGAGAAACTTATTGCAGAGCGTCAGCAGGCAAGAAAAGACAGAAACTTTGCCCGTGCAGATGAAATCCGTGATGAACTTCTTGCAAAAGGAATTGTACTTGAAGATACAAGAGAAGGTGTAAGATGGAAGAGAGCCTGACACAAAATCTCACTGAGAGTATAAAAAATGTGCTTGGATTAAAGGAAATTTCTCCGGCACAGCTTTCACCGCTTGTTCTTGCATACATCGGGGACAGCATATTTGACCTTGTCATAAAAACGTATCTTTTAGATACAAAGGGAAATATGCAGGTTAATAAACTTAACCGTTTTGCAAGTAATATTGTAAAGGCACAGTCACAGTCAGAAATGATAGGGATTATAGAGCCGCTGTTAAGCCCGGCGGAAGAAGCGGTATACAAAAGAGGTCGTAATGCAAAATCATATACATCAGCAAAAAATGCTTCAATATCAGATTACAGAAGAGCTACAGGCTTTGAGGCTCTTATGGGATATCTGTACCTTGAAGGTGAGTATGAGCGTATGATACAGCTTATAAAAGCGGGGCTGGATAAAGAAAAATAGAATTCTTTCTGCAAAATATTAAGAATTTTATCCGCATAATAGGGAGGATTTATGAGATATAAAGAATTCACAATAGAAGGACGTAATGCGGTGCTTGAAGCATTTCGTTCCGGAAAAACAATTGATAAGCTTTTTGTGCTTGATGGCTGTCAGGATGGTCCTGTAAAAAGCATTATAAGAGAAGCTAAAAAGACAGATACTATAATTAATTTTGTGGATAAGGAACGTCTTGACAGGCTTGCCGGAACAGGACACCATCAGGGTGTTGTTGCACAGGCGGCAGCATATGAATATGCAGAAGTTGAAGATATATTAAAGGCTGCAAAAGATAAAGGCGAGGCTCCGTTTATATTTATTTTGGATGAAATAGAAGACCCGCATAATCTTGGTGCTATAATAAGAACGGCCAATCAGGCAGGTGCACATGGTGTAATTATACCAAAAAGAAGAGCTGTAGGACTTACGGCTACAGTTGCAAAGACATCTGCGGGGGCAATTAACTACACACCTGTTGCAAAAGTGACAAATATTTCAAAGACAATAGAAGATTTGAAAAAACAGGGAATGTGGTTTGTGTGTGCAGATATGGATGGAACAACAATGTACGATCTTAATCTCACAGGACCTATAGGGCTTGTTATAGGTAATGAAGGAAGCGGCGTTGGCAGGCTTGTAAAGGAAAAATGTGATTTTGTTGCATCTATACCTATGAAAGGTGATATTGATTCACTTAATGCTTCAGTTGCCGCCGGAGTTCTGGCTTATGAAATAGTACGACAGAGAATGACAAAATAATGCCGCAGCAGATTTATGGAGGCTGAATTGGATTTCAATAAATGCAGTGATGAAACATTGATTGATATATACCGCAAAGGTGACGAAGCGGCAATAGAAGTTCTATTTGAACGGTATAAAGATATAGTCAGAAAAAAGGCAAAAGCCATGTATCTGGCAGGAGGCGACAGTGATGACCTTATTCAGGAGGGAATGATTGGGCTTTATAAAGCTGTCAGGGATTATGATGATACAAAGGAGGCTGCGTTTAAGACATTTGCAAGCATGTGCATTAACCGCCAGCTTATCAATGCCGTGACAGTTTCAAACAGAAAGAAAAATATGCCGTTAAACACATATGTGTCGTTCGATATGCCGGCATATCCTGATGAAGATAATGAAACACGGCTTGTTGATATTTTAAAACCTGAATCAGAGCAGAATCCTGAAAAATTATTTATAGACAGGGAGTACAGTGATTCATTCAAAAAAAAGTTGTTTGACAGGCTTAGCAGCTTTGAAAAACAGGTATTGCAGCTGTATATGGAAGATAATGATTACAGGCAGATTGCAATGCTTCTGGGAAAAACTCCAAAATCAATAGATAATGCCATTCAGAGGATAAGAGCTAAGGCAAACAGCATATCTTGACAAAAGATAAAAGCTGTAATAATATAGATTTTGTCTTGCTGATGTAGCTCAGTGGCAGAGCACTTCATTGGTAATGAAGAGGTCAGGGGTCCAATTCCCCCCATCAGCTTTCAGACGGAAACTTTTCTGAAGTATTTTTTAGGACGTTTTACAAAATATACCGCCATATCGGATTGATTTTCCGGTGTGGCGGTATTTTTGGCATATGCAGGCAGATGAAGTGGAACGATTAATTTATTTGAATATATTGAACTTATTTGATTACAGCAGCCTGATAAAAGAATTTCTGGTAGTAATCAGTAAATTCATCTATTGTATGTGTTACAATTCCATAGGTCGGGTCGGCAAAAGTTACCGTCCTGTCTGTAAGGTTGTATCCGGATAGAACAACACAGTGTTCATATGACGGCCATGAGAAATACTCGCCGTCAGAAAGGGGAACTTCGCGGTAAGTGATGTCTTTTACAGAATAATCGTATGAAGTCCACACAATAACCGGATTGCCTGCGGCAACATATTCAAAAAGTGAATGTACAGATGAGTAACTTATTACATGAGCCGTCAAATTTGAATTATTATTTTTTAAAAATGAATTTGCTGCAGTTACAATAGCTGGTGCAAAACATCCGCTTCCGTGTTCGTCCCATGGTGAACCGAGAAAATAATCTATAAAGCATCCGGCATCAGCGGTATCACGCATCGGCAGGTAATTGGTTGCAAGAATCTCTTTGTCAACATTAAAGCCGTAAAAATGAAGAACCTCGGCGAGCGATGTTATCTCACATCCTGTAGGAAGATCGGGTTCCTGGCTGATGAAAGGAACATCTAGCTGCATTTTTGATGGGATGTTCCGGCTGCTTTCGGCCGCGGTTGTGTATTCGTGTTTATCAGAGTATACATAATCAAAATCCTGTGATGAAGTTTCTGACGTGGCAGATACAACAACAGAGGCATCGTTTTTATTTTTATCTTTTGATGAATCCAGATACATAGTAACAACAAAAATAAGAGCTGCGACTGAAGAAATCAGGATTATGATTTTTAAAATATTTTTTTTTGCTTTTTTCACTTACAAAAATCTCCAATTCAAGTATATAGAATGATTAGAAAAATATATTTATTTTCATTATATACATAATAATGATTGATTGCAAATCCAAAGATGTGGTATTATACTAAAGTGTGGTTGTAAAACCCGGATTTAAGTATATATATGCAGGCTGATATAGATAAATATCAGCGGAATGGAGGAAATATGGTAAAAGCTATCGTTGGCGCTAACTGGGGTGACGAAGGTAAAGGTAAGATTACAGATATGCTTGCTGAGGAATCTGATATTATTGTAAGATTTCAGGGAGGAAGTAATGCAGGACATACCATTATCAATGAATACGGTAAATTCGCACTTCATCTTCTGCCATCAGGCGTTTTCTATAATCATACAACAAGTATTATTGGCAACGGCGTTGCTCTTAATATTCCATACCTTATCAAGGAATTAAAGAGCCTTACGGACAGAAATGTACCTATGCCTAAGATTCTTGTATCAGACAGGGCACAGATTCTTATGCCTTATCATGTTGATTTTGATACATATGAGGAGGCAAGACTTGCAGGAAAGTCATTTGGTTCAACAAAGTCAGGCATAGCACCATTCTATTCAGATAAATATGCAAAAATCGGATTCCAGGTATGTGAATTATTTGGAAATGAGGATGAACTTAAAGATAAAATAGCTAACGTATGCACACTCAAAAATGTTATGCTTGAGCATTTATATCATAAGCCGCTTCTCAATCCGGATGAGATATTTAATACTTTAATGGAGTACAAGGAAATGATAGCTCCATATGTGACAGACACATCTGCATATCTTAATAAAGCATTAAAAGAAGGAAAGAAGATTCTTCTTGAGGGTCAGCTCGGTTCACTCAAAGACCCTGACCACGGAATTTATCCAATGGTTACATCATCTTCAACACTTGCTCCTTATGGTGCAATCGGAGCTGGTGTTCCGGCTGCATCAATTCAGGATGTTGTCACGGTAGTTAAAGCATATTCATCAGCAGTTGGTGCCGGTGCATTTGTAAGTGAAATATTTGGAGACGAAGCAGACGAACTTAGAAGACGCGGCGGTGACGGCGGCGAGTTCGGTGCTACAACAGGTCGTCCTAGAAGAATGGGATGGTTTGATGCAGTTGCAACACGTTACGGTGTAAGAATGCAGGGTACAACAGAAGTTGCTCTTACAGTAATAGATGTACTTGGATATCTTGATGAGATTCCAATGTGTGTAGGATATGAAATTGACGGTAAAGTTACAAAAGATTTCCCTACAACACCACAGCTTGAGAAAGCAAAGCCGGTATGGAAAGTGATGCCGGGCTGGAAATGTGATATTCGTGGAATAACAAAGTACGAAGATTTACCAGAGGCATGCAGAAACTATATCGAGGCAATTGAAGAAGAAATCGAAGCCCCAATTACAATGGTTTCAAATGGTCCTGGAAGACATGAGATTATTCACAGAGAAAGCAGTTATTCTAAATAATCTGATAAGATAAAAGACATGTGTCAGCTGTCGGAAACTGTGCATTGACAGACGACGGCAGGTGTCATAAAAATAAGACAGCGTTGATAATAAGTCAACGCTGTCTTGAATTATCTTTTTGACAGATATCTGTATACAAGCATCATTGCGTATATTACAATGGGAAATACGATATCTGTAAATATAAGCCCTTTAAAAAGCGTTCTTGCGGTCTGCGTGTCGATAAAAGCAGTTATAAGAGTGACAATTATCAGGATACCCCACAAGATAACAGCGGTAAGGGCAGCACCTCGTTTTATTTTTTTCATATTTATTAACCTTTCCGTGATATGAATTAATCATTATCAATTTATATAATAATAGCATAGAAAATAATAATATAAAAGACTTTATATATTAAATATAATTATAGGAGAAAAACAATGGTAAAGAGTGTATTGGAATATCTCGAGAATTCAGCAGCAAGATTTCCTGATAAAAAGGCAGTCGCTGATGACAAAAGCAGCATGACATATTCAGAACTTGTAAATAATGCACGGAATATTGCGGCAGGGCTTCTTCCTTACACAGAAAGAAGACAGGCAGTTCCTGTATACATGGACAAGAGCTGTCATACGCTTGCTCTTTTTATGGGAGCTGTAATGGCAGGATGTTTTTATGTCTGCCTTGATCCAAGCCAGCCGGCAGAAAGAATCAATATGATTCTTGAGACGCTTGAGGCGAAACTTATGGTCGTTGATGAAAAATCAGCAAAGAAGCAGGCGAAGCTTGGTTTTGATGGTCCTGTTCTTAATATTGACGAGCTTATGACACATGAAGTGACAGAAGAAGAGAACGAAAAACTTGCACAGATAAGAAGTGAAGCTCTAGATATTGACCCGTTGTATTCAATATTTACATCAGGCTCAACAGGTGTTCCTAAGGGTGTTATAGTAAATCACCGTTCAGTCATAGACTTTATAGATTGCTTTACAGATACATTTAACATCAGTGAAAATGATATAATTGGCAATCAGGCACCATTTGATTTTGACGTATCAGTAAAAGATATTTATTCAACATTAAAATGCGGTGCAACAATCCAGATTATACCTAAACAATTATTTTCATTCCCTACAAAACTTCTTGATTATCTTGATGACAATAATGTTACAACACTTGTATGGGCTGTTTCGGCATTGTGTATAGTTACAACTTTAAATGGCTTTGAGTACAAGGTTCCGTCAAAGATTAATAAAGTAATTTTCTCAGGTGAAGTTATGCCGATAAAACATCTTAATCTCTGGAGAAAAGCATATCCGGATGCGATGTTTGTTAATGTATACGGACCTACAGAAATCACATGTAACTGCACATATTATATAGTTGACAGGGAGTACGAACTTGACGAGACACTTCCTATGGGTAAAGCATTTCCTAATGAGAGAGTATTCCTGCTTGATGATGACGATAATATTATCACTGAATCACAGCCGGGTACAACAGGTGAAATTTGTGTTTCAGGAACAGCAGTGACAATGGGTTACTATAACAATCCGGAAAAGACAGATGCAGCATTTGTTCAGAATCCTCTTAATAACAAATATAATGAAATAATATATAGAACGGGCGACTTAGGATATTATAATAATGACGGTCTTATGTGCTTTTCATCAAGAAAAGATTTCCAGATTAAGCATATGGGACACAGAATAGAACTTGGTGAAATTGATATGGCAATCAACGCAGTGGATGATGTCGTAAGAGCATGCTGCATATTCCATCAGGACGCAAATAAGATTCTTGGATTCTATGAGGGAGCAGCAGATAAAAAGACTATTACACACGTTCTTATGCAGAAACTTCCAAAGTTCATGATTCCACAGGAATTTATCCAGGTAGAATCAATGCCTATAACAAAGAATGGTAAGATTGACAGAAAACTTCTTCTTGAAAATTATATCGGAGGCGAAAATGCTTAGTATAGAAAAAATAACACAGCTTGCAAAAGAAAATTCAACACCGCTTTATATATTTGATAAAGATGAGCTTGCAGACAGAATTTCATCAATAAAGAGAATAGTAGGAGATGGCGTCACAATATGTTATGCCATGAAGGCAAATCCGTTTCTGCTCGATGCGGCAAAAAAGCTTAATGTGAAATTTGAGGTGTGTTCACCGGGCGAATTTTCAATATGTGAGCGTGAAAATATTAATATGTCGGACATAGTTCTTTCCGGTGTCAACAAGGAAAAACATGATATAGAACATGTCATGGACGACTGCGGCGGTGTAGGAATGTATACAGTTGAGTCAGTAAGCCAGTTTGAACTTCTCAATGAATGTGCGGCAAAAAGAAATATTACAATACCTGTTCTTTTAAGAGTTACAAGTGGCAACCAGTTCGGACTTGACGAAGCTGAGGTTGAAAGACTCGTCTCACACAGAGAAAACTATCCTAATATTGATATACACGGAATCCAGTGTTATACAGGTACACAGAAAAAGAAAATTGACCATATCACAAAAGAGCTTGAATGGCTTGACGGAATATGTGATATGTTAAAAGAAAAATATGGTTTTAATGCAAGGGAGCTTGAATATGGACCTGGACTTCCTGTTTCATATTTTGGCGAAGATGCTTTCAATAATTCGTATGATATGTTAAAAGAGTTTGCCGAGTATCTCAAACCGCTTAAAAGTAAATACAAGATAACACTTGAGATGGGTAGATATATTGCCGCAACATGCGGAGTATATGTGTCATCAGTTGCTGATACAAAGACTAACAAGGGCCAGAACTACTGTATAATTGATGGTGGAATTAACCACGTTAATTACTATGGACAGACAATGGCAATGAAAGTTCCGGCTTATACATTTGTGAAAGCCGACGGCACAGCTGCGGCAGGCTATGGTGCGAAAGATTACGGCACAGAACCTGAAAAATGGACAATATGTGGTTCACTGTGTACAGTTGCTGATGTAATTGTAAAAAATCTTCCGATAGGAAAGCCGGAATCAGGCGATATGATTATTTTTTATAATATCGGTGCATATTCTGTTACAGAGGGAATTTATCTGTTCCTGAGCAGAAAAATGCCTAAGATTATAGCGTACAGCGAAAAAGAAGGAATGAGTTTATACCGTGATTTCAGATTTTCGGATAAGATTAATTCGAGAGAAAATCTTATTTAATAGATTATTCATATATAATTCACTTTCATTTTTCAAAAATGTGCTTGACTAACACATGAAGATGTTATATTTTAAATTCGATATACTAAAGGGGTAAATATAAAACCCTGTTTGGTCGATATAATTTAGTGAAAGAAAGGTCAGGATTTTTATAATGGATCAGTTAATGGACATTTTGACAGAAGTTAATGCAGACGTAGATTTTGAAACATGTGATACACTTATCGATGATGGTATTCTCGATTCTTTTGATATCGTATCAATCGTTGGTGAGCTTAATGACACATTTGATATTGAGATTACACCTGTTGACATTGTTCCTGAGAATTTTAATTCTGCAGAGGCAATGTGGGAGATGATTCAGAGACTTCAGGATAACTAGGATATGCATTAACGTGACATGAGGCAGATAATGCCGCCGTATTTGTTTATGACAAGGAGGAATTGATATGTCAGGTTTTAATTTGTATACTTCTAATTCTATTTCAACTTTATTTTCTTCATTGGGAAACAGAAGTAATGGAAGCACAATATTTTCCGGGCTTGATTATTCAACATTATCAAGCATCCATAATGGCTCATATAAAAAGCTTCTTAATGCTTATTATAATAAAACAGGCAACAAAGATGCTGTTTCAAGCATAACAGCAGGAAAGACTGATGTTAAGAAAACAGATACCAATGCTGTAAGTACACGTAATAATGCATCTAATGTGAGCGAAGATATTGATACATTAAATAAGAGCGATTTATGGAAACAAAAGGAAATAAAAGCTGAGGATGGCAGCAAGACAAAGGAATATGATAAAGATGCCATTTATAAGGCAGTTTTATCATATGTAAAAGATTACAATCATCTTGTTGACAGTACAGGTAATTCTGAGAGTTCCTCAGTTTTAAGAACAGCATCAAGTATGGTTAATTATACTAAAGCTAATAAATCGGTGCTTGCTTCAATGGGCATTTCGATTGGTGCTGATAATAAGTTGAGCATTGATGAGAAGACATTTAAAGGTTCATCAATGGCAGCAGTTAAATCTGCATTTACCGGAGCCGGTTCATATGGAAAGAGCGTTCAGGCGAGTGCATCAATGATTTATGGCTCTGCGGCAGCACAGGTTGCCAAACAGTCAGGAACAGGATTGTATTCATCAGGAGCATCATATTCATATGTGAATGGTTCTATTTATAACAGTTATTTTTAAATAAAAACAGCGAGAGGAAGCAAAAGACATGGCTTTACTTGAAACTTGGAGAAAGTTAGCATACGAGACAGAGATGAACCAGAATCAGGCAACACAGTTCTGGGGTAACTATTTTAACCTTGAAAAAGGAATTTATGAGCAGATTCTTTCAACACCGGACGAACCTGTATCAGGAACAGTTAAAGAACTTGCAGAGAAATTTAATGTTGAAGTTTTAATTATGACAGGATTTCTTGACGGAATCAATGACAGCTTAAAGAATCCTAATCCAATTGAGACAATGGAAGAGGATACACAGGTAAATCTTGATTACGATAAGGAAAAACTCTATTACAACATGGTTGGTGCAAAAGCTGACTGGTTATATGAACTTCCACAGTGGGATAATCTTTTAGATGAAGCAAAGAGAAAAGAACTTTACAAGAAGCAGAAACTTTCTGGTACAGTTATCAAAGGAAAGAAGATTGGCAGAAATGAGCCATGTCCTTGTGGAAGCGGCAAGAAATATAAGAACTGCTGCGGTAAGAACGCATAACCCACGATGTCTTAGTGAGATAAAAGACGGTGCAGGATTTATTCCCTCACCGTCTTTTTAAGTGTTTTGAAATATTTAACAATGTAAAATACTAATGAAATTATGCCAATAAATGTAATTATAAGAAGGCACAGATATAATGGAAGACTGTAATGATACTGGCTTATCATTATCGTTGATGTATGTGATGACAATCCTGAATAATTCCAGTTTAAGTCAATAGCCATATATTCGAGCAGTGGTTTAAGATAAGTATCATTTTTCTTTAAAACGGCTTTGAATGAGACATCATCAAGTGATACAGGAATGTCATTATCTTTATTAAAATATTTTGTGGAAATAAGATAAATTGTACATCTGTCATCAGCAAGAGTGTAATAGTAATGTCCTTTTACACGGTCATGGTCAAGATAATCATATCCTGTATAATATAAAGTATCTGCGTCAACATTGACATATCTGGCTCCGGACAGATAACAGTCGTCAATATTATCAGATGAACTGTATGACTGTGGTTTGAAGCTTTTGAAAAGCGATATATGCATGCAGGCTGATATGGTGATAAGTACAAATAAAAATAAGAATACAGCAGCCTGAATCTGGTGGTTAAATAAAATTGACTTTAGTTTCTTTAGTTTCATAGAACGTTCCCTGTTAATAAAGTTATATATAAAATTATTATATAATAAATTAAAATTTAAAGAAATAGGGAAAAGGTAATTTAATAAACATTGCTTTTTTTCAGAAAAATTGTTACATTATATAGATAAGATGAAAATGTGGCGGGAGTCAGTAAGAACGGAGAAAATAATGGAAGCTTATACAGGATTTGCTTATGTATATGATGAATATATGGATAACATTCCATATGATGAGTGGAGTGAATATCTGATTGAACTTTTAAAAGAAAATGGTATAGAGAAAGGACAGTGTATCGCAGAACTTGGATGTGGAACAGGAACAGTTACGAGAATACTTGACAGTAACGGATATGACTGTATCGGGATAGATTTGTCAGAAGATATGCTGGCAATTGCCTCAGAAAAGACATATGACAATGATCAGGAGATAATATATACACATCAGGACATGCGGGATTTTGCACTTCCTTATACAGTTGATGCCATGGTAAGCATCGGCGATTCAATGAACTATATTACAACAGCCGATGATTTGAAAAGTGTTTTTGAATGTGTATATAACGGACTTGAAGAAGGCGGAGTCTTTATATTTGATTTAAAGACAATACATTTTTTCAGAGATATATTAAGTGATAATACATATGCCCAGAACAGAGATGATTCAGCATTTATATGGGATAATTGTTACGAAGAAAAAACGCGTAATAATATATACAATCTTGCAGTTTTTGTATTAAATGAAGACGGAGCTTTTGACAGATATGAAGAAAATCACTGCCAGCACGGTTTTACAATGGAAGAAGTGCTTTCATCAGCAGAGGCGGCAGGACTTACATGCACTGCCACATATGATGCATTTTCACATGATGCACCAAAAGATGACAGCGAAAGATTATATTTTGTATTTAAGCGTTAAAATGGAAAATAAAGATGTATAATCGGAGGAATAAGAATGAATGATTATATTGTAAGAGGAATTGCAGCAGGTGGACAGATTCGGGTGTTTGCAGCAACAACCAGAAATGTCGTTGAGACGGCAAGACAGCACCATGAGATGAGCCCGATTGCTACTGTTGCACTTGGAAGACTTCTCACAGGCGGTGCGATGATGGGAACTATGATGAAAAACGACTCAGATGTCGTTACAATACAGATTAAAGGTAATGGTCCAATCGGTGCGATGACGGTTACTGCTGATTCAAAAGGAAGAGTAAAGGGATTTGTTGCCAATCCACAGGTAATGCTTCCGTTAAAAGACGGAAAACTTGATATTGCGGGTGCGTTGGGACTTGGCGTGTTAAGTGTTATAAAGGATATCGGATTAAGAGAGCCTTATGTTGGAGATACAATACTTGTTACAAGTGAGATTGCAGACGACCTGACATATTATTTTGCAACAAGCGAGCAGGTGCCTTCATCAGTAGGTCTTGGTGTCCTCATGAATAAGGACAATACAGTCGAACAGGCGGGTGGATTTATAATCCAGCTTATGCCGGATGCAAAGGAAGAGACTATAGAAAAGCTTGAAGCACGTATAAAAGAAGTAAAGTCGGTAACACAGCTTCTTGAAGATGGAATGACCCCGGAGGAAATACTTGAGCATATTCTCGGGGATATGGGGCTTGAGATTCTGGATAAGACGCCTACAGAATTCTATTGCAACTGTTCAAAAGAGAGAGTTGCAATGGCAATCATGAGTGTCGGCAAAGATGAGATTGACCAGATGATAGAAGAAGGCAATCCTATAGAAGTCAAGTGTCATTTCTGTAATACAGCATATAATTTCAGCATAGATGACTTAAAACATTTACGTGAACTTTGTGAGAAGAGAAGATGAAAAATATAATATTTATCGGAATGCCGGGCAGCGGAAAGAGCACACTTGGTGTAGTTCTTGCAAAAAAGCTCGGATACAGTTTTATAGATTCTGATCTTGTAATTCAGGAAAAATACGGTACAACACTTGAAAGAATTATTGAAAAATATGGTGACGATGGATTTATCAAAATAGAAAATGATGTCAATTGTACAATAAATGCAGAACATGCAGTTATTGCAACAGGTGGAAGTGCCGTGTACGGAGAAACGGCAATGGAGCATTTTAAAGATATCGGAACTGTTATATATCTTGAGGTTGACGAGATTGAGCTGGAAGAGCGAGTAGGAAGCCTTAAAGAACGTGGCGTTGTATCAAATGGAAAGACAACAATTGACGAGATATTTGAAGACAGAAAAAATCTGTATCGTAAATATGCCGATATTACACTTAATCTTAATGGAAAAAGCATAAGAGAGTCAGTTGATGACATTTATGATAATCTTATTAACAAAGACAGCAATTATTAATACATTGCAACAAAAACAAATTTGTTTTATACTTAACTAACTTTATAGCAGGAGGAAAAAATCAAATGGAAAATGAAGCTGTTTCAAAAAATTTCATAGAGCAGATTATTGATAAAGATATTGCGGAGGGACATTGCAAAAAGGTTATTACAAGATTTCCACCTGAACCTAACGGATATCTTCATATAGGTCATGCAAAGTCAATACTTTTAAATTATGGACTTTCACAGGAATATGGCGGACAGTTTAATTTAAGATTTGATGATACAAATCCGACAAAAGAAAAGGTTGAATTTGTAGATTCGATTAAGCGTGATGTAGAGTGGCTCGGTGCAAAGTGGCATGGCGATGTTTTATTTGCATCAGATTATTTTGATAGAATGTATGAGGCTGCAGTAAAGCTTATCCGCAAAGGGAAAGCATATGTGTGTGACCTTACACCTGAACAGATAAGAGAGTACAGAGGAACACTTACAGAACCTGGCAAGGAAAGTCCTTACAGAAACCGTTCGGTTGAAGAGAACCTTGAACTTTTTGAAAATATGAAAAATGGAATGTATGCAGACGGAGAGAAAGTGCTTCGTGCAAAGATTGATATGGCAGCAGCCAATATCAACATGAGAGACCCTATTATTTACAGAGTTGCACATATTTCACATCATAGAACAGGCGATAAATGGTGCATTTATCCTATGTACGATTTTGCACATCCGATTGAAGATGCTATTGAAGGTGTTTCGCATTCAATATGTACGCTTGAGTTTGAAGACCACAGACCGCTTTATGACTGGGTTGTAAGAGAACTTGAATATGAGAATCCACCTAAGCAGATTGAGTTTGCGAAGCTTTACCTTAACAATGTTGTTACAGGAAAGAGATATATTAAGAGACTTGTCGAAGATGGAATTGTTGACGGATGGGATGACCCACGTCTTGTATCAATTGCAGCTTTGAGAAGAAGAGGATTTACACCTGAATCGATTAAGACATTTGTTGAGCTTGTGGGTGTTACAAAGAGCCAGGGCTCTGTTGAATATCCGATGCTTGAGTATTGCATAAGAGAAGACTTAAAACTCAAAGTACGCAGAATGATGGCTGTACTCAATCCTGTAAAAGTTATTATTGACAACTATCCTGTTGGACAGGTTGAATATATGGAAGTTCCTAATAATCAGGAAAATCCGGAGCTTGGAACAAGAAAAGTTCCATTTACAAAAGAACTCTATATTGAGAGGGATGATTTTATGATCGATCCTCCAAAGAAGTATTTCAGAATGTTTCCTGGTAATGAAGTGCGTCTTATGAATGCTTATTTCGTTACATGTACAGACTATAAGACTGATGAATCAGGTGAAGTTACAGAGATTCATTGCACTTATGATCCGGAAACACGCGGCGGTAATTTTGAGGGCCGTAAAGTAAAAGGTACAATTCATTGGGTATCTGCATCTGAAGGCAAGCAGGTTCAGGTACGCCTATATGAAAATATCGTGGATGAAGAAAAAGGCGTGTATAATGAAGAAGATGGTTCAATAAATGTAAACCCACATTCACTTACAGTCATTGATAACTGTTATGTTGAGCCTGAACTTATGAATGCAGCAAAAGAAGAAAAATTCCAGTTTGTAAGAAACGGTTATTTTTGTGTTGATATTAAAGACAGTGAGGCTGGAAAGCCGGTGTTTAACCGGATTGTATCGTTAAAGAGTTCATTTAAACTTCCAAAATAATAAGCATGGAGGCTCATAGTGAGTGAATTAACACAGGAAATAGAAAAAGAAGAGGGTATGTATGTCTATGATAAAAAGATAGAATGTCCTGTATGCATGAAGGAATTTACAACAAAGATAGTAAAGACCGGAAAAGCAAGATTTAAGGGGAGTGAAATGGATTTACGTCCGATATATGAGGGAGTTGACACCATAAAATATGATGTTTATATGTGCCCTCATTGCGGATATTCAGCAGTATCAAGGGAATTTAATAATATTACACCTTCACAGCGTAAAACGCTTATGGAAGAAATCGGCAGTAAGTATGCTGGTGTTTCAGTTGAATACGATGGAATATATTCATATGATGAAGCTGTTGTCAGATACAAAATGGCACTTCTTACAGCTATAAAAAAGCCTGCAAAATTAAGTGAATGTGCATATTTATGCCTGAAGCTTTCATGGCTTTACAGATCTATGTCGGAAGAAAAAATAGAAGAGCATTATAGGGAAAAAGCTTACAAAGGTTTTGAGGAAGCATTGCAAAAAGAATATCCTCCGATATGTGGAATGGATGAAAATACTATTAGTTATCTTATGTCAGTTCTTGCATACAAGAGCGGCGATAACGATAAAGCGATGCAGTATGGCTACAGCGTAATAAGCTCAAGAGGAGCTTCAAGAAAACTTAAAGATAAAGAACGTGAGATTATAGACATATTAAAGGCGGAGAAATAAAATTGAAAAAGATTTTTTTCTGGTGCAGAAACGTGGCTTGTGCCGGTCTGCATACCGAAGTAGGAAAGATGATAATTCTTTCATTGATTATTAATATGATTATTGAATGTATGAATCACAGAAATTTATGGGGATTGGCAGAGTTATTTGCCAATCCTGTTGTGTTTCTTTACAATACTTCAATAATATTTCTTACATTATGTATAGGATTTTTTACTACACGCAAGGTTTTTGTGTATGTAATGATATCAGCGATATGGATAACACTGGCGGTTATCAATTTTGTTGTTCTGTCTGCCAGAAAAACTCCATTTACAGCAATGGACATATATCTGATAAAAGATGCGGTTAAAGTATTGCCTGTATATCTTAATGTTTTTCAGATTATACTGATTGTTATTGGAATAATTGCAGGTATTGCGGGACTAGTGTTTTTATGGATTAAAGGACCAAAAGTAATAATTGCACAGACATTAAAGAGAAGAATAATATTTTCATCTGTAAAAACAGTTATTGCCGGTGCAGTTGTTACAGCATTGACAGTTATACTGATTCCGGCAGGTGTTCTTGGACGCAATTTTGGTAATCTTGGAATAGCATACAGGCATTACGGATTTGTATATTGTTTTTCATGCAGCGTTGTTGGGCGTGGAATAAGCAAATCGGGAGAATACTCACAGGAATATATTAACAATATAAAAAATAATATTGAAAATGAGCAGACTGACAATGGCGTTGTTAATTCACAGGAAGCACCTAATATTATATTTTTGCAGCTCGAGTCATTTTTTAATCCGGACAGAGTTAAAAAAGTTAAATTTTCACAGGATGTATTGCCTAATATGAAAAGACTATCATCAGAATATTCAGCCGGTTATATATCTGTGCCATGTTTTGGTGCCGGGACAGCAAATACTGAATTTGAGGTACAGACAGGAATAAATCTTGATGATTTCGGACCTGGTGAGTATCCTTACAAAACAGTTTTACAGTCGGCTATATGTGAATCGGCGGCATATGACCTGAAAAATCTGGGATATAGCACACATGCTCTTCATAATAATGACGGAACATTCTATAACCGCAATAAGGTTTTTTCACATCTTGGATATGATACATTTACATCAATAGAATATATGTCAGATATTGAATATAATCCGATAGGCTGGGCAAAAGACAGCATACTTACCGGCGAAATTGCAAAAATTCTTGATTCAACGGAAGGCTCCGATTATATATATACAATATCAGTTCAGGGACATGGCGATTATCCGTCGCAGATGCCGGAAAATTATAATCCTGAGATAAAAGTTGAAAACTTTTTTGATGGGGCAGATAAGGCTGCTTTTGAATATTATATTAATCAGATACATGAGATGGATAAGTTTGTCGGTGAGCTTGTAAAGTATTTATCAGAAAGGGATGAGCAGACAATTCTTGTAATGTATGGCGATCATCTTCCCGGATTTAATTTTACAAACGAGACACTTTCATATGGTAATATATATCAGACACCATATGTTATATGGGATAATATCGGTCTGAAAAGAGAATATAAGAATATGGAAGCGTATCAGCTTTCGTCATATGTATTTGAAAGGCTTGGCATTACAGAAGGATATATTAATAAATATCATCAGAAACAGAAAGATTCAACAGACTATCTTAAAAATTTAAAAATTCTTGAGTATGATATACTATATGGTGACCATGATATATATGGTGGAGAAAATCCATATCAGGCAACGGATTTAAAGATGGGAACTGATGAGATAAAAATAACAGATGCATATGAATATTCCGATCACATATGTGTAGAAGGAGAGAATTTCAATACGTTCAGCGTAGTATTTGTCAATGATAAAGAATGTACAACAGTGGCTGTTAATGGAAATATGCTTATTGCTAAAGGTATAAAACTCAAAAAAGGTGATAAAGTATCCGTTGTGCAGCGTGGCAAAGATAAAATTGAACTTAGCCGTGTGACGTTTGAAAATTAAAAAAATGATTTTTATATGTTGAATAACTATATAAATGGTTGTTGACAGTGCATAAAAGTAATGCTAATATAGGAATGAGGTATTTGCTTATAGGCAAAACGTCACATTTTTTTTGGAGGTACTTGAAATGAAAGGTACAGTTAAGTGGTTCAACAATCAGAAGGGTTACGGATTCATCAGCGATGAGAATGGTGATGATGTATTCGTACATTACTCAGGTCTTAACATGGACGGCTTTAAGTCATTAGACGAAGGTGCTCAGGTTGAGTTCGATGTTACAGAAGGAGCTAAGGGTCCACAGGCAACTAATGTAACAAAATTATAATCCGCAATGTTCTACAGTGTGCCTTTTTAAATATACAGGTAATTTTTGAAAAGATATATTGTTTGCAATAAAGATTATGTGAAAAGCAGCTGCATTATGTAGCTGCTTTATTTTATATAAATTTTATATAAAATAAATAAAGGCTTCTTTGCAAATAAGGTTGTCATATGATAAAATAAAAAAAGAACAATATGTTGGAGGAATATATGGAAGGAATTGATTTATTACAGACTTTGCCGTCTGGTGTAGAAGGGATGATTATGGCAGGAGGAATTCTCATGCTGTCATTTTTCATTGTAATGTTTATTGTAGTTAAGAAAAGATGGGAAGGCAAAGTCGTTCCATTCTTTCTCGGACTTTTAAGTTATGTGATTTTTGTATTTGTATGTGTGAATCTTATTATGTCGGCATTTGCACTTATACCTAGTGTAGATATGGCATTTTCATATAATCAGCATGCGTATACAATTGTCTATTGCGTTGTTGCTTCTGTTGCATTTCTTGCAGCAAGAGTTGTGCTTGGCAATATGATAACACAAAGATATGACACACGCGGTGATGTATATATGGCAGGTATGGGGCTTGGAATTGGTGATGGCATATTATATGGTGTCACAGCGGTTTCATATTATGTATGGTGTATTGCAATCAGAAATGAAGGTCTTGAGCAGGCTTTTCAGGGACTTTCCAACAGTGATATAACATCTACATATGAATCGGTATCAACACTTTTTAATGCACCAATAGCGTTATGGCTTCTCATGGGTCTTGGCTGTATCATGGATATGCTTATTCATTTTGCACTTACTAATGCAACATATGGAGTTATAACCGGAAGCCTTCCAAAATACTGGTATGCATTATCAACAGGCATTTATTTTGTTAATGCTATATCATTCCAGTTATATGATTCGTCATCAATGGTAAGTATAGCAGTTTCATTTGCAATAAAACTTATTATATTTGCAGCTTCAATGTATTATACATTGTCTGTAGCAGGAAAGCAGATAAAATACGGGGAATAAAGATATGTCAGATACAGATACTATCAAAGGTCTTACACAGGAACAGGTTGATAAATTAACAGCAGACGGACTTTTTAATGAAACAGTTAAGAGCCAGTCTAAAAGTGTGTGCCAGATAGTAGCCGGTAATGTATTTACATATTTCAACTTAATATTTGCAATATTTGCATGTTTGTTAATTCTGGTAAGGTCATATATTAATATGACCTTTCTTCCAATTATAGTGATAAATACACTTATCGGTATAATACAGGAACTAAGAACCAAACGTGTGCTCGACAGGCTTACGCTTCTCAATGCACCTAAAACAAAAGTTATAAGGGATGGAAAAGAGTCAGAAGTTGATTCGCAGACGCTTGTAAAAGGAGATTTGTGCAGGTTTAAATCAGGAAACCAGATTTGTGCAGATGCTGTAGTTGTGGATGGGATTGTCAGGGTTAATGAATCACTTGTAACAGGAGAATCTGATGAGATAACAAAGAAAAAAGGAGATATGCTATTATCGGGAAGTTTTGTTGTGTCAGGAGAATGTTTGGCTGTTCTTGAGAATGTAGGACTTTCATCATATGCATCAAAGATAACCCTGGAAGCGAAAGCATCGAGAAAAAAACAGCAGACGGAGATGATGCGTTCTCTTGACAAGCTTGTGAAAGTTATAGGTATTGCTATTATTCCAATTGGCATATTGATGTTTTGCAGAACATTTTTTGCACTAGGCAATACGTTACAGCAGAGCGTTGTGTCGATGATAGCTGCACTTGTAGGAATGATACCTGAAGGCTTATATCTTCTTGCAAGTATTGCACTTGTTGTAAGTGTAATGAGACTTGCCAAAAAGGATGTTCTTGTACATGAAATGGCATGTGTGGAAACACTTGCAAGAGTAAATATCCTGTGTGTTGATAAAACGGGAACAATAACAGAAAATAAGATGTCAGTTGCACAGGTTGAGCCGCTTGAATACTATGAGCAGGGTGAATTTCCGGCACTTCATGAGATGATAGGCAATCTTGTTAATAATCTCAATGCTGATAATATTACAATGGAAACGTTGCAGCAATATTTTGATTCAGAAAAGACGAGGCAGGCGGAGAGTGTCTGTTCATTTTCATCTGAGACAAAGTACAGCAGTGCTACGTTTTCATCAGGAGATACATATATAATTGGTGCACCGGAAAAACTGCTTCTCAATGAGTATTCTGTATATGAAAGCCATATAGAGTCATATGCAAGAAAAGGTCTAAGAGTTATGGCGTTTGGAATTTTAGACTATAATCCGAAAGGTAAGAAACTTACATCGCCTGCGAAACCGCTCGCACTTATTGCAATTGGCAATGCGATAAGAGAAGATGCAAAAGAAACATTTAAGTATTTTGCAGATCAGGAAGTTGAGATAAAAGTTATATCGGGAGATAATCCGGTGACAGTATCAAGTGTTGCACACGATGCAGGAATTATTAATGCTGATAAATTTATAGACGCCTCGTCACTTCAGACAGATGAGGAACTTGAAGCTGCGGCACTAAAGTATACAGTGTTTGGCAGAGTGCAGCCTGAACAGAAGAGAAGAATAATACAGGCTCTCAAAGATAACGGCGATGTGGTCGCAATGACCGGCGACGGTGTCAATGATGTACTTGCACTCAAAAGTGCCGATTGCAGCATAGCTTTTGGTTCCGGAAGTGAAGCAGCATGCAATGCGGCACAGATAGTGCTTGTTAATTCAGATTTTTCATGTATGCCATCAGTTGTTCTTGAAGGAAGAAGAGTAGTTAATAATATCCAAAGGACAGCCTCGCTGTTTCTTGTAAAGAATATATTTTCAATGCTTTTAGCATTGTTTACACTTATAGTAGGACACAGGTATCCATTGTATCCTACACAGCTGTCCCTGCTTGGGGCATTTACAATCGGTGCTCCGGGATTTTTACTTGCAATGCAAAGAAACAGGAGCCGGATAAAAGGAAGATTTCTTGTGAATGTTGCTATTAAGGCACTTCCGGCAGCATTGACGGATTTTCTTCTCGTTGCGATATTTACTGTATACAATAATTTCAGTGGAATACCGCATGAACAGCTGTCAACATCAGTTACTTTTATCCTGCTCACAGTAGGAATGGCAGAATTGTATCGCGTATGCAGACCGTTTGATTTGTTCAGGGCAGTTGTTTGCGTGTTGATGGGAGCTGGAATAGTTGGTGGTATTCTGTTATTCCCGGGATTATTTGCAATAAGCAGCATGCCATTGCCATTGTTTGTAATGACACTTATATGGATGGCAGGTGCAATTCCTGTGTTTTATGGAATGTGTAAACTTATAGGAAAGTTATTTAACCGCTTTCTTTGAAAAATCAGTTGTTACCAGTTTGTTGTAAGGGACATTCTCGTCAAGTTCTCCGGCCTGTTTTAAAATGTCAGTAAGCAGAGAAAATGATGACTCTTCAAAAATAGTATCATTTTTCCATGTATCCTGTGATTTATAACGTTCAACTATTTTTGTGAGTGTCTGTATGTCAGTTTCTTTGAACTGTGGAGCTATAACGGCGGCGATTTCGCTGCTGTTGTGGCTGTTTACAAATTCAAGACCCTTTTGGATTGCATTGGTAAATGACTGTATTATTTCAGGATTATTCTTTAAAAAGCTTTTTTTGGCACAATATGCTGTATATGGAACATAACCGCTGTCTACGCCGAGCGAAGCAGCAATGTATCCTTTATTTTCTGACTCAATTGCTGTTGCAGATGGTTCAAATTCCACAGTAAAGTCCCCAAGACCAGACGCAAAAGCTGCAGCAGTTGAACCAAAATCGATATTTTGCACTATTTCAACATCTTTTTTACAATCAATATTATTTTTCTTTAAAATGTATTCGAGAAGCATCTGTGGCATGCCGCCGGCTCTTCCTCCGATGATAGTTTTTCCTTTTACATCACTCCATTTAAAATTACTTATATTATCTCTTGAGACAAGAAAATTACCGGCACGTTGTGTAAGCTGTGCAAAATTGACAGCATAATCTGAAGAACCACCGGTATATATATAAACAGAGGCTTCAGAACCCATAAAACCAATATCTGCATCTCCACTTATGAGTGCGGTCATAACTTTATCAGCACCAAAGCCGGTGACAAGAGTTAAATCAATGCCTTCGTCCTTGAAATATCCTTTTTCGATTGCCACATATTGAGGTGCGTAAAAAATAGAGTGTGCAACTTCATTCAGGGTGATTTTTCTGATATCATTTTTTTGTGTGTGTTTTGTACATCCTATAAGTGATATACATGTAAAAACCATAATCATAATAAGGGCGGTAAGCCGCTTAAATGCATGCTTCATAGAAACTCCATAAAACTTTTTTATTATAATATGTGAAATCAAAATAATTGTTTCTTTTTTTTGGAAATTATGTTATCATATTAAAAAATATCATGTGCGGAATTTAAGCATGAAAGTGCTTAAATAAAGACAGCGGAAGGAGTAATCGCTATGTTTGGAAAAAATAAAAATAATAGTAATGTTAGTCATGATATAGATGTTATGATGCAGATGATGGACAAAGTCATACAGGGTGAATATGATGATATCGATGTAACGGCATTTGATAATCCGGCATATGGAGAGAAGCTTAATGAGCTGATTCATGCATTTAAGAAGTCAAATAACAACTTTGTTATGCGTCTTAATGAGGCTATGGAATCAATTGGCGATAATTCGTATGTAAAGAATACGCTTGATCAGGTACAGTCACAGACGGACTCAATAGCTGAGATGGAAGAAGCAAGTCATAATCTTGAAGAATCAATTAATAATATTTCAAAGACAGTTGGCGGTATTCAGGATAATACACATGAGATGCTTGCAGTAGCACAGAACAGTACAGCCAACATGAACGAAAGTATCAAGGTTGTAAACCAGTCATCAGAAAATATAAGCAGGATTAATGAACAGGTGCAGGAATTTCAGGATAAGATTGATAAAATCAGTGAGATTGTTGATATTGTTAAAAAAGTTGCCAGCCAGAGTAATCTCTTAGCACTTAATGCATCTATTGAGGCGGCAAGAGCAGGTGAAGCAGGAAAAGGATTTGCGGTTGTTGCAGACCAGGTAAGACAGCTTTCAAGTAATACATCAGAGTCAGCAGAAGATATCGTAAGATATGTTAATGAATTAAAAAATGATATCGGAGTTCTTGCTGAATCAATGAATGAGACAACTTCAAAACTTGAAGAAGGTAATAAAAAAGTTGAAGATTCACTTGTAGATATTGAAAAGATGGCATCACAGATGACAGAGATAAAAGATAAGATTGATGAAGTATTTTCTGATATTGATAAACAGTCAGAATTCACATCGGATTTTGCAAAACAGGTATCTAACATATCTGACAGTTACGAAGAACTGTCTAAGGATTGTAAAGAACAGGGTACACATGTATACAAGATTGGACGTTATATTGATACGACAAGAAGTGATATGGTTCGAGGTTTTGCTGAGGTTACAACTCAGGACTGGCTCAGAATATTTGAGATAGACCACTTTATTCTTATGTGGCGTGTATATAACAATGTTGTTGATTTTGAACATTTAAAGATTACACAGCTTAATAATAATGAGACATGTAAGCTTGGTAAGTGGCTTGCAGCACAGACAGACCCGGCTATTACAGGATGTACTGAATTTGCAGAATTAAAAGCTTCACATAATGATATTCACAAGTATGCTACACAGTCATGGCAGGCAAAAGAAGATGGCAATGTAGAACTTGCTATGGAATACTTCAATAAGGCACATGATGCATTCTATGTATATCAGAAGAAGATAAAGAACATGCAGGCAAAGTTAAGACAGCTTGGTGAGACAGAATCAACTGAGATTGTTGTATTCCGTAACTAATATAAAAGACTGTTATATGTGGTATTTATTTGCAATATCGTATATGACAGTCTTTTTGAAATATTAAAAATATTAGCAGATTATAGTAATTATCTGTGGAATGGAGGAAAATGTGAAAACTCCTATCTATGTAATAGGGCATAGAAATCCTGATACAGATTCAGTGTGTTCAGCCGTATGTTATGCTAGGTTTAAAACTATTATAACAGGAGAACGTTATATTCCGAAAAGAGCAGGGCATCTTAATGAAGAGACACAGTTTGTGTTTAAAAATCTGGGAATAAAACCGCCGGAATATATGCGTGATGTACGGCCACAGGTTAAAGATGTTGATATACATTTTGTTGATGGTGTTGATGAAAATATTTCAATAAAACAGGCCTGGGAAATAATGAAAAAGAACAATGTTGTAACACTTCCTATTGCAAGTGATGGAATTTTGAAGGGACTTGTTACAATAGGAGATATATCACGTTCATATTTTGAGGTTTATGACAGTAACATATTGTCAGTTGCAAAGACACGATTTGAAAATATTGTAGATACGTTGAAAGCAAAGGTTGTTACAGGCGATACAACACAGATAGTAGACAGCGGTAAAGTTGTAATAGCTGCAGCAAACCCTGACTTAATGGAACAATTTATCAATAAGGGAGATATAGTTATACTTGGAAACAGGTATGAAGCCCAGTTATGTGCTATAGAAATGGACGCAAGATGCATTGTTATATGTGAGGGTGCAGCAGTTTCAAAGACAATTATAAAGGTTGCACAAGAAAAAAATTGTGCTATTATTGTTACTGACTACGATACGTATACGGTTGCCAGACTTATAAACCAGAGCATACCCATAAGTTACTATATGATGCATTCGGAAGGCCTTATCACATTTAAGAATACAGATTTCATAGAAGATATTCAGGATGTCATGGCAAAAAAGCGTTTCCGTGATTTCCCGATAACAGATGAAAATGGTAAATATATCGGCATGATTTCGAGAAGAAATCTTTTAAAACATGGAAAAAAGAAGCTTATTCTGGTTGACCATAATGAGAGAAGCCAGGCTGTTGATGGTGTGGATACGGCTGATATTATGGAAATAATTGATCATCACCGTATTGGTTCAATACAGACAATGTTTCCTGTATTTTTCAGAAACCAGCCATTGGGCTGCACTGCGACTATAATATATAAGATGTATTGTGAACATAATCTTGTACCGGAAAAAGATGTTGCGGCACTTTTATGTTCGGCAATAATATCAGATACATTAATTTTGAAATCTCCAACATGTACTGCAGATGATATTGAAGCCTGCAAAAAGCTTGCCAAGTTTGCCGGTATTGACATAGAAGAGTATGGCAGGGCAATGTTTAAGGCCGGAAGCAATATCGAAAGCCGGACACCCAAAGATTTGTTTAACAGAGATTTCAAGAAGTTTTCTGTAGGCGATGTTGTGATAGGCGTTGGACAGGTCAACTGTATGGAACAGGAAGAAGTTCAGAATATAAAAGTGAAAATGAAAGATTATATCAGTACGGTTACCGGCGATAACGGAATGGATATGGTATTTTTTATGATTACTAATGTATTAGACGGCGGTTCTGAAGTTTTGTGCAGTGGCAAAAATGCCTCGGCAACAATATCACAGGCATTTAATGTTGGTACAACCGACGATTCAGTTTATCTTGATGGTGTTGTATCACGTAAGAAACAGATGCTTCCGGCAATTATGGAAGCATTGCAGCAATAGCAGAATTGTATGATAATCATATACGTATATTGAATGTTGAATGGAAAAAATTTCGGGAAATGAGGATTATAATGAAAAAGTTAAGAAGAGATGAGCCTTGCTGGTGTGGAAGTGGAAAAAATTATGGAGAGTGTCATGCTGACTTCGACAGAAAAATAGAGACATTCAGGAAAAAATTCCACAAAGTTCCACCTAGAAGCATCATTAAAAATGAATATCAGCTTGAAAAAATGCGTGAAAGTGCCAAAATCAACATAGCGGTTCTTGATTATGTAGGTGAACATATTAAAGCAGGGATGACAACAGAAGAAATTGACCAGATGGTATATGAAAAGACAACGGCAATGGGAGGAATTCCAGCACCGCTTAATTATGAGGGATTTCCAAAGAGCGTGTGTACGTCAATTAATAATGAAGTATGCCATGGTATTCCATCAAGTAATATAAAGTTAGTTGATGGCGACATTATAAATGTTGACTGTTCAACAATTCTTGATGGGTATTTTTCTGATTCATCAAGAATGTATTGTATAGGAAATGTTTCTCCTGAAAACAAAAAGCTCGTTGATGTAGCAAAGGAGTGTGTTGAACTTGGACTTAAACAAGTTAAACCATGGGGACACCTTGGAGATGTTGCACAGGCGATTAATGATCATGCAAGGGCAAATGGCTATTCTGTAGTAAGAGATGTCGGCGGACACGGAATCGGACTTGAATTCCATGAGACACCATTTGTAAGTTATGTTATCAAAAAAGGAACAGGAATGGTTATGGCACCTGGAATGGTATTCACAATTGAACCTATGATAAATATGGGTGTGCCTGACATTTATGTTGATGAAGATAATGGCTGGACAATATATACAGACGATGATGAGCCATCAGCACAGTGGGAAATTATGGTTCTTGTCACAGATACCGGTTACGAAGTAATGAGCTGGTAAAATAAATATAATATTGAAAAATTATTACGGCAGCCGCCAGAATTTATGTTTATACAGGATTCTGGCGGCTGCCGTTAAATATTAAAAAATATACTGCTTAACCGGATTAATAGAATGGGTAAGTCTCATGTAAGCAGTCTGATTTTGTGTAATTATATAAAAAAAGAAGCCGAAATTCGACTTCTTAAATAAAAGAGCGCGAGACGGGGATCGAACCCGCGACCCCCTCCTTGGCAAGGAGGTGCTCCACCACTGAGCCACTCGCGCATAAACTATTTAACTATGCCAGCATTTATCTGCAATGCCGAACGCAAGTATTATTCTACATAAAATTCTATAAATTGTCAAGGGGTAAATTTGAAAAAATATATTTTTTTGTAAATTTAATACATATAATGATTTAGAAGTTATTTAGGAAAATAAATTATGGAAATAAATGAAAAAAATGTAATTATGTATCTTAGAAAATCGCGTGCCGATGATTCTGCACAACAAGTATGTGAAGTGCTTGCAAAACATGAGTTACAGCTTCAGGATTATGCTGTAAGAGAATTTGGTAAAAAAATATCGGAAGAACACATATGCCGTGAAGTTGTTTCGGGTGAAACTATTGATGACAGACCGGTAATGAAAAAGGTACTTCATATGCTGGAGTCACAGATATATGCTGGTGTTCTTGTTATAGAACCGCAAAGATTGTCAAGAGGAGATTTGCTTGATTGCGGGAGAGTTATAAACACATTTAGATATACTAATACAGCTGTTATAACACCAACAAAAATATACAATTTATGTGATGAATATGACAGACGTTTTTTTGAAATGGAATTGATGAGAGGAAATGATTATCTTGAATATTCAAAAAGGATTATGAATCGTGGCCGGATGGCATCAGTAAAGCAGGGAAATTATATAGCGTCAGTACGACCGTTTGGTTATAACAAAATAATTGCAGGAAGTGGAAAAGATAAATTTCATACGCTTGAAATAAAACAAGAAGAAGCAGATGTTGTAAAAATGATTTTTGATTTGTATGTAAATAAAGGATATGGATTTGCCAAAATAGCAAAAATTCTCGATAGCGGCAGTGTAAAGCCATTAAAATCAGATAACTGGTCGCCGTATTCAATAAATTCAATATTATCTAATCCAGTATATATAGGGAAAATAAGGTGGAATATAAGAAAAACGGTTAAAATCTGGAAAGATGAAAAAATATTGAAAACAAGACCATTTAATCATAATAATGATGAAATAATAATGGCAGATGGTAAGCATGAGGCTATAATTGATGAAAAAATATTTTATGAGGCTCAGAAAAAAAGGGGAAGTATTTCAAGAGAGAAAAAAGATGTGACATTAAAAAATCCTTTTGCTGGAATTATGGTTTGTGGCAGGTGTGGTGCTGCAATGATTATGAAAAAGTATACTGATAAAAGAAATAAGAATAATAAAGATGCAACATACATTCTTTGCAGCAGGCAATCGGTATGTCATACAAAATCAGTTAAGTATTCAAAAATTTCAGAAATAATAAAAGATTCGTTATTGTGCATATTGCCGGAATTTGAAATTGATATGAGTGTATGCAGACAAAAAGAGAACAGTATTGATGTGGATATAGATAGTATTTTAAATAATATTCATTTAATGAAGAAAAAAGATGAACGGCAGAAAGATGCATATGAAAATGGGATATATTCCAAAGAGGAATACAAGTTGAGGAATGAAGAGTTGCAAAGTCAGATAAAAAAAGCAGAAGAAATGGTTGAAAATGAACGTGAAAAACAAAAAGAGCTTTTATTATATAAAGAGAAAAAATTGTATTTTAATGATTGTATTAAACTTATAGATAATCAGAATATAGATGCAGCTAAAATGAATCATTTTTTAAAAAGTTTTATAAGTAAAATAGAGTATTATGATAATTCCTTCAATGACATGAATAAGTATAATTTGAAAATTTATTTGAAAATATAATATGCAACATAAGTGTGCAGATTCTTCTGTTCCAATATCTGTAAGAAGCCCCGCCACAGCACGGTCGGGCATGGTATAACGTTGCGAAATATAACGCATTGAAGCCCCAAGCTCGCCGTCAGGTCCACCATACTGACTGATAATCATAGCTGCAAGTGCCGGATTTGTCTGTTTAATATTTATAGGATATTCAAGCCTTTTTTCATAATTCCACATATCAACAGCCCTCCTTTTCCCATGGAAGTGGTGTCGCCTGCCAGTTCCAGTAACCACATCCGTTAGTGCTGTCCGCAATAATTGCACCAAAACACTCCTCATAATCAGCAACGGCTTCGGCATATTGTGGTTTTATTGAGTTATAATATTCAATAGCTTCGGCATCATCGGGATGCGTATCAAGATATAATAGAGCTTCTGTCATGGCAAACCCAAGTTCATATATACTCATAAGTCCTTTATTTTTATTATACGTCTCAACTGCCGGCATGGCATTTCGCTGCTGCATATTTCTGTTTTGCTGGCTGCATCCACAGTTTCGCATATTTGCATTTCTCATATAATTGTTATTCATCGACAGCCTCCTTTAAAAGGTTTATCCAAGGCTGCAAAAAGAGTTCCTCTTGCCAATGCCTTACATGGTTCATATATGTCGCCCCAACGCTGCCATGGAACATAAGCCATTCCAACAACCTGAAGCTGTACAGAATTTGGACAGTTCATAAAAACCTCGTAACAGTTAATGTTCTATTTAGTCTATGCTTTGAATATAATTTTGTGCAAATGATGTATATATATGAAGTGGCGATAATGGAAGAAAAATATCTGAAAATGAAAGAGATAGATGATATGGATGAATGGGTTATAAAGATATATACACCCGAAAATGCAAAAAAGAATATTATAGAAAAAATAAATAATACAGCAGTGGATTTGTACATGGAAAGTAAATGTGAAAATAAATTATAGTAATTGAAAAGCATTATGCGATATGATATTATTAAAACAGTTGGAATAAAAGAGCGTGATGTCATGGAGGGGGCATAAAAAAAGGTCTCATATGAGACCAATAAAATCTGCACCATGCAGAGCCACAAAGTGGCGATTTCGGATTAACCTTATTTGCACTCGCTTTGTTAATTCAATATTAAAATAACACTAGAAAAGATTTAAGTCAAGGGGGTTTTACGTATGGAGAAAGAATATTATCTTGGACTTGATATGGGTACTAATTCTGTAGGATGGGCAGTGACAGATGACGCCTATAATCTGATTAGGTTTAAAGGAAAGGATATGTGGGGAATCCGTGAGTTTGATGAAGCTAATCCGGCAGTGGAGAGGAGAACTCACAGGACATCAAGGAGAAGGGAACAAAGAAATGCAGTCAGAATGGGATTAATCAGAAGTTATTTTGCAGATGAGATTCAGAAAGTTGACAGTAATTTTTATCAACGACTTGATAACAGTTTTTTTCACGTTGAGGACAAGCAGGATAATGTAAAAGATAAGAATGGTATATTTAATGATAAAAATTATAAAGATGCCGATTATTATAAACAATATCCGACGATATTTCACTTGAGGAAAGAATTAATTGAAGATGCTTCTCAAAAAGATGTGAGATTGGTATATCTTGCGGTTGCAAATATGTTTAAGCACAGAGGGCATTTTTTGTTATCCGGAATCGGAAGTGAAAGCAGTAAACAGACGATAACAGATTTGTATAATCAGGTGTCTGGTCTTATTACAGAAGAGTATGGAATATCATTAAAGACGGACATTGCTGGAACAGATTTTGAGCAGGTACTTTGCAGCAGAGAATATTCAAGAACAAGAAAATCAGAAAAAGTTTGTGAAATACTTGAGATAAAAAACAGTGATAAGTTAAAAAAAGCATTTGTTAAGAGCATGTGCGGACTCAGTGTCAAAATTACAGATGTTATAGATGATACATTTACTGAAATATCAGATGAAGATAAGAAAATCACATTTAGTTTTGTTGATAGTGATTATGATGAAAAGGCAGGAGTGCTTGAAGAAAAGCTAGGAACAGATGTATATGATATTATTTCAAAATTAAAAGAAATACATGATAAGGCACAGGTGGCAGAGATAATGAAAAATTATCAATATTTGTCATTTGCAAGAGTTGCTGATTATGAAAAACACAAAAAAGATTTAAAAATTTTAAAACGAGTTGTAAAAAAGTATTTTGAACCTACCGTATATGATAAATTGTTCAGAAGTGGAGAAAACGGTACATATAGTGCATATGTCAATTCGTTTAACTCAGGAGAAAAGTCACGAAGAAATTATAAAGAGCGAAAGCAGGAAGATTTGTACAACAGTATAAAAAAACTGCTAAAATCTATTGATAATGTATGTGATACAGATATAGAATATATAAAAAATGAGATTGAAAAGGAAAATTTTCTGCCAAAACAGCTTACATTTAAAAATGGGGTTATTCCGAATCAGATTCATGCTTCTGAATTAAAAGCAATATTGAAAAATGCTGAAAAATACCTTCCGTTTTTGAATGAAAAAGATGAGTCGGGATATACAGTATCAGAAAGAATATTAATGCTTTTTTCTTTTCAGATTCCATATTATGTTGGGCCTGTATCACCAAACAGTAACGGCTGGGTAAAGAGACTTGAGCCGGGGCAGGTACTTCCGTGGAATATTGATAAAAAGATAGATTTAAAGGAAACATCTGAACAGTTTATACAAAGAATGGTCAGAAATTGCACATATATCGCTGGAGAAAAGGTATTACCCAAAGCTTCGCTTTTGTATGAAAATTTCAAAGTTTTAAATGAAATTAATAATTTGTCAATTAACGGTGAGCGGATAGCCGTTGCTTTAAAGCAGGATTTATATAACACATTATTTTTAAAGGGAAAAAGAGTTACGCGAAAACAGATATTTAATTATTTTCATAGCAGAGGTCTTGTTGAGGAAGATTCACAGATAAGCGGAATTGATATTGCTGTTAATAACAGTCTTTCTACCTATGGAAAGTTCTTGCCTTTATTTGGAGAGCATTTAAAAGAAGATAAATATAAAAAGATGGTTGATGATATTGTATTCTGGTGTACTGTATATGGTGATTCAAGGAAATTCTTAAGGGAACAGCTTGAAGAAAAATATTCAGATGTGCTTGATGAAAACCAGATAAAACGAATAACAGGAATGAAATTTAAAGACTGGGGCAACCTGTCAAAAGAATTTCTTGAGTTATTAGGGTGCTGTAAATCAACAGGTGAAATGATACCTCTTATAAGAGCAATGTGGGAAACTAATTATAATCTTATGGAACTGCTTCACAGTGAAGAATTTACATATAGTGAAGAGTTAGAGGAAAAGCAGGGGAAAATTGAAAAAGTCCTTTCAGAATATACTATAGATGATTTGAACGAAGAATATTTTTCTGCACCTGTAAAACGAATGGTATGGCAGACATTACTTATTATTAAAGAAATTGAGAAGATAATGAAATGTCCTCCAACAAGAATATTTGTTGAGATGACAAGAAAAGATGATGAAAAAGGTGATAACGGACGTAAATCATCAAGAAAAGACCAGCTGCTTGCACTTTATAAAAAGATTCAGAGTGAAGATAAAGAGTGGAAGAAAGAGATGTCTTCTCGAATTGAGGATTACGATAAAAACGGTGCATTAAGAAGTAAGAAACTTTATTTATATTTTATTCAAAAGGGGCTTGATATGTATACAGGCAAACCTATAGATTTGGATAATCTTATGAGTGCCAATTCAAACTATGATATAGACCATATATATCCTAGACATTTTGTTAAAGATGATAATATTAATAATAATCTTGTGTTGGCAAGTAAGCCTGCAAATGCGGAAAAGAGCGATATATATCCGATAAAGGATTCCATATACCAAAAGATGAAATATACATGGAAAGTTCTTAGGGATGAGGGGCTTATAACAGAAGAAAAGTACAAGAGACTTACCGGAAGAAATCCGTTTACAGATGAACAAAAAGCCGGGTTTATTGCAAGGCAGTTAGTTGAGACTGGACAGGGAACAAAGGGTGTAGCAGATTTACTTACGGCATTGCTTCCCGATACAAAGCTTGTATATTCTAAGGCTGGTAATGTTTCGGACTTCAGAAAAAGGTATGATATTCCTAAGAGCAGGCTTATTAATGATTTTCATCATGCACACGATGCTTATCTTAATATAGTTGTTGGAAATATATATTTTACAAAATTCACATCAAATCCGTTAAATTATATTAGAAAAGAGTGTTCATCGAAAGATAACAAGTATCAATATAATCTTGGAAATATGTATAAATGGGATGTGAAAAGAGATGGAAAGACTGCATGGATAGCAGCAAAAGAAGGAGAAACGGGAACGATTGCGACAGTTAAGAAGATACTTTCAAGAAATACACCTACACTTACAAGACTTACAATAGAAGGACATGGTGGAATTGCTGATGCAACACTTTACAGTCACAAAAAGGCTAAGCAGGATGCTTATATTCCATTAAAATCCTCTGATGCCAGAATGGCAGATGTGACAAAATACGGTGGTTATTCAAGTGTCACAACAGCATATCTTTTTCTTGTAGAACATGAGATAAAAGGGAAAAAGATAAGAACACTTGAGACGGTGCCGTTATATCTGAAAGATAGATTAGAAAACAGTAAAGAGAAACTTGAGGAATATTGCAGAGAAACTTTAGGTTATACTAATCCATCTGTAAGAATGAAGAAAATCAAATTGCAGTCATTAATAAAACTTAATGGTTATTATATGCAGATTTCGGGAAAAACAAATAAACAGTTTACTGTAAGAAATTATGTCCAGTTTTGCCTTAACAGTAAATGGGTTGATTATATTCATAAACTTGAAAAATATCAGGATAAAGGTGTTATAGATGATGCTATAACTGATGAAAAAAATGTGGAATTGTATAATGTTTTATGCGAAAAACATAGTGTGGGCATATTTACACTACGTCCGAATCCGGTAGGCGATAAAATAAAAAAAGGTTATGATAAGTTTGTAAATCTTACTACAGAAGAGCAAATAAAATTGCTTATTGAGATTATAAAACTGACGTGTGTTGGAATAGTTAGTGCTAATTTGACTTTAATAGGCGGTGCAGCTATAAGTGGAAAAATGCTTATAAGCAAAAATATAACTGATGCTAAAGAATGCCTTTTAATAAATCAATCTGTCACGGGATTATATGAGAACAGAATTGATTTATTAAGAGTATGAGTTGGCGTACAGTGGTAATCTCAAGCAGTGCAAAGCTTGATTATCATATGGGATATATGGTTGTGCGTAAAGATGAAGAGATAAAGATACATATAAGCGAAATATCAATTCTTATTATAGAGAGTACAGCCGTATCCCTTACAGCAGCATTGCTTAGTGAGCTTACCAAGAAAAAGATTAAAGTTATTTTTTGTGATGAGAAGAGAAATCCGTCATCTGAGCTTGTGCCATATTATGGGGCACATGATACAAGTGAAAAAATAAGGCGGCAGATGGCATGGACAAGTGATGTTAAATCAATTATATGGACTGAGATTGTACGTGAAAAAATATTAAAGCAGGCAAAACATCTTGATGAATGGAATCTTGCAGAAGCAGAAATGCTATATAATTATATTAATGAAATAGAAATTGGCGATGCAAGTAACAGGGAAGGTCATGCGGCAAAAGTATATTTTAATGCTTTGTTCGGCAAAGATTTTACAAGAACAGAAGAAAACAGTATAAATGCAGCTTTAAATTATGGATACGGAATTATATTGTCTGCATTTAACAGAGAAATAGTTTCTAATGGCTATATAACACAGATAGGACTTTTTCATGATAATATGTTTAATCAGTTTAATCTTGGTTCTGATTTAATGGAACCATTCCGTTCGTTAGTTGATTATATTGTAAGGTCATTAATGCCGCAGAAATTTGAACGAGAAGAAAAACTTGAAATTTTAAGAATATTACAACAGGAAGTTACAATTGCTGGAAGAAGGGAAGTAGTCAATAATGCCATTAAAATTTATTGCAAGAGTGTTTTTGATGCTTTAAATGAAAATGATACATCATTGATAAAATTTTATAAGGATGAGTTATAGATATATGAGAATAATTGTATTTTTTGATTTGCCTGTAATAACAGCAAAGAGCAGACGTGATTATTATAATTTTAGAAAATATCTTATAAAATCCGGCTTTGTTATGATGCAGGAGTCTGTATATTGTAAACTTGTACAGAATTCAACAATGGCTGATGCATATATCAACAACATTAAGCAAAACAGACCACCGGCAGGATTAGTACAGTTACTCAAAGTTACAGAAAAACAATATGCAAAAATGGAATATATAGTAGGACGTGGGAAAAGTAATATTCTGGATACAGATGAAAGACTGGTGATTATATGAGTATGAGGGTTGTCTGGAGTGTTGGAAATCTGGATATAGAACTTCAGGAAAATAAAATTACGGTTATAACTATTGAAAATACAGAAGCGTATGTTGATTTTTTAATGAATTTGAATCTGCAGGCAGAAGGACAGGCAGGGACAATAATAGTATCAGATGGAGTAAAGGAGCAGAACTTTGTAAAATCATGTGATGTTATATTTAATCCGTTTGCATTAGAGCTTAATAGTAAAAAGGTTTTGACAAAACTGTATCAAGAATTGCAGGAAATTGCTGATACAGTCTGTCAGGAAAAATACATACAGGTAAAATCTGATTTGATTGCGTTTATGGATGAACTTGCAGATAATAGTTCATATGCTCTTGAATTTGATTTGGAATTCGAAATATCGTCGTTGTTAAAAATATTTAATATGCATCTTTTAAATAATGCTCAAGGATTGCTTGAAAATATTATTGAATATATAAAGGCACAAAGTAGAATATGTAATATAAAAAATTTCTTTTTTATAAATTTGAAAGATTATTTGAATGAAAAAGATATTGACATGCTTTATGAATTTGTCAGATATGAGAAGGTTAATCTTATTTTAACAGAATCACATCAATCTCATGTGAATTTACAGGAAAAACGCTGGATTTTAGACATGGATAGGTGCATAATAGAACCAGATGAATTAACAGTGTAATCGCATTGCACATACAGCTCGGTGAGAACCTCAAATTTTGAATTTGAGGTTTGAGAGCTTTGTTAATTCAGAAGAGTATCAAACGATGAATGTTGTTATTATTGTGACATTGACGTTTGAGAGCTTTGTTAATTCAGAAGAGTATCAAACAACTGCAAAGGGCCATCCTGCACACAGCCGGTTTGAGAGCTTTGTTAATTCAGAAGAGTATCAAACCCTGTATTTTTTACAAGCTCTAGCCGCTGAGTTTGAGAGCTTTGTTAATTCAGAAGAGTATCAAACCAGAAAGGCATGAGACCCTGTGTTATTGTTGTTTGAGAGCTTTGTTAATTCAGAAGAGTATCAAACGAAGAATTAAATTCAATGAATTAAGTATTGGTTTGAGAGCTTTGTTAATTCAGAAGAGTATCAAACTAATCCAAGAGCATACGAACATGAATATATGTTTGAGAGCTTTGTTAATTCAGAAGAGTATCAAACAATATTCGGTTGAACCATCTGGGTAAGTATGTTTGAGAGCTTTGTTAATTCAGAAGAGTATCAAACTATATAATTCTTTGTAGTATAGTGCAAACATGTTTGAGAGCTTTGTTAATTCAGAAGAGTATCAAACCCTGGAGATATTAGAGATATTTACATACCAGTTTGAGAGCTTTGTTAATTCAGAAGAGTATCAAACTTTTTTTGATTTTTTGATTAATAGTTACGTGTTTGAGAGCTTTGTTAATTCAGAAGAGTATCAAACTACTACATTCTTTATCATATACAGAACATAGTTTGAGAGCTTTGTTAATTCAGAAGAGTATCAAACTTTTTCGTTTCAGTTATCTGGTTTAAATTCAGTTTGAGAGCTTTGTTAATTCAGAAGAGTATCAAACTTAGAGCCTGTGTATAAAGCATTGATGCAAGTTTGAGAGCTTTGTTAATTCAGAAGAGTATCAAACCTCAAGCTGTTTTATCTTGTTGTCAACGCGTTTGAGAGCTTTGTTAATTCAGAAGAGTATCAAACAAGCGGCGTGCTTATACAGGCTGGACGTGCGTTTGAGAGCTTTGTTAATTCAGAAGAGTATCAAACCGTCCTTGCCTATCGGATAGATTCTTGTGTGTTTGAGAGCTTTGTTAATTCAGAAGAGTATCAAACTTTTCGTCCGACACGAACATCTTTAGTCTGGTTTGAGAACTTTGTTAATTCAGAAGAGTATCAAACAACAGGGCGTGAGGCAGATGCGGAACTGCAGTTTGAGAGCTTTGTTAATTCAAAAGTAGTATAGATAGCTTGATTTTATGGCTTGTTAATAAAATATATACATCATGAGTGGGCATATGAACTCGCTCACTTTGAGATGATTAGCACAATGGTGCATCAGCTCACACGCAACATGACGGTTGAACAGCTTAAAGGAACGCCGTTTGAAGCATACTATGTTGACCATACGGCGGGAATCTGGCCGCAGGCTGCAGGCGGAATTCCTTTCAATGCGTGCGAATTCCAGTCAAAAGGTGATGCAATTACAGATTTAACAGAAGACATGGCAGCGGAGCAGAAGGCACGTTCAACATATGAAAATCTTATAAGGCTTACAGATGACCCGGATGTGCTTGACCCATTGAGATTTTTGAGGGAGAGAGAAATAGTGCATTTTCAGAGATTTGGCGAAGCACTTTCAATGATTCAGGATAGTCTCAACTCAAAGAATTTCTATGCATTTAATCCTGAGTTTGACAAAGGCTGCAAATAATCAGATAATAGCAATAATACATGTCAATAATGATGTGGATTAATTGAAAGGAATTTGCATGCAGATGAAAGAGAAAATATTTACAATACCGGTTAACGATGCTTTTGACAGTGGATGTGAGTGCCCGGTATGTTATATGAAGCGTGAGCTTGAAAATGCAGCGGTTGAATATACGATGGGTCCCAGCTATATGGAGGATGATATAAGAGCAAAGACAGATGAGCTTGGATTTTGTGAAAAACATATCAAAGATGTGTACAATTGTGAAAACAGGCTTGGTTTTGCACTTGTAATGAAAACTCATATGGATAGGGTTATAGCAGATATATCAAAAAAGGCACAGGAGCCTGTAAAAGGTAAAAAGCTGTTTTCAAAAGTGCAGCCTAATGGCATATCTGATTATACGAAAGAACTTAATACAAAATGTTTTGTATGTGAGAGGATAGAAGATACATTTAAAAGATATATAGATACAATAATTTATCTTTACAAACAGGATGAATCATTTAGGAAAAAATACAATGAGTGCCAAGGATTCTGTACGCAGCATTACGGAGTTCTCATAGAAGAGGCATCATCAAAAATGAGTGGTCAGATTCTTAATGATTTTGTTGAACAGACCAATAGGTTATATCTTGAAAACATGAAGCGTGTCCGTGATGATGTTGAATGGTTTATCAACAAATTTGACCATAAATATGCTGATGAACCTTGGAAAAATGCAAAAGATTCGCTTACAAGAGCAATGATAAAAACAGCTTCTGTTCTTCCTGAAGAAGAAAAGAAGAAAAAGTAAATTAAAACCCACGGAGCACTGAACTGATGGTGTTTCGTGGGCTTTTACAAAATGATTTAATAAATACAGAACTGTTTTATTCTTTCTCTTTGTGGGTATTGATACTTATTGATACATATTCGCGTGGGGTATCATTAGTCAGAGATTCAAAGTCTATAGTATCAATGTCATCATTTTCATTATCAGCCGTGATTTCATCGGCGGTTTTATCAGCATTTTTATTTTTTCTATATTTAGTGAAGCAAGCAGCCAATGTGGCGGCAACAGCTCCGACAGCACCCGCGGCAGCAGTCAAAGCAATAATTTTCTTAGAATTCTTAGCCATATAATCCTCCTTGTTTTGCGAAGCAAAACAAGAAAAACTTAAAGTTTTTCTTGTTATCGCGGTATTCGCCAAGGTTTTAAGCAAGCTTAAACTTTGGCTCATTACTCGCGTAAATCCGTGCCCTTGCAGGAGCAGAGGATTTAGCCTCCTTGTTTTGCGAAGCAAAACTGTCATTGTGTTACATTGTTTCTAAGTATTCTACTCTATAAACAAAATTTTTTAAAGTGCAAAATATAAAATAATAATAAAAATTCGTATTTTGCAGTTACAGTGTGATATTATATGAGAAAAATGAGCAATAATATTACATGACAGATATGGGGTATACATATGGACGTTGAATATAAAGGAAAAGATACTATAATACATAATCTGAAAGATTTTGATTTGGGACAGACGATGGAGTGCGGACAGTGTTTTCATTTTCAGAAAATTGATGATGATGAATATGGAATGTCAGCATATGGAAAATTTCTGCATGCAGCCCAGAAGGATGATAAGATGTATTTATTTGATACAACAAAAGAAGAATTTGAAAAAATATGGTGTCATTATTTCGATTTGGATAGAGATTATGGGGAAATAAAGTCATTTTTGTTGAAAGAAGATGAAAAATTGCGTGAGGCTGTGGAAAAGATGTGGGGTGTAAGAATTCTTAATCAGGAATTTTTTGAGACATTGATTTCATTTATAATTTCGCAGAATAAGCAGATTCCGCATATCAAACAGATCGTTGCAAGAATTTCACACGATTACGGCAAATATCAGGGAAGTGTTGGCGGGATTGATTTCTATGGCTTTCCGACGCCACAGCAGTTGTCACAAGCAGATATAGATGCATTGAGAGAGTGCAAAACGGGATTTCGTGCTCCATATATTTATAATGCGGTTGAATTTGTGAATAATGAAATAATAAAAGAAGAGAATTTAAGAAAATGTGGTGTGGATGAATGTCGTGAACAGCTTATGAAAATAAAAGGTGTGGGAATGAAGGTTGCTAACTGTGTGAGCCTTTTTGGATTAGGTTACAGGGAAGCATTCCCGGTTGACGTCTGGATAAAGAGGATTATGCAGAGTCTTTATTTTGATGGTGAGGAACATTCCAACGCGGAAATAGAATCATACGGCGTGGAGCATTTCGGAAAATATGGCGGCTATGCACAGCAGTATCTCTTTTATTATGGAAAATCAGAAAAAATAGGATTGAAAAATAAGACAAATTAGTTCCTTATTGAACAGCAAAAAAATATTAAAAAATTATAATGAAATCATTAAATAAATAATATATTTAAAATAGCTGTTGACAAACAAAAAGGGTAGTGATATTTTAATGTTATCGTAATTAGCACTCGAAAATAATGAGTGCTAACAGAACAAGAGCTGCCAGCAAGGAAAGAATCAATGACAGCAGAATGGAGGAATATTAATTATGAAGTTAGTACCATTGGGCGACAGAGTCGTAATTAAAGCATTAGTTGCAGAAGAAACAACAAAGTCAGGCATTGTTTTACCTGGTCAGGCAAAGGAAAAACCACAGCAGGCAGAGGTAGTTGCAGTAGGACCTGGCGGAATGGTAGATGGCAAAGAAGTTAAGATGCAGGTTAAGGCCGGAGATAAGATTATTTATTCTAAATATGCAGGAACAGAAGTTAAGCTTGAAGATGAAGAATATATAATTGTTAAGCAGTCAGATATTCTTGCAATAATTGAATAATAGATAATATAGGCATTGAATTATAATTTGATTTAATATTTAATCAGGAGGCAATAATTATGGCAAAGGAAATTAAATATGGCATAGATGCAAGAAAAGCACTTGAAGCAGGTGTTAACCAGCTTGCAGATACAGTAAGAGTAACACTCGGACCTAAGGGAAGAAACGTAGTCCTTGATAAATCATACGGTGCACCGCTTATTACTAACGATGGTGTTACAATTGCAAAGGACATTGAACTTGAAGATAAGTTTGAAAATATGGGTGCACAGCTTGTTAAGGAAGTTGCAACAAAGACTAATGATGTTGCAGGTGATGGTACAACAACAGCCACAGTTCTTGCACAGGCAATGGTAAATGCCGGTATGAAGAATCTTGCAGCAGGTGCTAATCCTATTATTTTAAGAAGAGGTATGAAGAAAGCTACTGATTGTGCAGTGGAAGCAATTGCAAAGATGAGCCAGAAGGTTACTGGCAAAGACCAGATTACAAAGGTAGCTTCAATTTCAGCAGGTGACCCGGAAGTAGGACAGCTTGTTGCTGATGCAATGGAGAAGGTTTCTAATGATGGTGTCATCACAATTGAAGAGTCTAAGACAATGAAGACAGAACTTGACCTTGTTGAAGGTATGCAGTTCGACAGAGGATATATTTCAGCATACATGGCAACAGATATGGATAAGATGGAAGCAAATCTTGATGACCCATATATCCTTATTACAGATAAGAAGATTTCTAACATTCAGGAAATTCTTCCAATTCTTGAACAGATTGTACAGAGCGGTGCAAAGCTTCTTATTATCGCTGAAGATATTGAAGGTGAAGCACTTACAACACTTATTGTTAATAAATTAAGAGGAACATTCAATGTTGTCGGTGTTAAGGCTCCGGGCTATGGTGACAGACGCAAAGAAATGTTAAAGGATATTGCAATTCTTACAGGTGGTCAGGTTATTTCAGAAGAACTTGGACTTGAACTTAAAGATACAACAATGGATATGCTTGGACGTGCTAAGTCAGTTAAGGTTCAGAAGGAAAATACTGTAATCGTTGACGGCGAAGGCAACAAGGAAGATATTCAGGCAAGAATTGCACAGATTAAGGCTCAGCTTGAAGAGACAACATCTGATTTTGATAAAGAAAAACTTCAGGAAAGACTTGCAAAACTTTCTGGCGGTGTTGCTGTTATCCGTGTCGGTGCAGCTACAGAAACAGAAATGAAAGAGAATAAGTTAAGACTTGAAGATGCTCTTGCAGCTACAAAGGCAGCAGTTGAAGAAGGTGTTATCTCAGGTGGTGGTTCAGCATATATCCATGCATCTAAGGAAGTTGAAAAACTTACTAAGACACTTTCTGGCGATGAAAAGACTGGTGCTGAGATTATTCTCAAGGCTCTTGAAGCTCCACTCTTCCATATTGCAGCTAATGCCGGTCTTGAAGGTGCGGTTATTATCAACAACGTAAGAGAATCAGAAGTGGGTACAGGTTTTGATGCGTTAAATGAAACATATGTAAATATGATTGATGCAGGTATCCTTGACCCAGCAAAGGTTACAAGAAGTGCATTACAGAATGCTACAAGTGTTGCCTCTACACTTCTTACAACAGAATCAGTTGTTGCAACTATTAAAGAAGATACTCCAGCAATGCCAGCAGGTGGTGCCGGAATGGGAATGATGTAAAATATGTATAATGTTTCAACAGAGCAGATAATAAAGGTAAAAGCACCTAAGAATGCACTTATCTTTAAAATAATAATGATAATAGCATGTATTCTTGCGGTTACAACAATTCCACAGACACATGCATTTGGTCTTCTGTTATTTGCTGTACTTGTAGTGTTTACTGTTTTTGTATTCAGATATTACAATGCGGAATATGAGTATTCACTTGTTGACGGAGAACTTACAGTAGACAGGATTATGGCAAGAACAAGAAGAAAAAGATGTGGTGTCTACGATTTAAGTAAAGCTGAGCTTGTTGCAAAGACAGGAAGCCAGGATGCTTTGAGAATGGAACACAGACAGTTAAGAACACATGATTATACTTCCAATGAAGGGAATGAAGCTGTTGTTATTTATACATTTAATGTAAATAATGAGATGGAGAGACTACTCATAGAACCGTCAGAGTCAATGCTTGAAGCGGTAAAAGAAACAGTCCCTAAGCAGTCATATAAGGTTGACTGATAAAATATACAATGTTTTTTAATACAATAGCAAATGGAAAGATGAGAAAAAATTTCTTGACTTTCTATTTGCTATTTGTTATATTGTCTGATAATATTATAGCAAGGGCGGACGAAGATGTACGCCGAAAGAGATATCCGAAACGAATAAGTATTCGGATATTTTTGCAACATAAAGATAATATAAAAGAAAGCGAGGATAAAGATTACAATGGGTAAAATTATTGGCGAAGGAATTACATTTGATGATGTGTTATTAGTACCACAGTATTCAGAAGTAACACCTAACATGATTGACTTATCAACACAGCTTACAAAGAATATTAAGCTTAACATTCCGCTTATGAGTGCGGGAATGGATACAGTAACAGAACATAGAATGGCAATTGCCATGGCAAGACAGGGCGGTATCGGTATTATTCATAAAAACATGTCTATCGAGCAGCAGGCAGAAGAGGTTGATAAGGTTAAGCGTTCAGAAAACGGTGTAATCACAGACCCATTTTATCTTCATCCTGATAATACACTTGCGGATGCAAATGACCTTATGGGTAAGTTCAGAATTTCAGGCGTTCCTATTACAGATGATAACGGTAAGCTTGTTGGTATCATCACAAACAGAGACTTAAAGTTTGAAGAAAATTTTGACCGTCCAATCAGTGAATGTATGACAAGTGAGAATCTTATTACTGCACCAGTTGGAATTACACTTGATGAAGCAAAGAAGATTCTTGCAAAGGCAAGAAAAGAAAAGCTTCCTATTGTTGATAATGATTTCAAATTAAGAGGTCTTATCACAATTAAGGATATTGAAAAGCAGATTAAGTATCCGGCATCAGCACATGATTCACAGGGCAGACTTCTTGCAGGTGCTGCAGTGGGCATAACATCTAATGTTATGGATAGAGTACAGGCTCTTGTTGATGCAAAGGTTGACTGTATTGTTATTGACTCAGCACATGGTCATTCAAAGAATATTATTACAACATTAAAGAATATTAAGTCAGCATTCCCTGATTTACAGGTTATTGCCGGTAATATTGCAACAGGAGCAGCTGCAAAAGCTCTCTGTGAGGCTGGTGTAGATGCTGTCAAAGTTGGTATCGGACCTGGTTCTATCTGTACAACAAGAGTTGTAGCGGGTATTGGTGTGCCTCAGGTTACAGCTGTTATGAGTGCATATGAAGAAGCTAAGAAGTATGGAATTCCTGTTATCGCTGATGGTGGAATCAAGTATTCAGGTGATATTGTTAAGGCTATTGCAGCCGGCGGTAATGTATGTATGCTCGGAAGTCTTCTTGCAGGATGTGATGAAGCACCTGGTACATTTGAGTTGTTCCAGGGAAGAAAATACAAAGTATACAGAGGCATGGGTTCTATCGCAGCTATGGAAAACGGAAGTAAAGACAGATATTTCCAGACAGGTGCAAAGAAGCTGGTTCCGGAAGGCGTTGAAGGACGAGTTGCATATAAGGGACTTGTTGAAGATACAATATTCCAGCTTATGGGTGGTCTCCGTTCAGGTATGGGCTATTGTGGAGCACCTACAATTCCTGTACTTCAGGAGACTGGTCAGTTTATTAAGATGTCATCAGCAGCATTAAGAGAGAGTCATCCACATGATATTCATATCACAAAGGAAGCTCCTAACTACAGTGTTGAAGATAAATAAATTAATAATTATTGTGTAATTGTGAAAAAGAGGGTTCAATTTGAACTCTCTTTTTCTTGATTTTTTTACTATTTAGGGTATACTTATTATGTTATATTGATTTTTCAATGGAGTCGTGAAAAAGAAAAGACTAGAAACCTGGAGGGGTCCTATGGGAGATATTTTACTAAGCAGTTATATAGCAAAGAACCGCAAAGATGCTAATTTTACCGATGCGGAATTAAAAGCATTAAAAGAGGGCAATCTTGATAATATGGTATCGATATTTGTGCCTATGAAAAACGACAAATATGTCCAGCAGTTACAGTGCGTTTTAAAGAGCATGAGATACTATATGGGAGAAGATGTAAGTCTTTTGCAGGTTAATCTTGAAGATAATCATCGTGAGCACTTTGTAGGATGCCAGATGATGGATGGCGATGAAGAAGTATTTTTTGCAATAGGCGGAAGCGATGACGCACTTATAAAGGTTGCATCAAGATTTGCACAAGTTGATTTTGATGAATTTGATTCGGATGCATATGATGCAATATGCGAGTTTATCAACTGTACTAACGGAATGTTCGCAACAAAGCTGAGTGATCAGGAAATTGAGGTGATATTAAGACCGCCTGTATTTTATGGTGATGCCAGCATATCCGGTGATAATGGATTTTATGTTGTGACAATGGAAATTGACGGAACTGAGTTTAATGTGATTATGTCAGTATCTGACAAGGTACGTTTAAAAACTATAAAAACTAATTGTGTTTAATGCAGAGGGAGATTTGTTATGGCAAAGATATTAATTGTAGATGATTCAAAGACATCAAGAAGATTTTTAAGAAATATGCTTGAAAAGGCTGGACATGAAATTATAGATGAAGCAGTTAATGGAAGAGAAGGCGTTGATAAATACAAAGAATTACATCCTGATATAGTCACTATGGATATAACAATGCCGGTTCTTGACGGAATAGATGCAGTTGGCGAGATTATGGATTATGATAAAGAGGCTAAAGTTATCATGGTAACAGCTGCAGGACAGAAAAACAATATGGTTGAAGCATTAAAGAAAGGTGCATCAGACTTTATTCAGAAACCATTCGAGAGTGACGTTATTCTTGAAGTGGTTCAGAAAGTATTAGAAGAATAGGAATAAATATGTATAATTATAAACTGGTAATACAATATGATGGAACAAGATACGACGGATGGCAGCGTATGGGAAAGGATGAGTCCATCAATACGATTGAATATAAGATTGCTGAGATATTAAGAAAGATGACGGGTGAGGAAATCCAGATATTTTGCGGATGCAGGACAGAAAAAGGTGTCCATGCAAGAGGTCAGGTTATCAATTTCAAGCTTGATGAGCAAAAGAAACCTTATGAAGTGAAAAATTATCTCAACAGATACCTTCCAAGGGATATTGCTGTTATATCAGCAGAGGTTGTGCCGGAAAGATTTCACAGTCAGCTTAATGCAAAAGGAAAGGTATATGTATACCAGCTTGACACAGGTGATGTGGCTGATGTATTTGAGAGAAGATACAGATATAATACATTTGAGAAGCCTGATTTTAAAGCAATGAGAAAAGCTGTCAGGTATTTTGCCGGCGAGCATGATTTTAAAGCATTTACAACTGCTAAGAAGAGCAAATCAACTGTACGTACAATTAATTCAATTGATATAGTGGAAAATGGCGATAAAGTAAAGATAATAATATCTGCCAATGATTTTTTACATAATATGGCACGATATATGATTGGTATGCTGCTCGATGTTGGCAATGGATTAAAGAAGCCTGAAGCAGTAAGAGATATTATGGATGGCAAAGATGTACAGATGTCACTTCCGGCAGAAAGTTACGCACTTTTTCTTGAAAAAATCATATACCAGGAGGCATAATTATATATGAAAACAATTATAGAACATATTGGTGATGTTGTAAGCAAAGCGTTTGAGGAATGTGGATATGACGCATCATATGCAAAGATTACAATATCCAACAGACCTGATTTATGCGAATATCAGTGCAATGGTGCGATGGCGGCAGCAAAAGCATACAAGAAAGCACCATTTATGATTGCAGATGAGGTGGTAGAAAAATTATCAGGCAGCTCAATGTTTGAAAAGGTTGAGAGTGTAAAGCCTGGATTTATTAATATCAATATATCAGCAGGATATATTGCTGATTTTGTGAACAGCATGTCTGAAAAAGAAAAATTCGGATATGAGCCACAAGTGACTAATAAGACTGTAATAGTTGATTACGGTGGAGCTAATGCTGCGAAACCTCTTCATGTTGGACATCTTCGTTCGGCAGTAATCGGCGAGAGTGTTAAAAGAATCCAGAAATATGCAGGCAATAATGTAATTGGAGATGTGCATCTTGGAGACTGGGGGCTTCAGATGGGACTTATTATAGAAGAGTTAAGGGACAGAAAGCCTGAGCTTCCGTATTTTGATGAGAATTACACAGGTGAATACCCAACTGAACCACCATTCACAATATCAGAACTTGAAGAAATATATCCGACAGCAAGTGCAAAGTCAAAAGATGATGAAGCATTTCTTGCAAGAGCCCATGAAGCAACATTGAAACTTCAGAGTGGCGATAAAGCATGTACTGCTATATGGCATCATATAATGAATGTATCAAAGGCTGATTTGAAGAAAAATTATGATAATCTTAATGTTCATTTTGACCTTTGGAAAGGTGAAAGTGATGCACAGCCATACATTCCTGATATGATACAGTCAATGATAGACAGTGGACTTGCATATGAAAGCCAGGGAGCGACAGTTGTTGATATACAGGAAGACACAGATACGAAGGAACTTCCTCCATGTATCATAAGAAAGTCAGATGGTGCAGCACTTTATGCGACATCGGACCTTGCCACACTTGTAGAAAGAGAAAAACTGTATCATCCTGATTCATATATTTACCTTGCAGACAAACGTCAGGAGCTTCATTTTACACAGGTGTTCAGAGTTGCGAAAAAGGCTGGAATTGTAAAGTCTGACGCTGATATGACATTTCTGGGCTTCGGCACAATGAACGGAAACGATGGAAAGCCGTTTAAGACACGTTCTGGTGGCGTTATGAGACTTGAAAATCTTATAGCAGATATTCAGGATGCTGTTTATGGAAAAATAACTGAAAACAGGACAATGGATCAAGCAGAAGCCAGAGATACTGCACGTATAGTCGGACTTGCAGCATTAAAGTATGGTGATCTTTCTAATCAGGCTTCAAAAGATTATGTGTTTGATGTTGAAAGATTTACTTCATTTGAGGGAAATACAGGTCCATATATTCTTTATACAATAGTAAGAATTAAATCAATTCTTGCAAAATATGTAGCAGAGGGCGGTAAGACAGACAATCTTAAATTGCTTCCACCGGTGAGTGCTTCTGAGAAGAATCTTGAACTGGCACTTGTAAAATATCTTGATGTGATGGAAGCAGCATATATGGATAAAGCACCTCATAAAATCTGTCAGTATATTTATGAGATTTCAAATGTTTTTAATGGATTTTATCATGATACAAAGATACTTGCGGAGCAGGATAAAGAAAGAAAAGAAAGCTATATATCATTGATTTCACTTACGAAGGATATTCTTTTAAGCTGTATAGATTTGCTTGGAATAGAATGTCCTGAGAGGATGTAAAAAGGAGGAATAAACCGGGGCACAACCTTGGATTTATGTTTAGATATGAAATTATTATCATTTGCCATTCCATGTTATAATTCAGCGGATTATATGGAAAAATGTATTAAGTCAGTTCTTATTGGCGGTGAGGATGTAGAAGTTATAATTGTTGATGATGGTTCGACAAAGGATGATACTGCAGAAATAGCAGACAGATATGCCAAGATGTATCCTACTATAGTAAAAGCTGTTCATCAGGAAAATGGCGGACATGGACAGGCTGTGAATACAGGACTTGCACATGCCACAGGAAAGTTTTTTAAGGTGGTTGACAGCGATGACTGGGTAGATACCAGAAGCTACAAAAAGATTCTTACAACTTTAAAAAACTTTGTAGAAGGCGAAGAACCGGATATGGTTATTGCCAATTATGTATATGATAAAGTTGGTGCTAAGAGAAAAAAGGTGATTCATTATGATAATGTATTTCCTGTTGAGCAGATGTTTGGCTGGGATGATATAGGTAAGTTTAAAATAGACCAGTACATACTCATGCATTCTGTTATATACAGGACACAGCTTTTAAAAGATTGTGCGTTACAGCTTCCTAAGCATACGTTTTATGTTGATAACATATTTGTATTTGAACCGCTTCCATATGTTAAGAAAATGTATTACATTAATACTAATTTTTATAGATATTTTATCGGAAGAGACGACCAGTCTGTCAATGAAACAGTTATGATTTCAAGAATAGACCAGCAGATACGTGTCACAAAGCGTATGATTGATTCATTTATTAAAAGCGGCGTACAGAATAAAAAATGCAGGATGTATATGCGTAATTATTTGAGGATAATGATGGAAGTATCATCAATATTCCTTATATTATCAGGCACAAAAGAAAATTTTGAAAAGAAAGAAGAACTTTGGAATTATGCAAAGAAAAGTGATGCAAAGCTGTATCGTTCACTTAGATACAGTGTGCTTGGCAATTCTGTAAATATTCCGGGAAAGAGTGGAAGATGGCTTTCAAGAATGGGATATAAAGTTATGAATAAGCTTATTGGATTTAATTAGAATTTTATAATGGGAGATGTATAAAATATGATTCTTGATTTATTTAAACTTGATGGTAAAGTTGCTGTTGTTACAGGTGCCAATACAGGACTTGGACAGGGAATGGCGATTGCTCTTGCACAGGCTGGTGCAAAAGTTGTTCTTGTGGGAAGAAGAAATTGCGATGAAACCCAGGCAAAAATTGACGAATTTGGAGGACAGTCAGCACAGGTGCTTGCTGATTTATCATTGACAGAGAGTGTTGACCAAGTTCTTTCAGGTGCACTTGATGCATTCGGACGAGTTGATATTCTTGTTAATAATGCGGGAATAATAAAAAGATGTGATGCGATTGATGTGCCAAAGCAAGACTGGGATTCAGTGATTAATGTCAATCTTAATATGGTATTTTTACTTTGTCAGGCATTTGCAAAGCAATATGTAAAACAGGGTGATGGTGGTAAGATTATCAATGTATGCTCAATGCTTTCATTTCAGGGTGGAATACGAGTTCCGGCATATACTGCAAGTAAGAGTGCGGTTATGGGACTTACAAAAGCACTCGCAAATGAATGGGCATCAAAAGGAATTCAGGTAAATGCGATAGCACCTGGATATATGGCAACTAATAATACATCACAGCTTAGAAGTGATGCAGACAGAAGCGAGGATATTCTTGACAGAATACCGGCAGGACGCTGGGGAACACCTGAAGATATGCAGGGAGCAGCAGTATTTCTTGCATCAAAAGCCTCTGACTATGTTAATGGTTACACAGTTGCTGTTGACGGCGGCTGGCTTGCAAGATAAATATAAAAACGGATTCATGCATGTATAAAGCATGAATCCGTTTTTTGCATGTTTCAATAAAACATGTCTTCAATATAATTTTAAAATAAAACTTTGCATTTATTCATATCAACATGGCTTTTTATAAAATCAGAAGCTGCATTACGCTGGTTTTCAGGAATGTCAGCTTCACGAAGCATAACAGTCATTTTTGAATTTTCAAAAAGCATATAGTAACCGAATTTTTTATATATAGTAGTAAATGAATCCCATTCATAGTTGAGTGTCTTGTCATAGTCAGGAATTTCAGCGAGAATTCCCGAATCCATAAGTGTAATTGTGCATGGAGCACTCTCAGAAGCCTCGCGGTTTTTTAAGTGATAATTAACACTGCTTTTGAACTGGAAGAAAAATATATAAATCGGGTATGCCCAGCATGCCGCATATATAACTGCCAGGTACGTATTGAGAAATCCCAGTACAATAAGAACAATTGTTATGGCGGCAGGTGTCCATGTTAAAATAGTCTCGACAGGATTTCTTACAAATCTGTTCCAGAAAACAATTTTTTTGTATTCATCACCGCTTGCTTTAAGCGTAGTCTTATATTTTATATAATCCATGAAAAAACCATCCTTTAATAAATGAAATGTAATATATAACGCCCATAAAAATGCACTTTGATATAATAACATTATATTTAATTTTATACAAGGTGTTTGCAAAGATGATAAAATAATATATAATAAGATACAGAAACCATAGTTGGTGACATTGGTTGCTTACATAATTTAAAAAAGAAGGTTTGAGTGTAGTATAGTGGATAATTATATTATGAAGGATGAAGTGATGACAAATATAGTTTCATTGCTTGAATCTGATGAGACATTTGCAGAGATTGTTGAAAAAATACTCAGAGAAGCAGAGAGATATCTTTGTACTTCACATGCGGCAGTGCTTCAGGTAAGCACAGATGGTAAACTGATTAATACAGTTATAAGTTATGCCGGTGAAGGCGAACTGCCTCTTAAAATAAACAATATACCAAAATCAAAGTTTTTGATAGGCAGTGATGAGTTAAAATGTTGTGCAACAGGCAGATGTAGTGAAGAAGAAAAATATGCACTTGAGGCATTCGGAGTAAGGTCAAGCGTAGTAGTACCTATATTTATCAATGATTCGTGTGCCATGTATTTTGCTGTATTTGATGTCCGTAATGAGCTTTGCTTCGATAAAGTGAGAATGCAGTTTATCAGGGATGTATCAAGGATAATACAGAGCATAGCACAAAAGAAGGTTACTAATAATTCGTTATTGTCATCTTACGAAGTATTAAGGGATATTTTGAGCAGTATCGGCTCCGGAATAATGGTCTTTGACAAGCACGGCGATGAGATTTATTTTGAAAATGACGTGGCAAGAAAGACTGATGAAGTAAGACGTACAATACAAAAGTGCGTAAAAGAAAGAGTTATAAGACAGGATAATGCCAAGAAGCCGGAAAACGATGAAGAGACAGAGACAGAAAGACCGATAGAACATTATGATCCGGAATCAGGTCTGTGGTTTGAAATTAAGTTTTCTGACCTGACATGGATAGACGGAAGTGCTGTTATTGTATGCACAGCTGTTGATATAACGCAGAAAAAGAAGAATCAGCAGAAGATAGAATATCAGGCAAATAATGATTTTCTCACAGGACTTTATAACAGAATGAAGTGTGAACTTGACCTGAGAAATATTATCCGTGATGCAGTATGTTCCAATCAGAAAGGTGCATTAATGTTTATTGACCTTGATGATTTTAAACATATCAATGACGGGTTGGGACACCAGTATGGCGATTTGTTATTACAGCAGATAGCAGCCGGATTGCAGGGGATTCCGGGGCTTCGTGGACACTGTTACAGAATGGGCGGAGATGAATTTGTTGTAATAGTAAAGCCTGAACAGTTTATCGGAATTTCCAAAATCATAAAAAATGTCGTTGCATTATTTAACAGGCCATGGTATCTGAGAGGAACGGAATATTTCTGTACAATGAGCATGGGTGTTGCAACATTTCCTGATAACAGCGATGACGTGCATGAAATAGTTAAAATGGCAGATATGGCAATGTATGATGCCAAGAGAAGCGGAAAGAACAGATATAATTTCTATGACGGAAGCAAGAATCACAATACGGTCCAGAGACTTGATATAGAAAATAATATGAGGCAGGCGGTTGCGTCACAGATTCATGAATTTGTAGTATTTTACCAGCCGGTTGTTGATACTGTTACCCAAAAATGTATGTCATGTGAGGCACTTGTGCGATGGGACAGTAAAGCACTCGGATTTATGGGACCAGGGGATTTTATACCGCTTGCTGAATACCTCGGACTTATAACAGATATAGGAGATTATGTGCTGGAAGAAGCATGCAGGCAGTGTAAGATATGGAATGACAAAGGATACAAGGATTTTCATATTAATGTCAATCTGTCCGTAGTACAGCTCCTTCAGCAGAATGTTGTTGAGAATGTCGGCCGTATATTAAGCAGGACAGGTGTTAATCCGAGAAATATAGTTCTTGAGATAACAGAGTCATTTGCAATAAATGATATGGAAAGAGTCCTTAAAATTATTTCCGGTTTAAAGGCACTCGGTCCAAGAATTGCACTTGATGATTTCGGAACAGGATATTCATCGCTTAATTATATAAAACAGCTTCCGCTCAATATTATAAAAGTGGATAAAACATTTATTGATGATATAGTTGAAGATGAATATGCACAGGCTTTTGTAAAGCTTATTGTTGATTTGTCAAAGACAATCGGAACACAGATTGTTGTTGAGGGTATCGAGGATATTGAACAATATAATCTTTTAAAGGAGATAGGCGTTAATTATATTCAGGGATATTATTTTGGCAAGCCGGTTCCGGCAAAACAGTTTGAATATGAATATCTTGGAAAAGTATTGAATGATAATAAATAGGATACAATAGATAGTTGTGTCGGGAAGGAGAGGATAATGAAAACGTTAATTAAGGGAGGAAGGGTATTAGACCCTGCCAGCAAAACAGATGCTGTAAAGGATGTTCTTTTTGAGGATGGTGTTATCCTTAAAGTGGCAGAAAATATTACAGATGATGCAGAAAATGTTATTGACGCAGACGGGATGTTTGTAATGCCGGGACTTATAGATTTACATGTCCATTTCAGGGAGCCTGGTTTTGAGCATAAAGAGACAATCCGTACAGGTGCGAGAGCAGCTGCAAGAGGTGGATTTACAACGGTTTGTGCCATGCCTAATACTAAGCCTGCTATTGACAGCGTTGAGATGGTAAGATATATAATTGATAAGGCAAAAGAAGTTACAGATATTAATGTACTTCCGATTGCTGCAATAACAGCCGGACAGGATGGAGAATATATTACAGACTTTGAAAAACTCAAAGAAAACGGAGCTGTTGCTGTAAGTGAGGATGGCAAGTCTGTTATGAATGCCAGAGTTGCAAGACAAGCTATGAGACTTGCAGCAGAAGTTGACATACCTGTGTTTGCCCACTGTGAGGATAAGAATCTTGTTGCAAGAGGCGTCATGAATGCCGGTGAGAAAGCAAAAGAGATGGGATTTTATGGCATTATGAATGCTGTTGAGGATGTAATTGTTGCAAGAGATATTCTTCTTGCAAAAAATACAGGTGCTAGATTGCATTTATGCCATTGCTCAACAAAAGACAGTGTAAGAATGGTTGAACTTGCAAAGAAAGAGGGACTTCAGGTAACAGCTGAGGTTACACCACATCATTTTACGCTTACAGAAGACGCAATTACAAGCGATGATGCTAATTTTAAGATGAATCCGCCACTCAGAAAACAGGAAGATGTGGATGAGTTAAAAGAGGGATTATCATCAGGAATAATGGATTGCATTTCAACAGACCATGCACCACATCACAAGACTGAAAAAGAGCGTTCATTTGTCGATGCACCATTTGGAATTACAGGACTTGAGACATCTGTAGCACTTACAATCACAGAGCTTGTTGATAAAGGTGTTTTGACACCGCTTCAGATGGCTGAAAGAATGAGTTACACACCGGCTCAGATTATAAAGAGCGACAGAGGAACACTTCTTGAAGGAAGACCGGCGGATATAACAATTATCGACCCTGCAGACGAATATGTTATTGACAGTTCAATGTTTGCTTCAATGGGTAAAAATACACCATTTAACGGAAAGACTGTAAAAGGAAGGGTACGTTATACAATAGCCGGTGGAAAGACAGTATATTCTTACAGACCGGGCTGTGAATGTATTGTAGATAAAGATGTTCCTAAACTTTAATATATATTGAAAGGATTTATTAGACGATGATTAACAAGTTAGTAGACAAGATTAAGAAGCAGAATGCACCTGTAGTAGTGGGACTTGATCCTATGATGAAATTTGTTCCAAAACATCTTCAGGATGCTGCATTTAAAGAATATGGAGAGACACTTGAGGGTGCAGCAGAAGCTATATGGCAGTTCAACAAAGCTATCATTGATAATATATATGATATAGTTCCTGCGGTAAAACCACAGGTTGCAATGTATGAGCAGTTTGGTATTCCGGGAATGATTGCATTTAAGAAGACTGTAGATTACTGCCATGAAAAAGATATGGTTGTAATCGGTGATGTCAAGAGGGGGGATATCGGCTCAACATCAGAGGCATATGCTGTTGCTCATCTTGGCAAAGTTAAGGTTGGAAATAAAGAGATAGCTGCATTTGATGAAGACTTTGCAACAGTTAATCCATATCTTGGTTCAGATGGAATTAATCCTTTCCTCAAAGTATGCAAGGAGGAGAAAAAAGGAATATTTATACTTGTTAAGACATCAAATCCTTCAAGTGGAGAATTTCAGGACAGACTTATCGATGGCAGACCTCTTTATGAACACGTCGGTGAAAAAGTAAATGAGTGGGCTATGCAGTGCATGGGCGATGATTACAGCTATGTAGGAGCAGTTGTAGGAGCTACATATCCTGAGATGGGTAAAGTTTTAAGAAAAGTCATGCCTAAGTCATTCATCCTCGTTCCAGGATATGGTGCCCAGGGTGGAAAGGCAGAAGATTTAGTGCATTTCTTTAATGAAGACGGTCTCGGTGCCATAGTAAACAGCTCAAGAGGAATTATTGCAGCATATGCAAAAGAAGAATATGCTAAGTTTGGTGAGGCAAACTTTGCTGATGCTTCAAGACAGGCAGCAATAGACATGATTAATGATATTAATGGAGCTTTAAATAAAAGATAATTAATGAGGAGAATTTCTTATGTCATTTAGAGAAAATGCTAAGATAATAAAAACAGGCTGTCTTGGGACCGGGGTATATGAGATATGGTTTGAGACATCAGATATTGCAAAGGCAGCAAAACCGGGACAGTTTATATCGGTATACAGCACTGACGGTTCAAGGCTTCTTCCACGTCCAATCAGTATATGTGCAATAGTCGATAACAAGTTAAGAATTGTATATAGAACAGTTGGTGCGGGAACAAAAGAATTTTCATCAATGAAAGAAGGAGAGAGCCTCTCAATTCAGGGACCTCTCGGAAATGGATATGATGTCAATGCCACATATGCTTCAAAAGATGCAATAATTTTCGGTGGTGGTATCGGAATTCCGCCTATGCTTGAACTTGCAAAACAGTTGAACTGCAAAAAACAGATAGTTCTTGGATACAAAGATGAGCTGTTTCTTAATGAAGAATTTGAAAAATACGGAACAGTTACAATTGCGACAGAAGACGGAAGCTGTGGAACAAAAGGAAATGTTCTAGATGCTGTGAAAGCACATAATATTAAGGGTGATGTTATATACGCCTGCGGACCAATGCCTATGCTTCGTGCAATAAAAGCCTATGCTCTCGAAAATAATATTGAGTGTTATATTTCATTAGAAGAAAAAATGGCATGCGGAATCGGTGCATGTCTTGCATGTGTATGCAAATCAAAAGATATTGATGACCATTCAAAAGTCCATAATAAGAGGGTTTGCAAAGAAGGTCCTGTATTTAATGCTAAGGAGGTGGAGATATAATGCCAGCGGAATCAGTAAATATGTCAGTAAATATTGCCGGTGTTACATTTAAAAATCCGGTTACGGTTGCTTCCGGAACATTTGGTTCAGGCATGGAATACAGTGAATATGTTGACCTTAACAGACTTGGTGCTGTGACAACAAAAGGTGTTGCTAATGTGCCATGGCCTGGCAATCCAACTCCACGAATAGCAGAAACGTACGGTGGGATGATTAATGCAATCGGACTTCAGAATCCGGGACTTGATACATTTTTAACAAGAGACATTCCATTTCTTAAAAAATATGATACGAAAATCATTGTAAATGTCTGCGGAAAGAGCAAAGAAGATTACATTGATGCTGTTGAAAAACTTTCAGAAGCACCTGTTGACATGCTTGAAATTAATATATCATGCCCAAATGTAAAAGAGGGCGGAATTGCATTTGGACAGAGAGCTGAGTCAGCAATGGAGATAACAAGTGCTGTTAAAAAGGTATCAAAAAAACCTATAATAATGAAATTAAGTCCTAATGTAACAGATATTACAGAGATGGCAAAGGCTGTTGAAGCCGGCGGTGCGGATGCTGTATCACTTATAAATACGCTTACAGGCATGAAGATTGATATCAACAGACGTACATTTGCGGTTGCTAATAAAACAGGCGGTCTTTCAGGTCCTGCAATTAAGCCGGTTGCCGTAAGAATGGTATATCAGGTTGCCAATGCGGTAAACATTCCGATAATTGGAATGGGTGGAATTGCAAGTGCCGAAGATGCATTAGAGTTCATAATGGCAGGTGCAACGATGGTTGCAGTTGGAACAGCCAATTTCAACGACCCTATGACAACCATCAAGGTGATTGAAGGAATACAGTCATTTATGAAAAAAAATGGAATTAAAGATATAGCGGAAATAACAGGCTGTGTAAAATAAGTAACTAATCCATGTGTTTGTAATTAAGCAAATACATGGATTTTTTTATATTGGATTTTAAAGTATCTATCTTTCGGAATATATATGATTAAGGTTGATAAAATTATGAAAACTGGATATAATTATGTTGTAAGGAAAGTAAGGAATATATTACTTGAGAATGGAGGTTTTTATATGGAATTAGCAAAAGTAACATCAAAAGGTCAGGTTACTATACCTATTGAAATCAGAAAGAAACTTGGAATTAAGAATGGTGATAAGATATTGTTTGTAGAGGAGTCTGGAAGAATATATATGATGAATTCTTCGATGGATGCACTTTTGGAAGCACAGAAAGCATTTGCAGGAGAGGCAGAAAGGCTTGGACTTAAAGATGATGATGATGTGATGGCAATGATAAAGGAACTCAGGGAAGAAAGCGTGGAGAAGTAGATGAGAATTATGCTTGATACTAATATTCTGATATCAGTATTGCTTTTTCCTGGAGCTAAAATGAATGCGATGATGAATTATATATTCACACACCATCAGCTTGTATTGTCATCTTATGTTGTAGATGAATTAAAGAGTGTCGTAAGGAGAAAGTTTCCTAGTAAGGAGATTGCAATTAACAAATTACTTATGATGATGAGTTTTGAATATGTTTATACGCCGGAGACGATAGAAAGCGGACTCTTTGATATTAGGGATGTAAAGGACTACCCGGTTCTTTACACAGCAATTATTGAAGATGTTGATATTCTTGTAACAGGAGATAAGGATTTTTCAGATATAGATGTTGAGAAGCCTGAGATAATGTCTCCTGCACAGTTTATGGAAAAATTTTTATAAGAATCTTAGAGAACTAAAAAATCCATGTGTTTGTAATTAAGCAAATCCATGGATTTTTTATGTTTAAATTTGGAGAAAAAAGAAAGGAACAGGTGATTATATGAATAAAAACCAGAATATACGATTTAATATAGATAAGGAATCCGATATTATGGCATGGGAGAGCCTTCACAGCAATGAGGTAGGAGAAAAATTTAAGTCACAAAACCGGTTTATGATTGAGGAAATCAACTATTATTATGAGAGGGTTATGCTTATGCAGGAAGATCCATATCTGGAAACAAGGGAAAAAGAAGACACTGCAATATGTATCAACAGAAGATATGGATGCAATTGGGGAAAGAATCAGGCAGGATGCAAAAGAAGAAGCACGACAGGAAGCCAATAAGGAAGTTATGACTATGGTGGGAAGTATGTTAGCTGCAATTCAGGCTGGTGGAGGTGCTTGCAATGCCAGTAATAAATAAAATTGATGTTGCGGTGGCTGCAGGAACGAAAAGTATATCTGATGAGGAGTCGAAGGATTATGAAGAAGATGAGGCATTAGTACAGAATGCTCTAAGATGGATGGTAATTGTAAGGTATGGCAGGAAGAGTGTAATAGGGCGGAGAACAGTATTAATCAAGAGGCATTCTGTAATGATGAAATAGTAAGAAAAAGTGAAAAAAGGCATCGTTAAATGCGGTTGGTGCTGCTGCATAATTGGGTGACAACAACTTGGCTGTTGTTATATGTAATGGTACATTTTTTTTTGTAAAATAAGAATGAAAATTAGCGTGTTATATAGTATAATATGTCTAAAGGATAATTTTTAGTTATCGATTGGGTATAATGTTATACAATACAAAACTAAATGAGGAATTATATATGGACTATACATGGGAAAAACTTTCATCACGAGAATTTGAAATAATTGCATGTAATTTTGCTGGGGATATGTTTCCTGGTTATGAATGGAAGCTTACAGCGAATACGCGTGATTATAATCATGATTTTTTTGCTAAGACCGAAAAATTGGATAAATGGGGAGAAGCTAAACATTCTGAACATGCCAAAAAAACTATGTCGCGTACACAATGGGATCCAACACTTGTATCTGCAAAATTGATGAATTCTGTAAATGATATTTTATTAATAACCTGTGCATATATACCATTACAATATATAATTCGTGCTTTCCATATGATATCCTCACCTATCGATAATATTTATTGTATAAATCGTTATTTATTAAATGAATGGTTTCACGAAAATAATCAAACAACCTTGTTAGATTTTGATCTGAATTTTTCAATAAACTCTTTTTTGTCTAAGATTACAATTAACAATAATAATTTTGTAAGTAACAATGATATTCAATTATATATTTTTGATGCTTCAGAAAAAAACTATTTAACTATTATAAATGATATATCGTTAAATAATAATTATAATTTAAATGTTGCAATCTTTTGCATAGAAGATAAAGCAGAATTAAATATAGATTTAGGAATAGATGTTTCAAGAATTGGCAATATTAATGTAATCAATATGTCTTTCAAAAATAAATCCTGTGATGTATTACAAAATGATAATCAGCATATTAAATGTAATATATCAAAAGGTTATTCTATTGTCACATTTGATATAATGGTCATTGATACGAATAGAGATCAAAAAGAAACTTACATAAATTATTCTATTGGAAAAATAGAAAAAACAAAAAAACTACAAATTCTTAAAACAAACGAATATGATGATAATTTATTAATTAATCTTGAAAAAGAAATAAAAAACAATAAAAAACATATAATAGAAACAGAATATATCCCACGATTTTTATTAAAAAGACCTGATTATCAATTGTGTTTTTTGCATTTTGATTGTAGATGTAGAAATAATTTTACACAATTATGTAGGATGTATGCTTTATTTATAACTGGAATTGATTTTCAGGGGATGGATGAAGAAACAGTAAAACAGACACTTTACTTAGGAAACTATCCACTTTGGTTGGATAACATCATTTTAGGAGTATTTAGTGATGCAATTTCAAATAAAATAATACAAAATAGTTTTAAACTTATAAATAATTATTCAAATTTCATTCCAAATAAGACTATATATGTATTAGAAAATGTGCAAATTTTAAATAACGCTGAACGGGAAATTATTAAAAATTTCGAGTATTTAATTGAGACAAAGAGTAAAGATAATATTATAATTTATCAAAAACATTCTAATATATTAAAACAAGATATAAATGAAGAGATTGCATTGATTTCTATTTTTGAAACAGGTATTGATTGTAATTATTTGAATGAGAATAATATAAAAAATAACAAATTAGCCATAATGGATATTGACAAAAAACTTTATTATCCAAGCAATGATATTCAATTTAATAATATAATTACATATTTTATAGATAAAACGGAAGAAGAAAAACATGTATTTATAAATAAAATTATTGATATTTCTTCAAAACAGATATGGACTTCACGAGTATTTGACTTTATTTTAATATGTGAAAACAAAATATCCAATAAAATATATTTTGATATTATTCGCTCCTTAAGAGATATTTTTTATAATCGAACGGATTTTTTTTCTGCATATAATTATTCGGTACTTCTGCACAAAGACACGAATGTAAATGATAACATAATGATTGATGATATGTATAAAGAAGCTGATGAATTAAATCATTGTGGATCTATTAGAAAATCAAAAGAACTGTTCCAACAAGTATCAAATCTCGCATTAGAAATGAATGAAGTAAGAATTGGCATAGAAGCATTAACAGAAGTTTATAATATTCGCTTTTGGCTATTAGATGTTAATGATTTGGAAGTAGAAATAGATAAAACACTTGATAAATATTTTATAAACGAAAAAATAAAATCCATGAAAGGTCGGGAATTATATCCGTATTATAATTGCCTAAATAGAAAAATGGTTACTCAATATTTACTAAATAAATATGAGGATGCTGAAATAACATTTAAAGAAATTCTTAACAAAACGAAATTAAATAATTATATTGCATTTGCATATATGGATAGTGCAAGAGGTTTATATAATAAAGATATTTCTACTGCATATGAAAGAATAAAAAAAGCCACAGAATATTTAGAAAATTTATTTCAAAAAGGTGATGAAATTCGTAGGTATTATGATTGTTTAATTGAAAAAGCATATATAGAATTTATAATTGCAAATAACGAAAATCGAAAGATAGAAATCAAGCAATTAAAGAATACAATTTATGATGCCACAAAATATGGTTTTAAGAATATTGTAGAAAAGAGTTATTTTAAGCTTGCTGCATGTTATTTAGTTTTAAGTGATTTGGAAAAATCAAAAGAATATTTGGATAAAATAAAAAACAATCCATATTTTGATAATTCACCGAGAAATCAAATTATGTATAATGATTTAATGGAAGGATACTTTCATTTACTTAATGTTAGATTAGGAAATGCATTGAATATCTCTTCTGATTTTTGTGAATTTTCAAACTGTATAAATTTTAAATGCTTTGATAATAAAGTGGACAACTGTTTTTATATTGATGGTCGCATGTGGTAAATATTTTAATATTAATTAAATATAATAACAATCAACTTTGATGTAATAAATGTTTATCAAACCAAAGCTGAATATTAATTCAGCTTTGACATAATAAACAATTTCCAGATAGATCAATGATTAAATCCTTATTATTTTTTCGCATCTCAAACCATAATCGATTATTAGTTATAACCGAAAAATTATTAGCTAAATATATTAGATTTTTTTTAACAGATAGCCAAAAATATGGAAGTGTTTTAAAAAATTCAATTGATGAATATCCTGCTAATTCCGTATATTGAACAGCATCCGATATATTAATTAAAAGTTTATTTTGTATGTATTCAAAATCACGAATACAGCTAAAATTAATTAAAATATAATCACTTGAATTAACACAAATTAAATCCTTTAATTGCTTGTTTAATATATCTGATAAGTTTTCTGTAATTAAATTTCCCCAGTGACTCCAAAAAAAAGCACTTTGATTTTTTTCATCTATTTTATATTGACTTCGACCGCCTCCTCTGATATGGAACGCTTTTGCTAAAGGATTATAATAGCATTTACCTCCGTTAAGCGTGATTTTTAATCCTAATTCCATTCCCTCCCAAGCATTAAAATATTTTTCGTTAAATCCACCATGCAAATTAAAAGTTTTCTTTTTTATTGAACATAATGCTGTAGTGAAGGCTTTTCGATAATCTGGTTGTTGAACAATACTGTCTCTTATAGGTCGGTTTTCAAATAAATGGGTATTGTAATATTGACAAAAAATATGTCCTGTACTTTGCGTAGTTATATTTTGCGGATAAATTAATAATGGTTGTACAGCTTCAATATTATCTATAGATAATGGTTCAATAAGAGCTTCTAAACAATTATCATCTAAAATCACATCAGAATTCATAAAAATCAATATATCTGTAGATGTATGTCTAGCTGCAATATTATTAACAACACCATATCCTTGTTTGCATTTATTTTTGATATAAATACATTTATTTTTTAAAAATTCATATACTAATTTCTCATAATTAATATCATTATTTCCATCGGATGTTATGATTATTTCATAATCTTCAATAGTTTTATATTTACTTAAAAAATAGAGAAAATTTCTAGTAAAATTTACATTTGAATCTAATGCAATAATAATAGATGCTTTCATCGTTATTCCTTTCTTGTATATGTTATGTACATTATTGTATTTTATTGTTGATAAAATATTGTTAGTGAAAAAACACATATATGTGTGATTATACTTAACGGATAACTAAAAATTATCCATCACATATATAGGAGAATTAAATTTTAAAATTCTGTCGAGGGTGTTTTGCAGTAAGTATATCTCGTTGCTTTGAAAGAGCAACGTGTGTATAAATTTCAGTTACAGTGATTGAACTATGTCCAAGCATTTCTTGAATGTATCTAATATCCACATCTGCTTCAAGCAGGCTTGTAGCAAATGTGTGGCGAAACATATGTGGAGTTATGTTTAAGTCAATAGACGATAGAGAACAGTATTTCTTAATCATGCGTCTAATGGCTTGATCTGAAATTGAGGTTGCATTAGGATTAACAAAGAAATATCCGCATTTATTTATTTCGGATATATATTCTTCTGCATATTTTTTAAGCATTTTTATGACGTCACTATTTCCAATCTGTATCATTCGTTCTTTTGAACCTTTTCCATATATGCGGATTGTTGCATCGTGAAGGTCAACATCTGAGCTTTTTAAATTACATAGTTCAGAAATTCTCATACCGGTAGAAAATAATGTTTCACATATTGCAATGTCAAGAAGAGTGCGCTTCTTACGATAGTTGGTATGGGCAAGAGAAAATTCCTTATACATGCCTGCAAGTAAATTTTCCATTATATAAAGTGGGATTGTTTTAGGTAGTATGATTGGTTCCCGGAAGCTTGTTTTAATTTTATTAAAAGGGTTTTGTTCAATATAATCTTTATATTCAAGAAAGTTATAAAAAGCTTTTATAGAAGCAAGCTTTCTTTTGGCTGTTTTGGGTTTGAAGTTCTGATGCAGGTATCCAATATATTTTTCTATATCGGTTATTGATATAGTATGTATATCGGAGTTGTTGAAAAAAGAAACAAATTGACTTAAATCGGTGCTATATGCTTTTAGCGTTTTCTTATCAAGCATTTTTTGTGTTTTACAATAGTCCAGGTAGTTTTCGGTAATAGAAAATATAGTATTCATATGTGAGTATCTCCTTTTTGCAATCTTGTGTTTATATTGATATATCGGAAGAAAAGGGAGTGTATCAGAAATATGGAAATGCTATTCCAAAATGATTGAGAAAAAAGAAAATTAATAGTATAATATATATGGAATTTTGAATTAGGAGTTGACAATTAAAATGGATGGAAGGATAATCTTGAGCAGAGCAGAATAACTAATGCAATCATATCATATATAAAACACCCAGCAGTAGGGATAGTGCGTTTTCGTACTATTTCTACTGCTGGGTGTTTTTGTTTTGCAGATTAACAAAAAAAGCATTGAAATCAACATTAAATATATCAGCAAGAGCAATTAGTTCGGACACACTGAAGGTTTCCTTACGCTTACAGGCAGGTGCAAGAACTTAATAATTCTTAGTAATGGAGAAAATGTATCACTGGAAGCAGATTTTCTGAAATATGATGAGATACAGGAAGTACTTGTATATGAAGAAAATGGAATCATAATTGCAGAAATTTATCCGAACGAGGAATAATCGAGTCTTGTAACGGATTTGGGATTAAGCTCTTTGGATGTTATTAATGTCGTAGTAGCATTTGAAGATGAATTTGATATAGAAATACCAGACCAGAAAATAAAGGAATTAGTGACGGTGGGGGATATTGTGGAATATCTTGAGAAAAATATATAAGACATGTTTATTTCGTCAGAAAGAAGTAGTAATAGAAGCTTTTGCTATAAAATATGATTAGAATATCAAAATATATTGTTTAAATAAGTAAAAAGTGGAGCCCATACATGAGACTCCACTGGCTACTGACATCGCAAGTTTTCGTAGCACAACTACTTTTTTGCCCCTTGAAAATCAGATGAACTTTATCATATGCAAATATATATATCCTGCAAGAGGTGTGGACAATATAAATACACATTGAAACCAATAAATTTTTATGGTAAAATAAAAGCAAATGGGAAAATTTATTAATAATAAAGAATTCACGTAAACAGGAGGTTTAAGATACAATGGAGCAGTATAAGCAGGAATTTATAGATTTTATGGTTGATTGCCATGTTTTAAAATTTGGCGATTTTACATTAAAGAGCGGAAGAAAATCACCATTTTTTATGAATGCGGGAGCATATGTTACAGGAACACAGCTTATGAAGCTTGGTGAATACTATGCAAAGGCAATTCATGAGACATATGGTGATGATTTTGATGTGCTTTTCGGACCTGCATACAAAGGAATTCCAATCAGTGTTGTAACAGCAGTTGCATATGCAAAACTTTATGGAAAAGAAGTGCGTTATTGCTCTGACCGTAAAGAAGAAAAAGACCATGGAGCTGATAAGGGAGGCTTCCTCGGAAGCAAGTTGCAGGATGGCGACAGAGTCATTATGATAGAAGATGTTACAACATCAGGAAAATCAATGGAAGAGACAGTTCCTAAGGTTCGTGGTGCAGCAGATGTAACAATTATCGGACTTATGGTTTCTCTTAACCGTATGGAAGTAGGACTTGGCGGCAAAGTAAGTGCACTTGATGAAATCAAAGAAAGATACGGATTTGAGACAAGTGCTATTGTAAGCATGGCGGATGTAGTTGAGCATCTTTATAACAAGCCTTGCAATGGTGAAATTGTTATTAATGATGACATCAAAGCTGCAATAGACAAATATTATGAAGAGTACGGAGTAAAATAAGCAGGATTTTGCTTCGCAAAACAAGGAGGAGTGTCATGGACGAAAAGTTATATAAAAAAGTAAAAGGAATAGGAGCATCAAATCTTGCATTTGGAATTATCACACTTGTGTTTGGTATTACAGCAGGAGTTATGCTTATAGTTAATGGTGCAAGACTTCTTGCACATAAATCCGACAGCCTTATATAGAGAGGTCTGCATGAAAAACAGAAAAATAAAAAGTATTTTTAAATGGAGTGCATTTTTAATCTATATTGTGGCACTTATTTATTTTGTGTTTTTTGCAGAGATGCTTGGAAGGGCAGATGTACCTGTTAATTACAGGTACAATCTTGTACCGTTTAAGGAAATAAAAAGATTTATCATATATTACAGACAAATAGGGATTAATGCGGTTATTCTCAATTTGGCAGGAAATGTAGTGGCATTTATGCCATTTGGATTTTTTCTGCCGCTTGTTTCAGAACATAAGATAAAGTTTTTCAAGGTTTTTATAACTGCATTTTCTCTTAGTCTGTCAATAGAACTTATCCAGCTTATATCGAAGGTTGGCAGCTGTGATGTTGACGACCTTATACTTAATACGCTTGGTGGTCTTCTGGGGTATTGGTGTTTCTGCATATATAAAAATATGAATAGAGCATACAAAAAAAGTAAAGAACAGGGAAAAAGGTAAAAGAATGAAATTATTTAATAAATACAAATTTTCCGATAAGAGCCAGACACTTGGCGGTACAATTTCAACCGTAATGGGGGTCGCTGCATTAAGCTGCCTGCTTTACGGTGTTTTTGTAGCATTTAAAAAGAGCGGTGAAGCCGGACTTGAAGTGGGAAGTCTTGGACTTATGGCTCTTATGCTGTCAGTAATTGGGACAGTAATCGGATTATTAAGTTTTAAAGAATATGATAAATTTTATACATTATCAAAAATCGGTTCAATGTTATGCGGTATCATAGCGGTATTTATGATGGCAGTATTTGTCATGGGTCTTGGTTTTTAAAGTAAATGCATTAAGGAGGCAGTAAAAGTTGTTTGACGATAATCTCATCGAACGTTTTGAATTGGCATCTGAAAGAATTAAAGAGATAAAAACAGCCGGCGGTGCGTGCAGTGATGGCAGATTCAGCGATTATTTCTGCAAAATGTCGGAGTTTATTATTTCGATGACGGAACTTTTTGGCAAAGTTAAAAATAATGAATTTGAAGATTATACATTTAATCAGCTTTCAGAGTTTAATAAATCATTATATGAAGATATACTTGAAAAAAATTATGACAAAAGCTATGCAAATCCTGTTTATGCCGTAAAGGTGATGGGACTTGAATATGGCAGGATGCTGTCATTTCTTTATGTTGAATTAAGAGGAATGATTGCATATGCATATGAATTAAGAATTGCAGAGATGACAGTGCTTATGGAGCTTTTTGTTGAGATTTACTGTTCATTTGAATCAGAGACACCTGACAGCACATCGCTAAGAGATATAATATACTGGTATGTAAGTGATTACAGTGATGATTTTGTTGAGTACAGAGTCCGTGAGCAGATAGATACTTCACTGTCATTTGCAACGGATATTATAATGAATGAAAATCTTGATGACATAAGATATCTCTATAAATTTGGCGAATATATCACAGATAATGAAATTATGACTGCAACATATCTTAACAGTCTTCCTGACGAAAAGATTAGTGCGATGGCACATACATTTACAGAGGGATACCGCAAAGGTTTTGAGCTTACTGGCAAAGACATAAGCAGGAAGAAAACAGTTAATATAAGATACTGTCTGGGATTTGAGCGTCTTGTGCGTGAGGAAATTAAGCAGTTTGAAGAAATTGGGCTTAAAACAACAATATACCGTGCCGCAGTTAATACAATAAACAAGCGTATGCATATAAAAATAGGATATTATGGAACAAGTCCGAATAAACAGATGGAATATGATCATAGGTTTGATAACGGAATATATCTGGATGCTGCATTTATAGAAAGAAAGCTTGGTGCATTAAAGTTTGCCTATGAGAAAAATAAAGAGAAAGCATCAGTATTCGGCGGTCCTGCTGTTATGGAAGTTTTCGGGGAAGAGCCGTTTGAACCTGAAAACAGGACGGAGTGTATGACACTTGATGATAAACAGCGTGCATTATCAGTAAAATATGACAGGGAATCTTCAGAGATAGTCAATAATTATATAAAAGGAGAGGAACGCAGTTTTACAATAATTGCATATCCGATTCCTGAAATAGGAAATGATTACGAAAAAATATTTGATGAGACTGTTAAAATAAATACACTTGACTATGATGTGTATTGTAAAATCCAGAAAAATATTATTGATGCACTCGATAAGGCTGATTATGTAGAAGTTAAAGGCATGAATGGCAATAAGACAGATATATGTGTCAATCTTATGAAAAAGACGAACGCTGAAAAGCAGACAGTATTTGAAAACTGCCTTGCTGATGTAAATATACCGCTTGGAGAAGTGTTTACCTCACCAGTGCTTGCAAAAACAAATGGCGTAATCAATGTAAGTGAAGTGTATCTTAATGATTTAAAATTTAAAAATCTTTCAGTTACATTAAAAGACGGAATGGTCGCAGATTATACATGTGATAATTTTGCTGACGAAGAAAACAGCAGGGAGTTTTTTAAGGAAAATGTATTGTATAACCATGAGACACTGCCAATAGGCGAGTTCGCAATTGGAACAAATACAACAGCATATGTAATGGCAAACAAATATGATATTGTATATAAGCTTCCGATTCTTATAGTAGAGAAGATGGGGCCGCATTTTGCACTTGGTGATACATGTTATTCAAGGGCTGAAGATATAAAGGTTTACAATCCTGACGGAAAAGAAATTATTTCAAAAGAAAATGAGATTTCATCATTAAGAAAAACACAGCCGGAAAAAGCGTATTTTAACTGCCATACTGATATAACAATCCCTTATGAGGAAATTGGAAGCATAACAGCGGTTGAAATTGACGGCAAAAGAACCGATATAATCAGAAACGGAAGATTTGTACTTGAAGGATGTGAAGAATTGAATCGTCCGTTTGAAAAATAAAACTGTAGTTTTATAATAAGTGATTAAGCAAAAAGTTGCGTTTATATTAATAGAGAGTTATAATATAACAATAAAATATAAATCCAATGGGGTGATTTTATGAGAATTCAAGATTTTTGTGACATGAAGAAATTTGAAGAAATTATGAGTAATTGGGCGAAAAGCACAGGACTTGCGACGGTTGCAGTCGGAGATGACGGCAAGTATATAAGTGAGTGCTATAATTTTACTGACTTTTGTATTAAACTCACAAGAGGAAGCAATGAAGGACGTAGAAGATGTGAAAAATGTGACCGCGAAGGAAAAGGCGTATATCCGTGTCATGCAGGTCTTATTGATTTTGGTATTCCGATTACACTTGATGACGGAACTGTACTTGGAAGCATAATAGGCGGACAGGTTCTCCCGGAACATCCGGATGAGGATAAGTTCAGAAAAGTCGCTGATGAAATCGGCGTTGACCAGGACAAGTACATTGAGGCACTTGGAAAAGTTAATGTTAAGACAAGAGAAGAGATTGAGGCGGCAGCTAACCTTCTCGGTGATGTAATTAACATGTATGTGAGAGCCTGTTATTCATCAGCACGCAGTGAGAGAATACTTGATAATCTGAAGAATGGTATCAAAGAGGCTGCAGAACAGATTGAAGTTGCCAATGATAATACAAAACAGATAGAGTCATTTGGACATAAACAGAAGATACTTGCCCTTAATGCAAGTATAGAGGCTGCAAGAGCAGGCGAAGCAGGTAAGGGATTTGCTGTAGTTGCAGAGGAAGTACAGAAACTTGCACAGGGTATGTCTGTAGTAAGTGTTAATATCAGAAAAGCTCTTGATGAGGTTACACAGACGATTAATAAACTTAATCAGTAATAAATACATAAGTACAATATGTTTTAATAATAATCAGTTAAACTTATAATCGGATGGAGAACAATGGCTGGAAAGATTAGTAAAGACAAGAAAAAATATATTATAGCCGGTATTTCGGGAATTTTAGTAATTATATTGATATTAACGGCATATAGTATTAATAGTGCAAAAAATGATAAAAAACCGACAACAGATGTAAGCGTTGAAGATTCCGACAAAAAAGTTAAAAGTCAATCATCTGCATCATCAGATGGAGGACGTGTTGCATCTACGGTAGAGATTGAATTTGAAGACAGTGCAGTTCTTGTCGGAACAAGATTTAAAGTGACAGCCATTGTTACACCATCAGATACAGATAAAGCATTACTCTGGAGCAGTAGTGATGATTCTGTTTTTTCAGTTGATGAAAATGGAATTGTAACAGTAAAAGGCACGGGTAATGCAGTTCTTACGGCAACTGTGGGAACAGTATCGGATGCGGTTGTTATCGAAGGAATAACAGACGCTGCCACAGGCTCATCAGAAAATCTTCCTGTATTCATAGCTGATTCATCTGATTCTTCATATACTGTGTCAGGTTCATTCGGTAACAGGACAGGCACACAGACAACAGGCAGTGGTTCATCTTCATATCAGGGCAGTTCAGAAAATGGCAGCAGCTATCAGGGAACTTCAGGTACATCAGGTGGACAGACGGCTTCTGGCGGACAGAATTCAGGCTCTGACTATACGGGTTCATCAGGAAATGCATGGTCAGATAATTCTGGCAGTAATAATTCAGGCAATCAGAATCAGGACAACGGTGGTAATAATAATTCAGGCAGTCAGGATTCAGGTAATACAGATAACGGCTCATCAGGTGGACAGACAAGCAGCACAATAGGTGAGAGTCTTCCGGCACTTGGTTTTAACCATATGATGAGTAATGTATACGTTTATGAAGAAGGAAACAACTATTACGGCGAGGTAATAACCCAGCCTAATGTTGCAATTATATATATTATGCAGAGAAGTTCTGGATTTGATAATGTTATAAATCAGGTACTTCAAAGACTTGTTCCGGGAGGAGCATCGCAAATCTGGAACAACTATTCTACAGCAACAACAGATAAAACATTTACAATAAATGACAGAAAAATAAGAATAGTAATGCCTAAGGGCGGCGGCCATTCGCAAATTGTAATATACAATTAGCTGGTGGTGTGTTATAATGTCGAAAGTAAAACCAAAAATCACAGAAATGTGAGTATGGAGGTATTTGGTGTTAAACGAAAATAAAATAAAAATGATGACAAAAATGGCAATATATGAAAAAAATCAGGGCAGGCAGATGTTAAAGAATGCCAGATATTATAAAGGTGATTATATTGCATTAAGCGTATTGAAAAGTACAATAGCAACGACATTTGCATATATAATAGTTTTTTTAATGTATATATTGTGTGATGTCGAAAAACTTGTCGCAGATATTAACAGTCTTGATTATGCAGCCATGGGAAAGAAGATGGCTTTATATTATGTAATTATGCTTGTTGTGTTCGCTGTTATTTCTGGTGCAGTCAGTGCATATAAGTACGACCATTCACGCAGTGGAATGAAGAAATATTTTTCAAGACTTAACAAACTTGAAAGATTCTATAACGGACAAAAAAACAGAAAGTAACGGAGGACCCATGATGACTTTTTTATTGGAGTTAAAGGATAATATCAACAAATTTTACAATAAACATAATGTATATCTTGTCCCTGCACTTAAATTTGTAGTGGCATTTATATCATTTCTGCTTCTTAATGTGCAGATAGGATATATGACAGTATTAAAAAATCCTCTTATTGCACTTGCTGTGTCAATAATATGTGCATTTCTCCCAAGTGGATTTACAGTTGTTGCACTTTCAATATTTATGCTTGCACACCTGTATGCCATATCAGCAGAATTTGCGGTAATTTCATTATGTATTGTACTTGTTATGTATCTTCTCTATTTCAGATTTGCACCTAAACAGGGATACATTCTCATATTCACAGTTATTTTATGCTGGTGTAAGATTCCGGAAGCAATTCCTGTTGCGGTAGCTCTTGGAGCCGGACTTACATCATTCATACCTGTTTCGTTTGGCGTTATTATATATTATATAATCAAGACAGCAAGTGCTTATGAAACAGCAATAACTAACTCATCTGTGGCAGACAGCATGCAGCAGATATCTTATATTGTAGAAAGTTTTTTCAATAACAAAAGCTGTCTTATTTTTGTTATTGCATTTACAGTTGCAATAATCATTACGTATATAATTAAGAGACTTTCAGTTGACAATGCATGGACATATGCAATTGCAGTTGGTACAGTTTCAGAATTTATAATATTGATAGTTGGAAGCCTTGCATTAAATGCAAAGATTAATATTGTATTTATGATTATAGGTATTATTATTGGAGCAGTTGCTGCATATATCTGTAAGGTTGTATTTTTTAGTGTTGATTATAAGAGAACTGAATATGTGCAGTATGAAGATGATGAATACTATTATTATGTAAAAGCAGTTCCAAAAATCAGCCTCGTTAATGAAAATGTCAAAGTTAAGCAGATTAATGCAAGAAAGACAAGAAAAACAAGTGATTTAAGTGATATAAGAAGAGTAGCAGATAAGAATGCAGCTACATTGGAAACTGATGATGACGATATAACATTTTATGATAAGTAATATTTAACAGAATAATAAAAGCGAAGGGAGTGAAGATATGACAGCGGTTAATAATTTTATACAAAATTATTTGTCTAACCTGTATATACCCCGTATTACATGGACAGATATAATAGAGATTTTTATTATAGCATTTGTTCTGTACAGCTTTCTTGTATGGATTAAGAATACAAAAGCATGGGCGTTATTAAAGGGTATTATAATTGTCGTACTTTTCGCTCTTTTTGCATATATTCTTAATCTCAGAACGATTCTGTGGATAGCAGGAAAGACAATAAGTGTTGGTATTATAGCACTTGTAATTATATTCCAGCCTGAATTAAGGCGTGCTCTGGAACAGCTGGGAAGAAAAAAACTCGTGCTTAATTTCTTTAATTTTGGCGACAGTCATGAAAAAGATGAAAGATATAGCTCAAAGACAGCAGATGAGATTGTCCGTGCTGCATATGAAATGGGAGCAGTAAAGACAGGTGCTCTTATTGTTATAGAACAGGATATGATGCTTGATGAATATGTTAGAACGGGCATAAATGTTGACGGAATTGTGACGAGCCAGCTTCTTATAAATATTTTTGAACATAATACACCGCTTCATGATGGTGCTGTTATTATTAGAGGAAACAGGGTTGTGGCGGCAACATGTTATCTTCCGCTTTCTGATAATGTTAATCTTAGCAAAGAGCTTGGAACAAGACACAGGGCTGGAGTTGGAATAAGTGAAGTGACAGACAGCATGACAATTATTGTCTCAGAAGAAACAGGTGCTGTATCAGTAGCTGTCGGAGGAGAACTTATAAGAGATATAGATGAACATTCACTGCGTAACAAACTGGAATATTTAAGAAAGAGGACAATAGATGTAAAGTCTTTCAAAATATGGAGAGGAAGAATAAAGAATGAAGGAAAAAATATTTAACAACTTTTCTCTTAAAATCCTTTCAGTGTTATGTGCAATCGTTTTGTGGGCTGTTATAGTCAATATATATGACCCCACAACGAGTGTTACAATAAGTAATGTGAATGTAGAACTTATCAATGCACAAAGTCTTACTGATAAGGATTATACCTATGAAGTTGTGGACGGAAGCAAAATATCAGTATATCTTAGCGGACCTAAAAGTGTAATTACTGACATTAAGTCAAGTGATATAGTTGCAACTGCAGATTTGAGTAAAATATCAGCGTTTGCCGATTATGTTGACATTGATGTAAAAGTAGTAAAAGATGGCAAAGAAGTTACAGGAATTGAAGTTACACCAAGAACAACGGCCGTAAAGCTTGATATCGAGAACAGGCTTACAAAGGAATATACAATTGAGACAGATACTGAAGGAATGCCTGCAGACGGATATGTGCTTACATCAGTAAGTGTTACACCTACAACTGTAAAAGTTACAGGACCGTCATCAATTGTAGAAAATATTGACAAAGTTAAGGCTGTGTGTGATATTAGTGGTGCATATTCCAATGTTAACAGTACAGCTAAGCTTACGGCATATGCGGCAGATGGAAACCAGATAAATGAGGAAGTTTTTTCATTTTCAAAAAGCGATGTAGATTATACAGCACTGATAAGTGCCCATAAGATAGTTAATGTGAGATGTGCAGGTACAACCGGAACAGTTAAAGACGGATATATGATTATGGGAATTGAACTTAGCACAGATAAGGCTGAACTTATCGGTGATGTTAATACACTTAACAACATTTCTGAGATAGTTATACCTGAGAGTGCAATTAATGTTGATAATATTGATTCGTCAAGAAACTATACGGTATGGCTTTCTGACTATATAAGTCAGGATTTAAAAGTAAAATCTGAAAACAAGCTAAATATTAAAGTTAAAGTGGCTGATTTAAACAGCCGCGAGTTTTCATTTGACACATCGAAGATTACATTTAATAATATAAAGACAGGATATCATGTTACAATAGATGATGATTCTGTTATGTCAATAGTCATAAGCGGTGAGGGCAGTGTTCTTGATTCGATTTCAGGAGATAATATAAAAGGAACAACAAACCTTACGGCATTATCGGCGGGAAGACATACTGTTTTTGTTAACTTTACAGTACCGGATGGTTGTAAAGTTGTAGGAGAATATAAGATACAGGTTCTTATAGAAGCAGACAAACAGCATGAAACAACATCTGCTGCTTCAAATTAATGCGGTATATGTATACAGGAGGTTGAAAAATGTTAAAGCAGACTATATTAGTAGACAGCCCTTTGGGAATTCATCTGCGTCCGGCTACAGCAATGTGTGATCAGGCGATTAAATATAAATCAAAGATTTCATTTAATTATGGCGATGGCAAAACTGCGAATGCAAAAAGCGTAATATCAATACTTGCTTCAAGTGTCAAATGTGGGCAGGAAATTGTGCTTGAAGCTGACGGCGAAGATGAAGAAGAAGCAATAAATGCTGTAGCACAGGCATTTAAAGAATCACTCAAAAATGATTAATAATAATTAAGAATGGAGGATAATAAAATGGGCTATATGGAAACTTATAAGTCTTGGTGCGATAATGAATATTTTGATGAGGCAACAAGAGATGAATTAAAATCTATAGCTGGTAATGAAGCGGAGATAGAAGATCGTTTTTATAAAGATCTTGAATTTGGTACAGGCGGTCTTAGAGGTGTAATTGGAAATGGTACAAACAGAATGAATGTTTATACTGTAAGAAAGGCAACACAGGGACTTGCTAATTTTATTATAAAGGATAATGCAGCAGACAGAGGTGTGGCTATTGCATACGATTCAAGAAGAATGTCAAAGGAATTTGCAGACGAAGCAGCACTCTGCCTTAATGCAAATGGTATCAAAGCATACATATTCCCTACATTAAGACCTACACCAGAGCTTTCATTTGCATTAAGAGAGCTTCATTGCATAGCTGGTATTGTTGTTACAGCAAGCCACAATCCTCCTGAATATAATGGATACAAAGTATATTGGGAAGATGGTGCACAGATTACAGCACCTAAGGATTCACAGATTATATCAGAAGTTAAAGCAGTTACAGATTATAATACAGTAAAGACAATGGATATTGATGCTGCAAGAGTTGCAGGTCTTTACAATGTAATTGGATATGATATGGATGATAATTACATGGCTGCACTTAAAAAGATGAGCCTTAATGGAGACATTATCAAGCAGGTTGCAGATGATATCAAGATTGTATACACACCATTTAATGGTACAGGTAATGTGCCTGTAAGAAGAATTTTAAGAGAGCTTGGATTTAAGAATGTATACGTTGTTCCTGAACAGGAAAAACCTGATCCAAACTTTACAACACTTGAATATCCTAACCCTGAAGATCCTAAGGCATTTACATATGCATTAAAGCTTGCAAAAGAAGTTGATGCAGATATTATTCTTGCAACAGACCCTGATGCAGACAGACTTGGTGTATATTCTAAAGATGTTAAGAGTGGTGAATACAAGTCATTTACAGGTAACATGTCAGGTATGCTTATTGCAGAATATCTTCTTTCACAGAGAAAAGAACGCGGTCTTATCCATAAAAATGGTGCATTTGTTAAGACTATTGTTTCAACAAATATGGCTGATGCAATTGCAAAAGAATACAATGTAAAGCTTATAGAGGTTCTTACAGGATTTAAGTTTATCGGTGAACAGATTAAATTCTTTGAACAGCAGCATACATATGAGTATGAATTTGGTTTTGAGGAAAGTTATGGCTGCCTTGTAGGTACACATGCAAGAGATAAAGATGCCGTAGTTGCTGTTATGGCACTTTGTGAAGCAGCTGCTTATTATAAGACAAAAGGTCTTACACTCTGGGATCAGATGATTAATATCTTTGAAAAATATGGATATTATAAAGAAGGCCAGAAGGCAATCACAATGAAAGGTGCTGAAGGTGCCGCTCATATTGCCAAGATGATGGATGATTTAAGAAACAACCCACCAAAGAAATTTGGCAGATGGGATGTTCTTGAGACAAGAGATTATAAGAATGATGAGTGCGTAGTTCTTGCAACTGGTGAGAAACACAGCACAGGTCTTCCTAATTCTAATGTATTATATTATGATTTATCAGATAATGCATGGTGTTGTGCAAGACCTTCAGGTACAGAGCCTAAGATTAAGTTCTATATGGGCGTAAAAGGTTCAAGCCTTGAGGATGCTCAGAGCATGCTTGACGAACTTACAAAAGCAGTTATGGAAAAAATAGGACAGTAAAGTTCAGAAATTTTTAACAAGTAAAACACAATATGAACACATTTCGTTGTTAGTATACATATACAGACAAGGAAATGTGTTCTTCTTATATAATTACATGTATTATACAGAACATATTTTAAAGGAAGGAGTAAGGTAAAATGTACGATAATGATTTAAATAATAATAATACATCATCAGGTGTAACAGGAAGCGAATCACAGAATTCGCAGGAAAGTACAGAATATAGATATACGTCAGGAAGCATGCCATACAATGATAATTCATACAATTCATCATATAATAACAATACATGGAATTCCAATAATGGCGGTTACTATTCAAATACTAACTATTCAAACACTACGGGCAACACTAATTATAATAAAAAGAAAAACAAGACAGACAAAAAAGGAATAGGAAAGAGAATTGCAGCAATTGCATTGTCAGCAGTTTTATTTGGTGTAATTGCCGGTGGTACAATGTATGGCGTCAACTATGCGGCTAATAAAATAAAACCTGTCAATAATAATTCTAATGTAGAAATACCAATAGTATCAAGCAGTGTATCATCAACCTCAGGAACAGTTAACGATGAAAGTTCGGCATACGATGTAAAGATGGATGTTGCAGCAGTTGCTAATGCAGCAATGCCGGCAATGGTTGCATTACAGGGTACAACAACAGTTTCAGGCAACTCATCATCAATATTCGGATATGGACAGAGTTATGAGGCAACAACAAGTGGAACAGGTATAATTGTTGGTAAAAGTGATACAGAACTGCTTCTTCTTACAAATGCACATGTAATAGATGGTGTAAGCAACTTAAAGTGTACATTTGTGGATGGTGAATCAGTAAACTGTACAGTAAAAGGCTCTAAATCAGATAAAGATATTGCAGTAGTTGCAGTTAATCTCAGTGATATAAAGAGTTCAACAATCAATCAGATTTCAATTGCTGAACTTGGTGATTCTGATGATGTTACACTGGGTCAGGAGGTTGTAGCCATCGGTAATGCACTTGGTGAAGGCCAATCAGTAACAAATGGTATAATAAGTGCCATGAATCGTTCAATAACAGTTAATAATGTAACATTTGATGGCCTTTTCATGACAAATGCAGCAATTAACTCAGGAAACAGTGGCGGTGCATTACTTAATGCAGACGGACGTGTAATTGGTATTAACTTTGCAAAGACATCAGAAGATGGTGTTGAAGGCATGGCATATTCAATTCCTGTTTCAAATGTAAAAGACCTTATAAATTCACTTATGAACAGAGAGACAAGAACAAAGGTTGCTGATTCTGAAGCATCATATCTTGGTATTTCAGGCGTTGATATAACAAGTACAATTTCACAGTATTACAAGTATCCACAGGGAGTACAGATTCGTTCAGTTGCATCAGGTTCTGCAGCAGAAAAGGCTGGTCTTGGTCAGTATGATATAATTGTAAGCTTTGATGATGAGTCAATATCATCAATGTCGGAACTCCAGAATACAATGCAATATTATAAAGCTGGTGAAACAGTTACAATAAAATATTATCATCCTGAAGGCACTCAGTACGTATTAAAATCTGTAGATGTTACACTTGGAAAGAAAAACTGATAAAATACATCCGTCTACAGGAAATGGTTAAAAATCAAAAATAAAGAATAAAGAATAAGAAGGATACATCAACCGGCAGGCATATATGCGGTGCAGGGCATGTATCCTTCTTCTTTTAACTTTTATTTTAGAAAGATTTTATTGATATATATAGAAGCAAAATGTATACTTTATAATATACATAAGAAATCGGGAGGACAATATTATGCAGGATAATAAAGATAATAACAATGTTAATGATATAGATAATAAAAATGCAGATAATTCTACAGATACATCCACAACAGAAAAAAAGGATGAGTATGAAAAAGTATGTTATGTATGTCATCGTACAGAAAGCCGGGCAGGCAAGATGATAAATATGGGCAATAATATATACATATGCCCTGACTGTATGCAGCGTTCATTTGATGCTATTTATAACAGTGGTATTAATTATGATGATATGATGAAAAATATTCCTGGAATGGGCAATATTCCCGGAATGAATGGATTTATGTCTGGTGATATGAATGATAATATAAGCCAGAAACAGAAGATAAAAAAGAAGAACAATAAAGATGATAAAGATAAAAAAGAAGATATTGATTTAAAAAATATTCCGGCACCGCATGTGATAAAAGAGATGCTTGACCAGTATGTGGTAGGACAGGAACATGCCAAAAAAGTAATGTCTGTTGCTGTATACAATCACTATAAGAGAGTAGCATGCAAGGATACAGATGTTGAGATTGAAAAGTCAAACATGCTTATGATAGGACCGACAGGTTCAGGAAAGACTTATCTTGTAAAAACACTCGCAAAGCTTCTTTCAGTGCCGCTTGCCATTGCAGATGCTACATCACTTACAGAGGCAGGTTATATTGGTGATGATATAGAAAGTGTTGTTTCAAAACTTCTTGCGGCGGCAGATAATGATGTTGAGAGAGCAGAACATGGTATAATCTTTATCGATGAGATTGATAAGATAGCAAAGAAAAAAGAGACAAGAAGTCGTGATGTAAGCGGTGAATCAGTACAGCAGGGAATGCTCAAACTTCTCGAGGGAAGTGATATAGAAGTTCCTGTTGGAGCGACAAGCAAGAATGCGATGGTTCCACTCGTTACAGTCAATACAAAAAATATTTTATTCATTTGTGGAGGTGCATTCCCTGACCTTGAAGATATAATAAAAGAAAGACTCAATCATCAGGGGTCAATAGGATTTACTGCTGATTTGAAGGATAAGTACGATAATGACAGCAATCTCTGCCAGCAGGTAACAGTAGACGATTTAAGAAATTATGGCATGATTCCGGAATTCCTTGGCAGACTGCCTGTGGTATTTGCACTTGAAAGTCTTACAAAACCTATGCTTATTGAGATAATGAGAGAACCTAAAAATGCAATATTAAAGCAGTATGAGAAGCTTCTTGAACTTGATGAAGTCAAGCTTGAGTTTGATGATGCTGCACTTAATGCCATTGCAGATAAAGCTATGGAGAAAAAGACAGGTGCCAGAGCACTGCGTTCAATAATAGAAGATTATATGCTCGATATAATGTACGAAATACCTAAAGATAATAACATAGGAAAAGTTGTTATAACAGGAGATTATATATTAAAAAAGGGTGCCCCGGTTATACAGATGCGTGGATACGAAACACCGCTGATAGAATCACATGAATAATAACAGGGATATATGAATATAATAGATTAAATTATATATAGCGGCCGGATATATGGATATGACATGTGACGCACTTGTTAAATCACAGGAAATTATGGATTTTATCATATATAACAATCCATGGTACTATAATCCGTCAGATAAAATAGAAAACGCATGCGTAATTGAAGTGGATGAGAACTTTTCAATTGGATATGGAAAGCTTTCAGGTGATATGAAAATGAGCATAAGCAATCTTGGATATCAGACAATACCTAAGCTATATGGAATAATGGATACATCAAGTATGGATGCGGCTGGTATTACGTCTTCGTTAAACCAGCCGTTTCTTAATGTCCGCGGACAGGGTGTAATTATGGGAATTGTTGATACCGGAATAGATTATACACATGAAGCATTCAAGAAAAGCCCAAATGTCAGCCGTATAGCTGTAATATGGGACCAGACGGGTGAGTGGAATAATACAGAAAATCAAGAGAGCAGAAGCGACTATGTTAGCAGTGTATACAAATATGGGAGAGTGTTTACTAATGAAGAGATAAATGCAGCACTCAAAGCACAGTCTGACGGCGGGAATCCTTATGAATATGTTCCAGAAAAAGATACTAACGGTCATGGCACTTTTATAGCCGGTATTGCAGCAGGAAGCCAGACAGATGAATTCTGTGGAGCAGCACCGGAGTGTGAACTGGCAGTCGTTAAACTTAAAGAGGCAAAAGATTATCTTAAAGAATATTTTCTTGTAAACAGAGAGACAGCAGTATTTGAAGAGACAGATATAATGCTTGGTGTACGGTTTCTACTTGATTATGCTGCTAAAAGGAAAATGCCGCTTGTGATATGCTTCGGACTTGGAACAGGAAGCGGTCCAAGAACAGGTGCAACGCCATTGGCAAGTATGCTTAGTTTGGCTGCGATAAGAACAAATGTAGTAGTTGTTTCTTGTATGGGTAATGAAGCTGCAGGAAGAACACATATATCAGGTGAGGCACTTTCATCTGTTTCACCATATACAATAGAATTAAATGTAGGTAAAAAAGAAAAAGGATTTTCAATGGAAATATGGGCAAATACGCTCGATGTGCTGTCAGTTTCAGTAATATCTCCGTCGGGCGAGAGTGTGCCAAGATTATCTGCAAGAACAGGCATGACAAATGTGTTAAAGTTTATATTTGAAAATTCACAGGTAGAAGTAGATTACAGAGTGGTAGATACATTATCAGGATATGAAGTGATATTTTTCAGATTTATTAATCCGGCACAGGGTGTATGGAAAATTAATGTATACAGCCTTACAAATATAAAGGGGAGTTTTAATGGATGGCTTCCGATTAATAATTTCCTGCAGTCAGACACATTTTTTCTGAATTCTACGCCAGATACAACATTGACGGAACCAGCTGCAGAATCAAGAATTATAAGCATTGCATCATATAATCATCTGACAGGTGCTATAAGTATAGAGTCAGGCAGGGGATACAGTGCAGATAATGTTGTAAAACCTGAACTTGCAGCTCCTGGTGTTAATGTATATGGCCCACGCATCGGAGGAGGATACACATATAGAAGCGGAACCAGCATTGCGGCGGCACATGCTGCAGGAGCAGCAGCACTGTTACTTACATGGGGCGTATATTACGGCAATGCAAAATATCTTGGAACAAATGACGTGAAATATATTCTTATTCGTGGAGCAGTAAGGGATGAGAGTGTAACATCTTCCGGCAGTGAAGAGTTTCCAAATAACATATGGGGATATGGCAGACTTAATCTGATAAATTCGTTTCTGGAACTCCGTGTGACATAAAGCTGTTTACTAAATCTGCCAATTGTAATAATATAATAAATGAAAAGTTTTGCGATAAAGCGGGCTTACGATAAAAAATAAGAATGCGGAAATGGAGAGCATAATGGAAAAAAAATACAAAGCACTTGCACTTGACCTGGATGGAACTTTGATGGACAGTAATAAGGAATTATCAGATGTTAATAAAAAGGCTGTCTGGGAAGCGATTGATGTGGGTACGGCAGTTATTCTTGCATCAGGCAGGCCGATGTTTGGCGTACTTCCTGTTGCACGTATGCTTGAACTGGAGAAACGCGGAGGTTATGTGCTTGCATATAACGGTGGCAATATATTGGATTGTAAGACAGGAAAACTTGTATATGAAAGATATGTTCCTAAACAGTGCATTGAGGATATATGTATTGCTGCAAGAGAATGTGATGTTGCACCATTGACATATTACAAAGACAAAGTTATATCTGAGAGAGCGGATGATGAATACGTAATAAAAGAGGCATTTTGTAACAGTGCAAGCATAATGCAGGTTGACAACATACCTGAATTTGTAGATTATCCTGTTTCAAAAGTTCTTGTTGTAGGAGAACACAAAAAGCTTCTTCCTGTAAAAGAAAAGCTGGAGAATAAATATTCCGACATACTTGAATTGTTTTTCTCAGAAGATTATTTTCTTGAAGTTGTACCAAAGAATGTAGGAAAAGATGCATCACTTGCAGAGCTTCTTTCGCAGCTTGGGATTAAAAGAGAAGAGCTTATTGCCTGTGGCGATGGGCTTAATGATATTTCAATGATAAAATATGCAGGATTAGGGATAGCAATGAAAAATGCATATGACGAAGTGAAAAATAATGCAGATATGGTAACAGATCTTAATAATGATGAAAATGCTGTGGCAGATGTTATCAACAGATTTATAATTAACGAGCAATAAATATGTTATTTAAAGATTATAAAAAGACGATTCTGAATTGTAAACCAGAATCGTCTTTTTTATATAATAAGTTAAATATAAGATTTACTGTGCAGTACCTGTGGCAGTCTCATTTTCAAGACTTTCAACATACTCATCAACATTGACTGTTTCATCATTGTAAATCATATTCATAAGTTTGATTGCTATATTAACCGTGTCATAATCAGGAACAACAGTTGATGCATAGAATCCATATAAGTTACAGTAGTTAGACTGTGTTCTTCCGCTTACTGCATAAGACTGGACATTCCAAGGTGTCGAATCAGCAAGCTGGTCTTTTATAAGACCCGTAATCATGCTTGTTGGCATGTTGGTATATAAAACTTCTGTTGCAGCCTCAAGCACTGATGAATAACTTGTAAGTATAGAAGGTGAAGTAGCTTTGTTGATAATACCTGAAATAGCTGCCTGCTGGTTTCTTCCTCGCTGGAAATCGCCATTCATAAAGCACTGTCTCTCACGTACAAATGCAAGAGTCATTGCACCGTCACATTCATTTAAGCCTTTAACGAAATGATAATTTTCAGGAGCAGCATCATTACCGTTGGTAAATTCCACTTCAGAATCAATTGTAATGCCTCCGAGTGCATCGACAATCTTGACACATCCGTCAAAGTTAAGTTTCATAAAGTAATCAGCTTTAAAACCATAAAGGTCGTAAAGTGCATCAATAGAACCCTGAGTTCCGGCATTACCTGCATGTGTAAGTTTATCAATGCCTTTTCTTCCGTTTGCATCACTTATCGTAATATAATAATCACGAGGTGTAGAAATAAGAAGAACCTGTCTTGTCTCAGGATTAATCACTGCGAGAATATTAACATCACTTCGGCCTACATCAGATATATCGCCATATCCGTCATTTCCTGATATATATACAACAAAAGGTTCACCCTTTGATTTCTTTGCAGCTGTGTTTACAGTAGTCTTTGTAATAATCTTTATGTTGCCAAGAACTTTTGTCTTTGATGCAAAATCCGTATCTTCTTCAGACATGGAAGCACGCATCGATTCAGTCATAAATATTGCTTTAATATCTTTATTTGAATAAAGAGCTTCAAGCAGATTATCCCATGATGTATATTTCTTTGTTGAAATGCTGGCATTATTTTCTGAATTAATCTGTTCTGCTGCTTTTGTCGAAAGCGTCTCTTCAATAGAACCATTATAGCCAAAAGTATATGAGAGAGCATCTTTTATAGAAGAAGCAGAGTCATGTTTAAGTACGATAACATCAACAACGTCAGTCTCAATCTTCGTATTTGTAATATTGCCAAAAGCCCAGTTTACTTTTGAACCTACAAGATATCCAAAAACTAAAATGACTGACATCAGAACTGATAAAAACTTACCGAAGTAGTGAGCTTTGGTAAACTGTGATGTAAAGTTGTATAACAGAATAAGTACAAGTATAATAATCATCATTATAAAGTATTTTGTAGGAAAAATATCCAGTTTAAAAATCTCAAACAGGAAAAGACCGGATATAACGAGCTCAACAAGAACGAGAAGCAATCCGATAAGAGCCATAACGCCACGTTTTTTTCTTCTTTTTTCCTTTTTGTTCAGATTTGCACTTTTTTTAAAGATATATTTCATATCTTTATTGGTCTTTGTGAAAAAGTTTGCCATAACAATCCCCTTTATCAATAGAAAGAATTTAAAAAATCTTAGCTGGTAATAATCGGCATAGATAATTTTAATTATACAACAAAAAATACAAATAACAATAAAAATAAACTAAATTTTATAGCTTTTTTTCATTATAATATTATTGTTCGATTATAGTATGAAAACACCTGGAAACGTGGTAAGAATACATTATATTTTCATAGTATTACATACTTAATATTATTAAGTGAAATAATAGGACATGTATAAAAAACTAATTAAAATAATTAATTATTTAACAAAAACGGCAAAAAATTAAGTATACAACATAAAAAACTTGCAAAAATTAAGCATATTTAATATAATAACACCATAATATTTCGCTGCGGCGTTAAGAAAAGGAGTAAAAGATATTATGGGTTATGTTGATGAAGTCTTAGAAAAAGTATCTAAGAAAAATGCAGATCAGCCAGAATTTTTACAGGCAGTAAATGAGGTTCTTGAGTCATTAAGACCGGTTATCGATGCTAACGAGGAACTTTACAGAAAGAATGCAATTCTTGAAAGAATTACAGAACCTGACAGAGTTCTTATGTTCCGTGTACCTTGGGTAGATGACAAGGGTCAGGTACAGGTAAACAGAGGTTTCAGAGTACAGTTCAATAACTCTATCGGACCTTACAAGGGTGGTTTACGTTTACATCCATCTGTAAACCTTGGTATTATTAAGTTCTTAGGTTTTGAGCAGGTATTTAAGAACTCACTTACAAGCCTTCCTATTGGTGGTGGTAAAGGTGGTTCTGACTTCGATCCTAAGGGTAAGTCAGACAGAGAAATTATGGCATTCTGCCAGAGCTTCATGACAGAACTTTGCAAGTACATCGGTGCTGATGTCGATGTTCCTGCAGGTGATATCGGTACAGGTGCAAGAGAGATTGGTTTCATGTTCGGTCAGTACAAGAGAATCAGAGGTATGTACGAAGGCGTTCTTACAGGTAAGGGCCTTTCATACGGCGGTTCACTTGCCAGAACAGAAGCTACAGGTTATGGTCTCTTATACTTAACAGAAGAGCTTATGAAGTGTCATGGTGAATCACTTGAAGGCAAGACAGTTGCTGTATCAGGTGCCGGTAACGTTGCTATCTATGCAATTGAAAAGGCTCAGCAGCTTGGTGCTAAGGTTGTTACATGTTCTGATTCAACAGGCTGGATTTATGATGAAGACGGTATTGATGTAGCTCTTCTTAAAGAAGTTAAGGAAGTTAAGAGAGCAAGACTTACAGAGTACGCAGCAGCAAGAAAGTCAGCTCAGTATCATGAGAAGAAGAACGGCGAACATGGCGTATGGACAGTTAAGTGTGATGTAGCTCTTCCATGTGCTACACAGAACGAACTTGATATTGAAGATGCTAAGCAGTTAGTAGCTAACGGTGTTAAGGTTGTTTGTGAGGGTGCTAACATGCCTACAACACTTGAAGCAACAAAGTATTTACAGGATAGCGGAGTATTATTCGTTTGCGGTAAGGCTTCTAATGCCGGTGGTGTTGCAACTTCAGCTCTTGAGATGAGCCAGAACAGCGAGAGACTCAGCTGGACATTTGAAGAAGTTGATGCTAAGTTAAAGACAATCATGGTAAATATCTATCATAACATTGATGATGCAGCTAAGAGATACAACATGGAAGGAAACTATGTAGCAGGTGCTAACATTGCAGGTTTCGAGAAGGTTGTAGATGCTATGCTTGCTCAGGGCGTTTGCTAATTCTTTAATATCTGATTAAGAGGCTGTCAGTATCAGCCAGGATATAAAATTTTAAAATACATAAAAGTCCCGTAGACAAATTCAAATCTGAGATTTGACAAATGTTTATGGGACTTTTATTATAGTTATTGCAATGGGTAAAGAGCTTTTTGATTAGAGAGGAGTGATTGTTGATGCCTAATATATTTGATGGAATACGAAAAATGTCAGACGAAGATGTCAGGCTTGAAATAGCCCTGATTACACAGACTAATCTTCTTAATGCTGCAAAAGAGACCGGTAATAAGCTGGTCAACTCGCTTGCAGATGCAGCCAATTCATTTATGCAGGCGTTCGCTTCATCTAAGTCTATAGATTATCAGATAGTGCGTGTTTCAGATATGGTACGAAAAAATATAATACAGCTTCATGCTGATACAAGAAGTGAACTTGAAATACGGCTTAAAGAACTCATTGCACAAAAATGTGGGCTGACAGCACAGGAATCATTGACAGTAAGTGAGGAAAGACTTTCATTTCTGGCAGCAGCTGAAGCGGCAAAATTGTATAATATTACAAAATATGATACTCCTGCTAATAAAATAGAAAATGTCAGCATATACTATAATGAAGCATTTATTGCGGCATTACATCAGTGTCTTGTGCGTCAGGATGCAAAGGATGTTGCAGATACTGATTTGAGAATACAGAAAAGAATAGATGAAATATCTATAGAAGATAAGAGAGAATTACATAAAAGACTTATGCCTAAAGAATTTTCGGGTAAAGGCATCGGAAGAATACTGAGATTAGAGAAAAAAACGACGTATTTAAAGGATGTTATACAGATACTTGGAGTACAGGTTTTTGATGAGGTAGCTGCATATGTTACAGCAAGCGTCAATGTACTTAAAAGTTTCAAAAGAATATCATGTGCACTTATGGCACAGCTTGTATGGAAGGCAAAAAATGCATATGGTACAGGATTTGGCGTCAATGAAAAATCTCTGCCATCATATACTACGGAAGAAAACGGGGCGATGCAGCGAAAAGAAATTACGGATTTTCATGCAATGCTAAAAGAGATACAGACACAGAAGACTGCAGTTGAAGAGTATGATAAAAAACTGGACAGGCTTTATGAGCAGGTTTCAAAGACAGGTGAAAAACTTCAGAGTGAAAAAGATTTACTTGAAAAAGAACGTGTGCAATTTGATAAACTTGCATCACAAAAAGATGAGTACAATGCAGGGAAACATTCTGAGAGTGACACAAAACTATATTATTCAGAAGTAAATAATACAAACAGACGCATTGGACAATATGAGCAGTCTGTTTCAAAACTTGAGCAGAAAATGAAAGAACTTGATATATCAACAGGCGAGTGTGAAAATAACAAGGAAAATGCTGCAAAAGAGTCAGAGAGAATGGCAAAAGAGGCAGAATTGCGGGAACATGAACTTTCTGAGATTATAAAAAACAAATGGGGTGCATTTTATTATAAAATGACATTTGAAGATGAAGTATTTGTACAGGCTGTGACACTTCTTACACTTGACGGAAGAATTGCAGTTGAAAGAATGATGAAAGAATTTCATGATACACCTGACAGTCAGGCATTTGATACACCTTCGTCATCCGGATGCATTATATGTGATACAGTGGCTGATGGTCAGGTAAAGTTATATCACGAAGGCATACATATAACTAAAATAGGAAAATAATAAATGAATATAATTGATGGTAAAAGTTATGAAGAAGCAATTGAATATATTAATTCGTTAAGCCAGTTTGTAGCGGGAACAGGATGTGAAAGAGCGGAAAAACTTCTGGGAAGGCTCGGCAATCCACAGGATAAGCTCAAAGTAATACATGTTGCAGGAAGCAATGGCAAAGGTTCTGTATGTGCCTATCTTGCAGGTATTTTACAGGAAAACGGCTATAAGACCGGGCTGTTTACATCTCCGCATCTGATAGACGAACGTGAACGCATAAGAATTAATGGAATGATGATAACAAAAGAAGAATTTGCTGAGGCATATGCCAGGGTAAAAGCGGTGGAAGATGAACTTGGAAAAGGAAGCCTTGCATATTTTGATTATTTCTTAGGCATAGCATTTATTGTTTTCCTGAAACAAAATGTTGATATCTGCGTTATAGAAACGGGACTAGGTGGAAGACTTGATGCGACCAATGCAGTTAAAAATCCTGTTCTTGATATAATAGCAACAATCAGTCTTGAGCATACAGCGATACTTGGTGATACAATAGAAAAGATAGCAGAAGAAAAGTCTGGCATAATAAAAAATAATGTTCCTGTTGTATTTATAAAAGATAAAAAAAGCGTGACAGATATAATAGAAAAAAATGCAGAGGATAATAATTGTGAAGCATATGGTGTGACACAAAAAGATTTTCAAATAATTAAAAACTACGGCTATTGTATTGATTTTTCGCTAAACAATATGTATTATAAGAATGATTGCTTTACAATTACAACCGGTGCCGTATATCAGGTCCAGAATTGTTCACTGGCACTTACGGCAGCTGAAGTGCTTAAAAAAACAGGAGTTGTAAAACTTGAGAGCAATGCAGTCCATAAGGCTGTCAAAAAAGTACAATGGCATGGCCGTATGGAACAGATAGCAGATAACATATATGTTGATGGAGCACACAATCCTGAAGGCATAGAAGCACTTATTTGTTCAGTAAGCCCGATTACCTGCGGCAGAAAGACGATACTGCTCTTTTCTGTTGTCAATGATAAAGATTATGACAGAATGATAAAGAGCATATGTGACAGTAATATGTTTGATTATTTTGTTATCGCAGGGATACAGGGAAAAAGGTGCCTGGATGACAGCTGTATAAGTGATACATTTAAGAAATATACGGACAAGCCTGTGATTGACAAAATAAATATAAAAGATGCATATGAGAGTGCAGCTGCACTGCGGCGTGATATTGATGGCGTGCTTTTTTGCACAGGTTCATTATATCTTGTCGGTGAGATAATGAGTATTATTAAATAATGGAGGAACAATATGATAGATTTTGATGAAGAGATTAAAAAATTCAAGCCAAGCCTTGAAGTAGAAGACGCAGAAGATGCGATTTATAATAATGATGTTCCTGATATAACAGATCTTATTAATAAAATTGTTGAGGATTTATCAGACAAGTAGGAGAAAAATAATGAGATGCTTTAAATGTAATGAAGTTCTTACAAAAGAAAGCCACTGCCCGAACTGCGGCATTGACGTTTCTATGTATAAGAAAGCTGTTATGGCTTCAAATGCATATTATAATCTCGGACTTTCAAAAGCAAAAGTAAGAGATTTGTCCGGTGCAGTAGAAAGCCTGAAGATGAGTATAACAATAAATAAAAAAAATATAGATGCAAGAAATCTTTTAGGACTTGTATATTGTGAGATGGGCGATGTTGTTGAAGCATTAAGCGAATGGGTTATAAGTAAAAATATCCAGCCTGATAATAACTGTGCAGAAGATTATATAACTGACATCCAGTCAAACCAGAATAAATTTGAGCTTGTTACTTCAACAATTAAGAAATATAATCTGTCTCTCAGATATGCCAAAGAAGGCAATACCGATATGGCACAGATTCAGCTCAAAAAGGTGGTTTCACAGAATCCAAGACTTTTAAAGGCACAGCAGCTTCTTGCTCTTATTTATATAAAAGAAAAGGAATACAGCAAAGCCAGAAAATGTCTTGCTTCTGTATTGAGAGTTGATAGAAATAATACACTTGCACAGCTTTATATGCAGGCTATTGATGAAGAATTATCATCTAAAAAGAAAGAATCACAGTCATCATTGAAGAAGAGAAATAAAGATGATGATAGAAAGCCGTTAAGCGGTAATGATGTAATCCTTCCGCGTTCATCATATAAAGAGCCAAGCAATGGTGCCATAACGATTATAAATATACTTGTTGGTGTTGCAATAGGAGCAGCATTGATATGGTTTCTTATCATACCGTCAAGATACAGGGGGCTTACATCAGAATATAATAAGAGCCTTCAGGAATACAGCGAACAGCTCTCATCTGGCAATGTAGAGCTTAATTCGCTTCAAAACCAGCTCGATTCTGTAAAGAAAGAAAAAGAATCGTTAGAGACACGTCTGTCACAGGTAAGCGGTGCAGACGGCAATAATAAGCTGTTGACTGCTGTTATAAAAGCAGCTAACTTATACATTTCAAATGATTCAACAGGTGCGGCAGAGGCTATTGCTGATGTTGATGTAAGTTCACTCCCAGTTGAAGAAGCAAAGACACTTTATAATACAATATCAGGTGCTACAATGATGAATGCGGCAAATGATTTGTATAACAGAGGAATGACGGCATATAACAAGGCTGACTACACAACGGCAGCAGATTTGCTTGTGAGAGCTTATAAGTGTGACAAGACAAAAGCCGATGCAGTTTTCTATGCGGCAAAGAGTTATGTTGCACTTAATCAGCCGGATAATGCTAAAAAATACTATCAAATTATAGCAGATGAATTCAAGAGCAGCGGATATGTAACAGAAGCACAGGCTTATGTACAGTCACACTGATGTTGAAAAATATACGTAAAAGAGAAGACCTGACAGGAATGAAAGCCTGTCAGGTTTTTTGTTACGGAAAAATATAGTTATAATCAAATGGAGGTTGACAGGAATGCAGGAAGAACATGTTGCTGTTGCAGACGGGGAAAATGAAGTAAGGCACACAGATTATATTTACATGGTGTCGGATAAAATGCTTGTTATAAGCATGATAGCGGAACTTGACCATCATCTTGCGGATGAAATGAGAGAAGTGATTGATGATGTCATTGATGTAAGAGGCGTAGAAGATATAATATTTGATTTCAGCAGAATAAATTTTATGGATAGTGCCGGAATAGGTCTCATAATGGGACGGTACAGAAAAATCCATGAAAAAGGCCGGATATATGTTGCCGGTGCAGGGGAAGGAATATCAAGAATACTCCTTATTTCGGGACTTCATAAGCTTGTAGTTGTAAGCAGTGATGTAAATGATGCAGCGAAGAAAATATTAGAAGGTAAAAGGGGAAATTGAAATGAATAAAAATAGTAACAGCTTTGAAATTATATTTGATTCAAAATCCGAAAATGAAAGTTTTGCAAGAGTTGTTGTTGCGGCATTTTGTACAAGATTAGATCCGACATTAGAAGAAATCTCTGATATAAAAACTGCTGTATCGGAAGCGGTAACAAACTGTATAGTCCATGGATATGAGGGAAGAGAAGGCAAAATAAGCCTGAAATGTGAGCTTAATGATAATGAACTGACAATAGAAGTACATGATGACGGAGTTGGAATAGATGACATAGAAAGAGCAATGGAGCCAATGTATACATCAAAGCCACAGCTTGAGCGTTCAGGAATGGGATTTTCATTTATGGAGGCATTTATGGATGAGTTACATGTCAAATCAGGAAAGCACAGCGGTACAACCGTGATGATGAAGAAAAAAATAGGAGTAAATAATTAGTGGATTGGGTGTGGTTATATGAATCATACTAAGGAACTGATAGAAATGGCACATGGAGGAGATAAAGCAGCCAGAGAGAAACTGATTGTTGAAAATATGGGACTGATATGGAGCATAGTAAAGCGATTCGCGGGACGTGGCTATGAACAGGAAGATTTATTCCAGATAGGCAGCATTGGACTTATAAAAGCTGTTGATAAGTTTGACACATCATTTGATGTACAGTTTTCGACATATGCTGTACCAATGATTTCGGGAGAAATCAAGCGTTTTTTAAGAGATGACGGAATGATAAAAGTAAGCCGTTCGATGAAAGAGACCGCATACAAAGCCTATATTGCGAGGGAGAAAATGGAGGAAAAACTTAAAAGAGAGCCAACACTTACCGAGATAGCGGCAGAAATCGGAGTTACATCAGAGGAACTTGCACAGGCATTTGATGCATCGGCACAGATAGAGTCACTCCACAAAGTGATTTATCAGGGGGATGGAAGTGATATTTCACTTATGGACAAGCTTCCGTGTGAAGACGACCCATGTGAAGATATGATGAACCGCATGGTGCTGGAAGAGATGCTCTCAAAGCTTGATAAAAAAGAACGCCAGCTTATTTATATGCGTTATTATCAGGATAAAACGCAGACGGAAATAGCTGGAATTCTTGGTGTTTCGCAGGTTCAGGTATCAAGGCTTGAGAAAAAAATACTAAAAAAAATGAAATCCGGTGAATAAATGTCCTGTTGGAAAGCCATGCTAAAAACGAGGAGATGATGTCAAAATGAGTGAAACGGTATATATAAAAACAGACAAAAACATCGAAGTTTCAAAACGCATGGTATTAATTGGAGATGTTGCTGATGTATATTGCAACGATAAAAAGATGGAAAATGATATAAAACATATATGCCTTATTATGCTCGATGAAGTTGGCGTGAATAAAATAAAGAAAAAGAGAGTATGTCTTTCATTTATGGATATTGTAAAAGCTGTTGCAAAAAAATATCCTGATGCCGATGTGAATAATCTTGGTGAAAATGATTTTATTGTGGATTACATTTTGGAAAAGAAACATTCAAAGTTTCTGCAGGGATTATTAATAGCATTTGTGGCTGCATTTACATTTGTCGGGAGCATGTACGCAATTATGGCATACAACAATGATGTAAGTACCATTGAAATATTTGAGAAAGTGTATGAGATATTTGGAGCAGACAATGCACAACAGGTAAAACTGCTGGAAATAATGTATGCTGTCGGTCTTGCACTTGGAATTATAATTTTCTATAACCATTTTGCCGGGGTGAGGCTGTCAGGGGAACCTACACCTATAGAAGTTGAAATGGATAAATATGAAAAAGATGTTGATGATACGCTTATTGACAGAAAATCCAAAACAGAACAGAAAGGAAAGAAAGCATGACAGTATTTCTGGCTTTTTTTGGACTGGCAGCAGGTGCGGTTACAGCAGCAGGATATTTTGCACTTATAACAAGCGTTGGAATGATAAACAGGGCAGCAGCATCAACAGGAACAACAAAAAGTATATTTTTTTATGAAGAATGTCTGCTATTTGGAGTTGTAACAGGAAACTGCCTGTCAATGTTTAATATTAGTATAGATATTGGCACAGCAGGTATTGTGATGTATGGAGTATTTTCAGGAATGTTTATAGGACTGCTTGTTGTAAGCCTTGCAGAGACACTGAAAGCACTGCCTATATTTATAAGGCGTGTAAGAATCGGTTCCGGGCTTGGCATCATAATTCTTATGATTGGTCTTGGAAAAGCAGCAGGTCATATAATTTATTATTTTTTCCTTTATTAATCCGGTATACCATTAATCTAACCTATGTAGGAGGCGGCAGAATGATTCGTGATGTAGAAAAAAGAAATAAAAATTATAACGCATATGTTGAGCAGGTAACGCCAAAGGCCAGCTGTCTTAAAAATTGTATTAAAGCATTTATTACAGGTGGTGCAATATGCCTTTTTGGCCAGATTCTTATAGAACTATTTAAAAATGCAGGGATGGCAAAAGATGAGGCGTCACTTTGGACGACGATTTGCCTTGTTCTTGCAAGTAATATTCTTACAGGTCTTAATATTTATCCTCTGATAACAACATGGGGCGGTGCGGGAAGTCTCGTTCCGATAACAGGATTTGCAAACAGTGTTGCAGCACCTGCGATAGAATATAAGGCTGAGGGAGAAGTATTTGGAATCGGATGCAAAATATTTACGATAGCCGGACCGGTTATTCTTTATGGAATATTTTCATCATGGATAGCCGGGCTATTATATCTGCTTGCAAAATTATGGATGTAGGAGGTGATAGTGTGCAAAAAGGAAGTCAGAGCTTTAAGTTTGATATACCTGTATACATTGAACAAACCGCATCGGTAGTGGGCGAAAAAGAGAGTGAAGGTCCGCTTGGCAGAATGTTTGATGTTGTGATAAAAGACCCAATGTCAGGAAAAGATAACTGGGAGCAGGCAGAAAGTGCCTTGCAGGAGGCTGTAGTAGACAAGCTTCTTATGAAAACATCATACAAAAAAGAACAGATAAGATATATATTATCGGGAGATTTGTTAGGACAGCTTATAGCGACGTCTTTTGGAATAAGTAAATATGAAATTCCGCATTTCGGAATATATGGTGCATGTTCGACATTTGGAGAAGCGTTATCACTTGGGGCACTTATAATCTCTGCGGGTGCGGCCGACAGACTCATATGTATGGCATCAAGCCATTTCGCAAGTGCGGAAAAACAGTTCCGTTTTCCTCTTGAATATGGAAACCAGCGTCCTAAGGCTTCAACCTGGACTGTCACGGGAAGCGGAGCGGCAGTTATTACAAACGAGAGGCAGCCTGCAGCCATTACAGGTATTACAACGGGAAAAATCATAGATTATGGTGTCAAAGATTCAATGAATATGGGTGCCTGCATGGCACCGGCAGCTGCAGACCTGATTGTGGCAAATTTTAAGGATTTTGAGACGGATGAAAAATATTATGACAGAATCATAACCGGAGATTTAGGAACGGTAGGAAGAGAAATACTTATAAATCTTGTAAAAGAAAAAGGTTATGATATTTCACAGATTCATATGGATTGCGGAATTGAAATATTTGACCCGCAAAAGCAGGGAACAAATGCGGGCGGAAGTGGATGTGGCTGCAGTGCGGTGGTGTTTAGCTCATATATAATTGACAATGTAAGAGATGGAAAATGGAAAAGAATTTTATTTATTCCGACAGGGGCATTACTGTCAACAGTAAGTTATAATGAAGGGCAGAGTGTTCCAGGAATTGCACACGGAGTGATTGTTGAACATGTATAAAAATAATATACAGTATGTAGAAATTATTAAACGTGTATAGGGAGGCAGAATGGTATTTGTAAAAGCATTTGTCATAGGCGGTCTTATATGTGCCGCAGTACAGATTCTTATGGAAAAAACCAAGCTGATGCCGGGCAGGATAATGGTTCTTCTTGTATGCTCCGGCGTAGTTCTGGGGGCTGTCGGTTTATATGAACCAATTCTTGAATTTGCGGGAGCTGGGGCATCAGTTCCACTTCTTGGATTTGGTAATGTTTTATGGAAAGGAATTAAACAGGCAGTTGACGAATCTGGTTTTCTTGGACTTTTCAAAGGCGGGTTTACCGCATGTGCCGTAGGTGTATCATCGGCATTGATATTCGGATATATTTCGTCATGGATATTTAAACCTCATATGAAGAAAAAATAAGCGGATGGGAAGTGATTTCCCATCCGCTTTCTGTTATCGTCTCGTTGTACCTGACGTATTGCTATGGCTGGATGTTGTAGGTTTTGTAGAAGACGGAGCAGTTGTACTATGTGTGGTTCCTGAAGAATTGCCTGAGCTTGTGCTTCCTGATGATGAACCGCCGTGTGCAGTACATACCTTTGAAAGCTGTTCCTCTGTAATTGCATATTCCTGATCCCATGTAGTATAAGTTGTCTCATCTTCATTTGAAGGATTCTTAACAATCGCAGCTTTTTTAATCATAATCTTAGTAGTCTTGTGAGGACAGTTTGCAGATGCGATTTCGCCTGTGTCATCACAGATAGTTACTTTAATATGAACATCACATGTATCGGTCGGATTATTATCCTTAGAGAAATATTCTGTCACAAGCTGTGAACCTCTTGGATCCTGGTCGCATAAGCCTGCTACAGGAAGCTTTCCTGACTGTGAGCATACCTCTGTTTCTACTATATCATCCGGTTTTTCAAAAGAACCGGTAGGAAGATTATCGTGAATTTCCTGCATTATTGTACGCCACATTTTTCTGTGGTCAATATATCCTGAAAGTTCCTTTGAGTTATCATCATATCCGAGCCATATAGCAGCTGTATAATAAGGTGTATAACCGCAGAACCATTTATCTGTTACATTCTGTGTAGTACCTGTTTTTCCGGCTGTAGGCTGATTGCTTAAAGCAGCAGCTTCAGCAGTACCGGCAGCAGTAACTGATTCAAGTGCGTTAGTTAAAAGCCATGAAGTCGATTTCTTCAAAACAGTATGTGTAAGAGGCTGTGTATTGTCAAGGATAACATTGCCGTCTTTATCTTTGACCTGTGTATAATAAACAGGCTGCGTATAAGTTCCCTGATTTGCGATAGCCGCGTATGCAGCACACATTTCAATATTGTGTACACCATATGTCAGACCGCCGAGTGCGAGTGAAGGGACAACATCATGGTTGCCGTTGACAGCTTCCTTAGGTGAAATAAGTGTTGAAAAACCGAATTTCAGAAGGTAGTTAAAACCAACCTGAGGAGTAATCTGAGCAAGTACCTTGACAGCAGGTACGTTTTCGGAGAGTTTTAAAGCTGTTCTTACAGACATAAGACCTCTGTATTCACCCACAAAATAATTCTTTACAAGCTTTGAATTTTCACCCGGATAATAGTAAGGTGCATCATCAATAGCTGTTGCAAGAGTAATAGCACCTGTATCAAGTGCAGGACCATAATCAGCGAGAGGTTTTATTGATGAACCCGGCTGACGCATAGTATCAACGGCTCTGTTAAGAGTACGGTTGCCGCTCTTTTCACCACGGCCGCCAACGATTACCTTAACCTGGCCTGTATGCTGGTCCATAATTGTAAATGACATCTGAGGCTGTACTATATAAGAAACGCTCTCAGAAACAACTTCTCCTCCATTTGCAAGTATAGAATTTTTGTATTCATCAATATAAGTCTGTGCATCATCTTTGTCTTTAAAGATGAGAGTGAAATTACTCTGGCCTTTGTCTTTTTTGTAATAATCCAAAAGACCATAATGAGAGTAGTAATTGACATTGCCTTTTGTATCTTTTACAGCAAGCGAATATGAAATAGAAAGCTCAGTATTGTCAGGATAATAGTCAGGGTCGTTAATAACGTTATCAGCTATCTGCTGCATTGACATATTCTGTGTAGAATAGACCTGAAGACCATTCTTGTAAATCATGTTGGTTGCCTGTGTCTCAGTATATCCTTTCTGCTCCATAAGATCCTTTATAAGCTGGTCAATAAGAGCATCAACAAAGTAAGAATATGTTGAACTTGCAACTTCAATCTTTTTGTCCTGTATTCTTGCATACACATCATCAGAAACTGCCTCGTCATATTCTGCCTGTGAGATATATCCCTGGTTACGCATATTATTAAGAACCTTTAACTGGCGCTTCTGGTTTTCAGCAGGGTACTTAACAGGATTGAGTGAAGACGGACTCTGTGTTATTGAAGCAATTACAGCACATTCGCTTAAAGAAAGCTCAGATACATCTTTGCCAAAATAACCCTGTGCAGCAGTCTGAACGCCGTAATAACCATTTCCTAAGTTGATTGTATTAAGATAGTTACCTATTATAGTCTGCTTGTCCATGACAGTTTCAAGCTTTACGGCGAGATACTGTTCCTGGATTTTTCTCTTGATTTTTTCAACGGTACTTTCATTATATGCTTTGAAAACATTATTTTTAAGAAGCTGCTGTGTGATTGTACTTGCACCTTCTGACATGCGTCCTGTAGAAAGAAAAACCGTTCCGGCACGAAAGATACCTTTGATATCAATACCGTTATGTTCATAGAAACGCTCATCTTCAATTGCAATAAAAGCATGCTGCAATGTGATAGGAATATCTTCAATGTCCACATATATACGGTTGGAACCGCTTGTTGATAATGTCTGTATTTCATTACCACCATCGTCATAAATTTTTGTTGCATAACCCTCAGGTGACACATCAATTGTTGATACGTCAGGTGCACTGGCAATAATGCCTTCTGCAGCCCCTAATGCCAGGCAGGAGCCTGCAACTATAACAGCAATGACAGCTATGAACAAAAGCTTTACGACTGTAACGCCCAGCTTTGTGCCGAGACGAGAACCGGAAGAATTCAGCCGTTTTTTCTTTTGTATTATGCCTTGTTTGCCAAAATTCATATTTACCTCCAATTTCTGCACAAAAAGTGTTGTTTGAATTCATTATACCATATAATTATAAAATGTCTCAAGTAAAATGATTTATCACGAAGTATTAATAGTTTGACAAAAGAAATAAGTACAGGCATAATCTGAATAGAAAATACTGCATCTTGCAAAAGGAGAGCAATTTTGAAAAGAGTACATAAAGACGGAAGTGCACAGATAACAGAAAAAAAATCCCGGTTTATTGGTGACGTATATAATATAGAAAATGAAGAAGATGCATTATATTATATAAATGAAACCAAAAAGAAGTATTGGGATGCAAGGCATCACTGTTACGCATATATAATAGGAAATAATAACGAAATAAAAAGATTCAGTGATGATGGAGAACCTTCAGGAACAGCAGGAAAACCAATACTCGATGTACTTGATAAAAGTGGTATAGCAAACTGCCTTATAATTGTGACAAGATACTTTGGCGGAACACTTCTGGGAACAGGCGGCCTGATAAGGGCATATTCAGAAGCAGCCAAATCGGGAATAGAAGCATCAGGCATCATGGAAGTTAAAAAAGGCATACAGGCACAGATAGATGCTGACTATAACAGTTTCGGAAAAATACAGTACATGTGTATGGAAAGAAATATAATAATAACGAATACGGAGTATGGTGAAAATATCCATATAAATATGATTATAGAAGAGTCTGAGTATGCACATTTTCAGAAAGCTGTGGCGGACGCATTTGCCGGACGCCTTGAAATTGTTAAAAATGACAATGTGATTTTTGGCATTTATGACGGAATGGTGCAAATATTGACAAGCAATAATTAATATTCGGTTAACAATGGTAATAAAGCACAAAACAGAAATTAAATTAATAAAATTTGGGCACTTTGTTGTAAAATTGGTGTAAAAAAATTCCTAAAAGAGAGTTATGATAGTGCAAAATTTACATAAAAAATACTTTGCTGACTGGTTAAAAAACACTACATGAAGTATATTTTGGGTGATTTGTACATAAAAAATTAAAAAATATGAAAAAAATATGAATGATGGAAGCCGCATAAATGCTGGGTTTTCACAAAATGTACAAAAAAAATACAATAATTGTTCAAAATCCTCTTGTTAAAATAGTACAAAAATGCTATTATACTTTTGTCAAAAAAATTGACCGTGGGGCTTGCCCCCATATAACCAATAAGGAGGGTTTATAGGTTTATGAAAAAAACAGTTAAGAAACTTACTGCTGTAGGTCTTACTCTTACATCAGTAATGAGCCTTGTTGCATGTGGTAACAACAACAATGGTGGTTCAAACAACAACACTTCTTCAAACGAAGAAGTAACAAAACCAGACAAATTTACAGTTATGGTTGACTCTACAGTCGTTACAGAAGCTAACGGCGGACAGGCATTCTACAAATATCTTGGCGAATTAACAGGCCTTGAAATCGAATGGGTACGTCCTGACCACAGTAACTACTATGATGCAGTTTCTAATGCATTCAACAGTGATAGCATTCCTGATGTAGTTCTTCTTTCATCTGATTACTATGCTCTTTATGCAGCTAACGGTTTCCTTTGGAACATGACAGATGCTTGGAACTCTTCAGAGACAAAGAAATCAGGCAGACTTATCGATACAGCTGAGAACGTTCTTTCAGCATTACTTGTTAATGGCGAAGACGGAACAAAGGCTATGTATGGTTTCTCTCCATACCGTGGTAATGGTTGCTGTACATACATCAAGAAGGCTTGGCTTGATGATGCTGGCATCGATGTATCAAAGGTTGACGGCGTTACTATGGACTTCAACACATACTATGGTATCTTAAAGCAGTTAGCTGCTAAGAAAGGTCATTATGTAATTTCAGCTCCTGACTTCATTTCAACAGAAGCTCCTTACACAAACTACCTTCCAGAATTCTATCAGCAGGCTAGCTACACATTCTACAAAGATTCTTCAGGAAAGTATGTAGATGGTTTCTCAGAAAAAGCTATGCAGGATGCTCTTCAGAGAATTCAGAATGCTGTTAAAGATGGCGTAATTGATAAGGCTACACTTGGTCAGAAGACAACAGATGCTCGTAACAAGTTCTATTCAACAGATGCTTCTTCAGAATCTGGTGTATTCTCATATTGGGCTGGTACATGGGCTAACACATTAATGACAAACCTTAAGTCTAAGGGTCTTCCTACAGATCTTATTGCTATCAATCCTATTAAGGAACTTGGTACATACGTAGAAAGAATTGCACCAGCTTGGTGTATCACAACAAGTGCTAAGAATCCAGAAGGTATCTTCAAGTACTTCATCGACACAATGCTTGATGGTGGCGACATCCAGACAGCTTGGGAGTACGGTGCTAAGGGTACTCATTGGAATGACAAGGCTGAGACAGTAACACTTGCTGATGGCAAGGGTACATTTGAGTATAAAGAAGGCGAGTTCCACTTCCTTCCATCTCCTGAAAAGCCATCAACATTAATGTCTAAGAACCACATTGATCCAATCCTTGCTCTTGCTAAGTTCAAGACATCTGATCCTGGTGAAGCTAAGATGACTGAAGCAGCTAAGAAAAATGGTGAATTCTTCGCTAAGAATTCTACAGTTGCTACTCCACTTCCTATGACAGAGACACTTGGTGAAAACAGCACAGATATCAATACAACAAGAAATAAGGTTATTTCAGAAGTTGCACTTGGTAACATGACTGTTGAAGAAGGTATGAAGCTCTACAAGGATAGAGTTGGTACAGCAGTAGAAGCTGTTCTTAAGTCATTAAATGAGACAAAGAAGTCTAAATAATTTAAGATAATATTTTAAAAGATATTATATAGGTAATTTAATTACCAACCTTTAAGAATCCACTTCCGGGTGGCATTGGTTCATCCGGAAGGTCGGATTCTGATTTTTAGCTTATTAATCATACAGATGTAGGCTTAGAATTAAACAAAAATATTAGGAAAGAAGGTATGAAGATGCAATGTAAGTCTTGTAACACAGAATTACCAAAGCATGCAAAAGTGTGCCCGAGATGTGGTGCATTAGTAGGTAAGAAATCAGGCAACCTCAAGGTAATTGCTATAATAGGTTTAGTAATTGCTTTTATAGGCGGGCTTTTGCCTTTCGTTCAGAATTCAAGTGATATTTCTGATGCCTACAGTTTTATGAATATTGATGCCCCTGTTATGTGGTATCTGTTCATGATTGCTATTATAGCTGCTATTATTCTTCTTGTTTTAAAGAAGGATGTGCTCTCAATTATACCGACAGCAATTTCAGCAGTTATATTTGTTATCTCTTTAGTTGCAGTTAACTTCAGAGGTTACTACGGAAGAAATAAATATGATATTTATTCTCTTACTAATCTTTTATCATCTGGTAATGGTTCAGATGACGCTAAATACGTTTTAGGTTTAGGTGTCTACGTATTGATTGTAGGTTATATTCTTGCAATCGCTGGCTGCTTCATTGATATTATGAAGTATTTCAAGAAAGATCTTGGCGTTGATTCAAGATATCTTTCTAACTCAATTAACAAGAGTGTATGGAAGACAATGTATTATTACCGTGGCTTCTATATCATGTTCTTACCAGTATTAATCATGATTATTCTCTTTAATTACTGGCCAATGGCTGGATGCCGTTATGCATTCACAAAATATGTTATTGCAGGACCTTACTATGTAGGTCTCAAGCATTTCGTTCAGATGTTCACTAATGACCTTTATTTCTGGACAGCATTTAGAAACACATTAATTCTTTCGATTATTAAGTTGATTTTAAATACAGGTGCAGCTGTTATTATCTCACTTCTTTTAAATGAGATTGTTTCACTCGGATTTAAGAAGACAGTACAGACAATCGTTTATCTGCCTCACTTCATGTCATGGGTTGTAGTTGCATCAGTTTTCAAGATGATTCTTGATCCTAACGTAACAGGTGTTGTAAACAGCCTTTTACTTAAAGCTAATATGATTAATGAACCAATCTATTTCCTTGGTGACTCTAAGTATTGGAGAGGAACATTCTATGTAATGAATGTTTGGAAAGATACAGGTTGGGGAACAATCCTTTTCCTTGCTACATTGTCAGGTATCAGCCCTGATTTATATGAAGCAGCTCAGATTGATGGTGCTAACCGTTGGAAGAGACTTATCTATATTACACTTCCTGCATTAGCAAACACAATCATTACAGTATTCATTCTTAACCTTGCTAAGGTTATGAACCTTTTTGAATCTGTTTTCGTTACTATGAATAATGCCGTATTGGATGTTGCCGAAGTATTACAGACATATGTATACCGTAAGACATTCTCAAGTGGTAACTCGGATTATGGTTATACTACTGCGGTAGGTTTATTTAAATCGTTTGTCGGAATGATTCTCGTACTTAGCTGTAACTACGCTAGTAAGAAAGTCCGCGGACGTGGTATTGTATAAGGAGGGATAGATAATGAGTGATAATTCAGTTGTAGTTACAAAGAAAAAGAAAAAATTCAAAATCTTCCCACTTGTAAATGGTTTGATTTTTATTTTGATTTCATTAGCAATCATGTTACCTATCTGGAAGGTAATCATTGATTCATTTGATGCCAGATCTGCTTATGGTTTTAAGTGGGTTCCAACAATGTTTACATGGGGTGGTTATAGAGCTATCGTTACTCGAGTTGCTTTATATAGACCATTCGGTATCTCATGTATTGTTACAATCGCTGGTACATTCCTCGGTTTGTTACTTGTAACATTAGGTGGTTATGTATTAATTCAGTGGGAAATGCCAGGAAGAAACTTCTTCGCATATATGTTACTTTTCACAATGATTTTCGATGGTGGTATGATTCCTAAGTACCTCGTTATGAAGCAGTTACATTTGCTTAATACACTCTGGTCAGTTATTTTACCATTGTCAATCAACGTATATAACCTGGTACTTATGAGGAACTTCTTTGAAGGTATTCCTGAGGCTCTGTTTGAGGCCGCCAAGATTGATGGCTGCTCTCCAATGGGTATCTTCTTTAAGATTGTACTTCCTCTTTCAAAGGCAGCTCTTGCTTCAATCGGTTTGATGTTTGCCGTACAGTTCTGGAACGATTATACTAACTTCAAGATTTACATCAACAAGGATAAGTTATTCAACTTCCAGATTAAACTTCGTAACATGGTTATGGATAGTGATATTCCTAATGATGACTCTGTTGACCCTAATACAATTTCTAGTGCTTCGGTTATTGTTGCGATTTTACCATTCGCAGTTATTTACCCATTCTGCCAGAAATACTTCGTACAGGGTGTTAATATCGGTGCCGTTAAGGAGTAATTACCGGTTTATTTAAGATTTTTTCAAGGCGAATCTGTTAATGCAGGTTCGCCTTTTTTTTCTGTAAAAGAGTATATAAATTAATATTAATATGTAGAAAATACTGTATTTATGCTGTATACTTAAAAAATGAGTTAAATTACATATAAAGGAGACGGAGTATGGGTACAATCAAAGATGCCATTTATCTTGAGAATATAAGTGAAGTAAAACGTATTCTTGAAGAAGAACCTAATCTTATTGATGAAAAAGATGAGAATGGTGTGCTTATGGCACTGCTTGCGGCGAAGACCGGAAATCTTGCACTTGTAAGATACATAGTTGAGTATTCGAGAGCAAGTATGGATATTACAGACAATGAACATAAGAATATGCTTCATTATGCGGCACTTTCAGGAAGCGTTGAGGTCTGCCGTTATCTTGTAGAAAGAGTTGGATTGTCACCGCTCACAGGTGATAATAATCTTGTAACGCCAATAGACATAGCAGTAAATAATAAGTTCTTTGACCTGCAGAATTATTTTGAAGAAGAAATAGGAGCAAAGTATAAAGATTTATACCGTAATCCGATAAGAACAGGATTTTATCCTGACCCATCGATAGTGAGAGTAGAAGATACATATTATATGGTTAATTCTTCATTTATCTATTTTCCGTGTATACCGGTATCAGAATCAAAAGATTTGGTACACTGGAGAATAATAGGATATGCTATTACTAATCCGGAATGGGCTGCACTTGATAATCTTGAAGGTGGAAGAGGATACTGGGCACCGGATATTTCGTATCATAATGGCAGGTTTTATATAACAGCGACATATCGTCTTAATGATGACGGAACTGTATACAGAAAACAGATAGTTGTGAGCTCAGATAAGCCTGAAGGTCCATACAGCAAGCCTGCGATAATAGATGAAGACGGAATAGACCCATCAATTTTTACAGATGATGATGGAAAAAGATATATGCTTTTGAACAGAGGTGCAAGAATACTGCCTTTAAGTGATGATGCGACACGCCAGATTGGAGAAGCACATCTTCTTTATTATGGTGATAATAAAAGAGCACCGGAAGGACCGCATCTTTTAAAGAAAGACGGATATTATTATCTGTTTGAAGCAGAGGGGGGAACAGGACCGGGACATAGAATTACTGTTTCAAGAAGCCGCGAACTGATGGGCAGATACAAGCCATGCCCATATAACCCTATAATGCGTCAGAATGATGAAAATGCAATAATTCAAAGGTGCGGACATGGTAAGCCTGTATGCACGCAGAACGGACAGTGGTATATGGTCTATCTGTGTGGAAGAAAAATAGGTGACGGTTACAGCCTGCTTGGAAGAGAGACAGCAATTGACCCGATTGAGTGGACTGCGGACGGATGGCCGGTTGTCAACTCACTTAACGGACCTTCGACATTGCAGATAAAACCGGATTTACCGGAGTGTATATGGGAATCCAGTCTTGATGATGATTTTGACAATGACTGGTTAAGTTCAGACTGGATGTTTCCAAGAGCACCGGAGTTTGATGGAATAGTTCTTGAGAATTCATATGTCAAAGTTAAAGGAAGCCGTTATGACCTCAATTCAATGCATGCAAAAAATATTCTGTTAAGAAGACAGCAGAACTTCAGGTTTGAGGCGGTATGTAAGTTAAGAATGCCTCAGATTTATCCGGGACAGGATGTTGGAATGACATGCTATTATGACGAAAATACATTTTTGAAATTTGGTATATTTGCAACAAAAGAAGAAAATCCAAGACTGCTTGTAAAAGTCGTAGAATATATAGACGGATATAAAGAAGGTAAATCTACGGAGCTGGATTTCAGTAAAGAATATGTGTATCTGAAAACAGAGACAAATTATCTTACAAGAACATTTTCATACAGCTATGACGGATTAAATTATACTACTGTTGATGTGCTTGATAACGTATATTATCTCTGCGATGAAGGGTTAAAGAAAGGCAAGCGTTTTACAGGTGCAATGATTGGAATGTACGCATATGCCGGTTCATTTGGACAGGAATACACAGATGATGCAGGAAATCACGGAAGCGATGTAATATATGGCGAATTTGATTTCTTTAATTATAAAACATTATAAAGGAGACAGGACATGACAATAGAAAGAAATGAAAAATTAGAAGACAGCCTGCTTGAAAAAATGTCATCAGTTGATTTGAAAAAAACTGATAACTGGAATAAGGCAATGATTTTAAACAGTGCTGCAAAAGTTTATTTTGCCACAAAAAACGAGAAGTTTGGAGAGTTTCTTGTAAAAGGCATTGATAAATGCTGTGACTGCGGTATCGAAGAAGGATTTGCAGGAAATGATAATGATTTGACTAATCTGTTGCTGGCCAATGTATTATATGCAGCAAAAGATTACACAGGAAAAGATGAATATGAAAAGGCTGCAATAAAGATGGCAGCACAGCTTAATTCACAGAAGAGAAGTGAAAAAGGATATTTTACGGATGTTGACGGAAAAGCATGTCTTTGCCAGACATATGCAAGTCAGGTATTCTATATGAATTATGAGACAAGAGATGATGGAAAAGAACATTATAATGACATAATTGCACAGTATAATGTAATTCATGAAGATTTGTATAAAAATACATCCAGCAAAGCATTCAAGGACAGTGATGCACTTGAAGCATTATGTTATTACAGTGCAGCACTTATTGATACAATGGAAGTCATGGATCAGGCACTCTATGAGATATACAGACAGCTTATGGATTATTATAAAGAGACAGTAAAAGATGTTCTTGCAACAGGTATTTACGGTGCAGAAAAAAATCCTGCAAAAGCTCCATATGAACTTGTATTTGCATATGCATTGCTCAAAGGCTGCCGTATGAAAGCGGTTCTGACAGAAAAATATGAAGATGCAGCACTTGCAATATATGAAAAATATAGTGATGTGTCAGAAAAAGATGCAGCTGAGTTTGCATTGTGCTACAGCGAGGTAGTAAGGAACAGAGATTATCAGGATTATGGACGTAATAACGGAGGCAGATTATGGAGTTAAAATTAGTTACAAATACAGCAAGAAGTGCTGTTTTAGAGCTTACTGAATCAGGAAAATTTTATACAGAATCGCAGTATGATATATATGTCAATGACGAAAAATATATGGAAAGTAATAAGGTTATAACATCACTTTTTGATTTAAAACCTGATACAGATTACAATGTGTATGCTGTATACAATGGTCAGAAAACAAACGAGGTAAATATTCATACAAAATATGAATTTGTAACATTAAATGTACGCGATTTTGGTGCATTGGGTGATGGTGTGCATGATGATACAAATGCAATCCAGTGTGCAATTATGGTATGCCCTAAGGATTCAAGAGTCCTTGTTCCGGAAGGTGAATATAAGGTTTCAAGTGTATTTTTAAAAAGCGATTTAACACTTGAACTTGCAAAAGGAGCGGTATTATCTGCATTTACAGAAAGAGACAAATTCCCGATACTTCCGGGTGTTATTGAATCATATGATGAGAAAGAAGAATATAATCTTGGTTCATGGGAAGGAAATCCGCTTGACTGTTTTTCGGCAATTCTTTGCGGAATTAATGCAGAAAATGTAGTTATTACAGGTGAAGGTACGATTGATGGCAATACAACGTTTGAAAACTGGTGGAATAACTGTAAAATAAGAAATACAGCATGGAGACCGAGATTGTTTTTCATCAACCATTGCAATAATGTAATGATGCACGGAATAACAGTACAGAATTCTCCATCATGGACAATACATCCATATTTCAGCAACCACCTCAAATTCATAGATGTAAAGATTAAGAATCCTGCCAATTCACATAACACAGACGGACTTGATCCTGAGAGCTGCCAGGATGTACTTGTACTCGGTACATATATCTCAGTTGGTGATGACTGTATTGCTATAAAATCAGGAAAGATATATCAGGCACGCAAATACGAGATTCCGACATCAGACATGACTGTAAGACAGTGTTGCATGAGAGACGGACACGGTGCCGTAACAGTCGGAAGTGAGATTGCTGCCGGTGTAAAGAATGTTCATATTACGGACTGCCTGTTTATGAATACAGACAGAGGTCTCCGTGTAAAGACAAGACGAGGCAGAGGCAAATTATCAGTTCTTGATGATATTTCATTTGAAAATATTGATATGGATAATGTAATGACGCCATTTGTTGTAAACAGTTTTTATTTCTGTGATCCTGACGGAAAGACTAATTATGTTGGTTCAAAAGAGCCGCTTCCTGTCGATGACAGAACACCGTCAATCAAGCGTCTTACATTCAGGAATATAAAAGCGTCAAACTGCCATGTAGCAGGAGCTTATATTTATGGATTACCTGAAAGCAAGATTGAAAAGCTTACATTTGAAAATATTGATTTTACATATGCTAAGGATGCAAAACCGGGTGTCGCTGCGATGATGCTTGGATGTGATGAGGCAGTAAAACAGGGGCTTATAATAAATAATGCCAAAGAACTTATACTTAAAAATGTAAATATTACAGGATGTGAAGGTGAACCTGTAGTAACTGGAAATGTTGACAAAATTATAAAATAAGTGGTGAAAAAAATGAATTTACATGCACCTAAAGGAATTGATGTTGATAACTGGTTTATCGAATGTTACAAAAAACATAAAAAGCATCCGCTTATAATACTCATACGGCTTTATAAAGGCAACTATCACAAATTTGCTGCGGCAGTGTTTTTCTTTTTCATAAAGCACTGCCCTGTATGGGTGCTGCCTATTGTAACAGCCAATATAATTAATGATGTGACAACGCACAGTCCCGATACATACCAGAACACTATATTCTATTCAATAATAATGATAGGACTTATAATACTTAATGTACCAACCAATTATATGTATACAAGGTACAAGTCACTTGCAACGCGTTACGCTGAGACGGGACTTAGAAAAGCACTTGTAAGAAAACTCCAGCAGCTTTCAATTTCATATTACAAAGAGACACAGTCAGGACGACTGCAGTCGAAGATAATGCGTGATGTTGAAGCGGTTGAGATGCTTTCCACACAGCTTTTAATCAGCACGCTCAATATTGCACTCAATATATCGGTGGCATTGGCGGTTACAATTTCAAAAAGTCTTGTTGTATTTTTGTTCTTCCTTGTAACAACACCGCTTGCGGCACTTACAATGGTATTTTTCAGGAATATAATGAGAAAGCGTAATTATGAGTTCAGGCATGAAATGGAAGAGACATCCGCCCAGGTAATGGAAATGGTTGAACTTATTCCGGTTACGAGGGCACATGCACTTGAAGAAAAAGAGATACAAAGAATGAGCAACCAGCTGTTTACGGTTGCTGAAAAAGGTTATAAACTTGATGTTATCCAGTCGCTGTTTGGTTCTGTAGGCTGGGCAATATTCCAGATATTTCAGGTATTATGTCTTGCATTTACAGGAATTCTTGCATTAAAAGGAAACATACTTGCCGGTGATATAACGCTTTACCAGAGTTATTTTGCAACAATAGTAAATCAGGTATCTGCATTTATAACACTCATACCGACAATAGCGAAGGGCGTTGAGTCAGTAAATTCTATTGGTGAAGTCCTTCTTGCTGATGATATTGAACATAACGAAGGAAAGAAGAAGCTTGGCGGTGTAAAGGGCGAATTTGATTTCAAAAATGTATGCTTCAGATACAATAATTCAGAGGCACACGTTCTTAACAATTTTAACCTTCATGTTACACCGGGAGAGACAATAGCACTCGTAGGTGAATCGGGTTCCGGAAAATCGACAATACTTAATCTTGCGATAGGATTTAACATTGCAGACAGCGGACAGGTACTTCTTGACGGCAATGATATGAAAGATATAGATTTAAGAACATATCGTAAGTACCTTGCAGTTGTGCCTCAGACGTCCATATTGTTCTCGGGAACGCTCAGAGACAACATAACGTATGGAGTTGACAATGTTGATGAAAAAGCCCTGAATGAGGCTGTTAAGGCGGCAAATCTTACTGATCTGGTTGAGAGCCTGCCTGACGGACTTGATACGGAAGTCGGGGAACACGGCGGTAAATTGTCAGGTGGACAGAGACAGCGTGTTTCAATAGCAAGGGCACTTATAAGAAATCCAAGAGTAATTGTCCTTGATGAGGCGACGTCGGCACTTGACAGTATATCAGAAAAGCTTATACAGGAAGCACTCAACAATCTTACAAAAGACAGGACGACATTTATAGTTGCACACAGACTCTCAACAATAAAAGATGCAGATAAAATAGCAGTAATAAGTGAGGGACACTGTGTTGAATACGGAACATTTGATGAACTTATGGAATTAAAAGGTGAGTTCTACAGAATGAAAAAAATCCAGAGTTAATAAATTCAGAAAAAAATGGCTGTGCAATATCTGCACAGCCATTAATATTATAAAAGATAAATTAAGCTTCTTTCTTTTCCCAGATTCTAAGAGTTGAGATAAGCTTCTCCTTTGTATCAGCATCAAGCTTCTGGACAATCTGCATAATCTCATTGTCAAGAGCTGTATTCTGATAGCTCTTATCAACGCTGCCTGCAAGGTAATCAAGAGATACACCTGTAAGTTCAGCATAATATGATAACATTCTTAATGTCATAAGGTTTCTTCCATTTTCAACATTGCTGATGTATCCAGGAGTAACATCGAGTGCCTTTGCAACATCTTCCTGTGTTAATCCGTGAGAAATTCTTAACTTTTTAACTTTTGCTCCTAAATCGCTTTCCATTATCTTATAACCTCCAGTAATGCGTATTTTCACCAGACAAAATCACAGTGGATTTTATCAACGGAATGTTTTTTATTTATTTGCATTATACAATAAAAACATTGCCTTGAAAAGTGGTATTTTAAAAATTTTTTTATTTTTTATTTGCTCTGTATCTTAATGTTGAATCAAGAATCTTTTTACGGATTCTTAAATGATTAGGTGTAACTTCGAGAAGTTCATCTGTATCAATATAATCAAGAGCCTGCTCAAGACTTAAAATCTTAGGCGGAACGAGTCTTAATGCTTCATCGGCACTTGAAGAACGTGTGTTAGTAAGGTGCTTTGTCTTACATACGTTTACCTCAATATCCTCTGTACGTGGGTTTTCTCCGACAATCATACCGGCATAAACCTTCTCACCCGGTCCGATGAAAAGAGTACCGCGGTCCTGTGCGTTGAAAAGACCGTAAGTTACAGCTTCACCATCTTCATATGCAATAAGGGAACCGGTCTTTCTGTATGAAATATCACCCTTATATGGTTCATATCCTTCAAATGAAGTATTGATGATACCATTACCTTTAGTATCTGTAAGGAATTCGCCACGGTAACCGATAAGTCCTCTTGAAGGGATAGAGAACTGTAATCTTGTATAACCACCATTGATAGGTGTCATTCCAAGAAGTTCACCCTTTCTCTGGCTGAGCTTCTGGATTACAGAACCTGAGAATTCGTCAGGAACATCAATATAAGCAAGTTCCATTGGCTCAAGCTTTCTGCCACGCTCATCAGTATGATATAAAACTTCTGCTTTACTTACGGCAAATTCATATCCTTCACGTCTCATATTTTCAATAAGAACAGAAAGATGAAGTTCGCCTCGTCCTGAAACCTTGAATGAATTTTCAGAACCCGGATTATCCTCAACACGAAGGCTGACATCAGTATTTAATTCCCTGAAAAGTCTGTCACGGATATGTCTTGATGTTACAAACTTGCCTTCCTTGCCGGCAAGAGGGCTGTCATTAACCATAAAGTCCATAGAGAGAGTAGGCTCTGAAATCTTCTGGAACGGAATGGCAACAGGATTGTCAACTGAACAGAGTGTATCACCGATATGGATATCTGCGATACCTGATACAGCTACGATATCACCAAATGATGCCTCGTTTACCTCAACTTTGTTAAGTCCGTTGAAAGTATAGAGCTTTGTTACACGTACTCTCTTCTTAACAGAAGGGTCATGATGGTTTACAATCATAACTTCCTGATTAACCTTGAGGCTGCCGTTATCAATCTTACCTACACCGATACGGCCGACGAATTCGTTGTAATCAATAGTAGATATAAGCATCTGTGTGTCAGCATCAGGGTCACCTTCAGGTGCCGGAATGTTATTAACGATACATTCAAATAATGGCTGCATGTCTTTTCTTTCATCATTAAGGTCTGCCATAGCATAACCTGATTTTGCTGATGCAAAGATAAATGGGCAGTCGAGCTGGTCTTCATTGGCATCAAGGTCAATGAAAAGTTCAAGTATTTCGTCGATAACTTCATTAGGTCTTGCTTCAGGACGGTCAATCTTGTTGATACAAACAATAACTGACAGGTCAAGGTCAAGAGCCTTCTGGAGTACGAACTTAGTCTGAGGCATTACACCCTCAAAAGCATCAACAACAAGAACAACACCATTTACCATCTTGAGAACTCGCTCAACTTCTCCGCCGAAATCGGCATGGCCCGGTGTATCAATGATATTGATTTTTGTGTCTTTATAAGTGATGGCTGTATTTTTTGAAAGAATAGTGATACCACGTTCCCTTTCAATATCATTAGAGTCCATCACACGTTCTGCAACTTCCTGATTCTCACGGAAAGTACCGCTCTGCTTTAAAAGTTCGTCAACCAGTGTTGTCTTACCGTGGTCAACGTGAGCGATAATAGCAATGTTACGTATGTCTTCACGCTTTGTCTTCATAATTATAGTCCTTTCTTAGTTCTGCAATATCTCCGTATATAAGGATTCCCAAATAAAAAGAGAATATAGCGGGTAAGATATAATTAGCAACTTTTATATTCTATCACAATATTACCAAATTACAATAGTGAACATATAAAAGTGATTGTATATTTATAGGAACAATTTTATTAAATTATATTGTGAAAATATGAAAAAATTATAAAATGTGTTCTGAACGTGAAAATGGACATAAAAAATTCATATTTTTTTGTAATAATCTGAATTACTGATACATATACATTTTAAGAACACAAAATTAAAGCACAATACCGGGGATGTATCCGGAAAAGAAGGGAGAAATACATTATGCTTGATAAGGTGATTGAAAACAACAGGGTTAGTATTATTGGAGAGGTGGTCTCAGAGTTCCAATTCAGCCATGAGGTATTTGGAGAGGGCTTTTACCTTGTGAATGTATCGGTTGACAGACTTAGTGATATGGTTGATATCATACCGCTTATGATTTCTGAAAGGCTTATTGATGTGACAAAAGATTACAGAGGCATGAAGATTGAAGTATCAGGACAGTTCCGTTCTTATAACAGACATGAGGGACTTAAAAACAAACTGATACTATCAATATTTGTAAGAGAACTTCAGTTTGTAGAAGATGACGACATGCCGCAGGAACAGTCAAAATCAAATCAGATATATCTTGACGGATATGTATGCAAGCCGCCGATTTACAGGAAAACTCCGCTCGGAAGAGAAATAGCCGATATATTAATCGCAGTCAATCGTCCGTATGGCAAATCAGATTACATACCATGTATCGCATGGGGACGAAATGCGAGATTCGCATCAACAATAGAAGTTGGAGGCCATCTTCAGGTTCAGGGAAGAGTCCAGAGCCGTGAATACACGAAAAAAATCAACGAGGAAGAGACAGAGAAGCGAGTTGCTTATGAAGTGTCTGTAAGTAAGATTGATTTTGTTGAAGACGAAGAATAGAATAAATTCATAAAGATTATTTAACGCCATAAGTTGACATCAAAAGTGTTAAGTGATATAGTCAACATAAGTCAGATAATTTAAGTAGAGGTCGCATTGTTTATCAGTATTCCTATGGATGCCGCGGCAGGCAGTTGAAGCAGGGAAGAAAGGAAACGATGCCGAAGTAAAATGTCGGCCGCAGATGTTTTGCTGGGCGTAAAGTCAATAGCTTTGCGACTGTCATCAGCAGATGGAGAGCTACGTACAGATTATAATCTATATGATAATCAAAAGCTGGTCCATTGCGTGACCGGCTTTTTTGTTCTGAATTATGTTTTGAAAAGCTGTATTACAGCAGAAAGAAGGAAAAGATGGCAATATTTACAGGTGCAGGCGTTGCGATAGTAACACCTATGAAAGAAAACGGTGAGGTAAATTATGATAAAATGGGAGAACTCCTTGATTATCAGATAAATAATTCAACTGATGCCATTGTTGTATGCGGAACAACAGGTGAAGCTTCAACACTCACACATGAGGAGCACATAGAGACAATCCGATTTACTGCTGATTATGTTAAAAAGAGAGTTCCTGTTATTGCAGGTACAGGTTCAAACTGTACAGAAACAGCAATATACCTTTCACAGGAAGCACAGAAAGCAGGAGTAGATGCGTGTCTTGTTGTTACACCTTACTATAACAAAGCAACACAGAAAGGTCTTATAGAGCATTACACAGCAGTAGCAAAGTCAATCGACCTTCCGATTATAATGTATAATGTTCCGGGAAGAACAGGCTGTAATATCCAGCCGGAGACAGCAGTAAAGCTTGCAAAGGAAGTAGATAATATCGTTGCAATCAAGGCTGCAACAGGCAATCTTGCACAGGAGACAAAGACAATGGCACTTGCAGAAGGATGCCTTGATATGTATTCAGGCGAGGACGGACTTATCGTTCCGCTTATGTCAATCGGTGCAAAGGGTGTAATTTCAGTATTGTCAAATGTTGCACCAAAGCAGACACATGATATATGTGCAAAGTTTTTTGCAGGTGATGTTGCAGGAAGTGCAAAGATGCAGTTTGAGGTACTTGAACTTGTAGATGCTCTGTTCTGTGAAGTTAATCCGATTCCTGTAAAGCATGCACTTAACCTTATGGGAATGGAAGTAGGACCACTTAGAATGCCTCTTTGCCCAATGGAAGATGCAAATCTTGAAAGACTTAAAAAAGCAATGAAAAATTATGGCATTCTTGCATAAACAGCAAATAAAATGCAGTAGTTATAATTAAAATATAATATAAACCGCAGAAAATAAGGAGCAGACAGATGACCAGAGTAATAATGCATGGCTGTAACGGCCATATGGGCAGAGTTATAACAGACCTTGTAAGTAAAGATGATGATATAGAAATAGTAGCAGGAATTGACCCGTTTGATGACGGACATAACACATATCCTGTATTTGCGTCAATTAAAGACTGCGATGTAAAGGCAGACGCAGTCATTGATTTTGCATCTGCTAAAGCAGAAGATGCACTTCTTGACTATTGTGTGGAAAAACAGATTCCTGTTGTTGTATGTACTACAGGTCTTTCAAAGGAACAGCTTGACAAAGTAAGAGAGAGTGCATGTAAAGTTGCTGTATTAAAATCAGCTAACATGTCACTTGGTATCAATACACTTTTCAAACTTTTACAGGATGCCGCAAAGGTATTTATACCATCAGGTTATGACGTAGAGATAGTTGAAAGACACCACAACCAGAAACTTGATGCACCGAGCGGTACAGCACTTGCACTCGCAGATGCAATCAAAGAGGTTGCCGGAGACGAATACTATTATAAATATGACAGAAGCCAGGAACATAAAAAGCGTGACCCTAAAGAAATCGGAATCAGTGCAGTCCGTGGCGGAACAATCGTAGGTGTTCATGATGTAATATTTGCCGGTGAGGATGAAGTTATAGAATTCACTCACACAGCATATTCAAAATCAGTATTTGCCAAAGGTGCGATAGAAGCTGCCAAGTTCCTTGCAGGAAAGCCGGCAGGAATGTATGATATGACAGACGTAATTGCGTCAAAATAGGCAATCTGGATATTATCTAAAAGTATTAAGCCGGGTTTTTGTATAACGCACAGTAATCAAGCTGTTCAGTTATATTAAATCCGGCTTTTTCGTATAACTTCACGGCTGCGGCATTTTTGCTGCTGACCTGTAAAACAAGCGGATTTTTATTGTTTTCAAAATAATCATTTAAAAGATTGGCAATAAAAAAAGTTCCAACCCCTTTATTACGCATATCTTCATCAACATATACATCATATATGCAGGTCTGTTTTTCGCCATAGTCAATGGAACAAACCGCACATGGCTCGGCCGCATCATCATTCATGTATAAAAGATAATCAGTATTATCATCTGAAAAAAACGATTCATATTCATGCAATCCCTCAGGAACAGCACATTTTAAACGTGTATAATCATTAAAATCCAGTTCCATAAGATATTCACTGTAATAATATTTTATATTGTCGTGGTTTTTAATGAGTGATTCATAAAATGAAGGTGCTTCAAAGTACAAAAAACTGTCGCTGTTTTTGGCAAAAAACTTGTCAGCGGCGGTTCTGACAAGACGGCTGAATATTCCATGATGTCTGTAAGAATCTGCAACAAAGCCGGTCAGTTCATTTCCGCGGATTGCACAAAAGCCGATAAGACAGCCGTTGTCAAAGGTACAGGATGTAATACATGTATCATCAATGTCATAAGGTGCATCAAATCCGTTTTTATCTATAAAATCATTTATAATCTGTGTCATATTACCAATTCCCCTGCTTTTATGTTGAAAATTTGAATAAATGTATTGTAGCAAAATAAAAAGTAAGGTACAATATACAAGATAAATTGATTATTATGAAGATTATTATAAATAAAGGGGTAAAGCAAATATGAGCAAAGTTGCAATACTTACAGACAGTAATAGCGGCATAACACAGGCACAATCTAAAGAAATGGGAGTTACGGTAATTCCTATGCCGTTTTTTATTGATGGTGAGCAATATTTTGAAGATATCAATCTTACACAGGAAGAGTTTTACAAAAAACTGCAGGAAGATGCTGATATTTCAACATCTCAGCCTTCAGTCGGGGAACTTCAGGAATATTTTGACAAGCTTTTGAAAGATTATGATGAGATAGTATTCATACCGATGTCAAGCGGACTTTCAGGAACATGCCAGACAGCTACAATGCTTGCTGATGAGTATGACAGAAAGGTTCATGTAGTCAATAACCAGAGAATATCAGTTACGCAGAGACAGTCAGTAATTGATGCACTTAATCTTGCAAAAAAGGGTTACAGTGCTCTTGAGATAAAAGAGATTCTTGAAAGAGAAAAGATGGAATCAAGCATATATATAACACTTGACACATTAAAATATCTTAAAAAAGGCGGAAGAATTACGCCAGCCGCTGCAGCAATAGGAACAGTTTTAAGACTTAATCCTGTATTACAGATACAGGGAGAAAAGCTTGATGCTTATGCAAAAGCAAGAGGAAAGGCATCAGCTAAGAAGATTATGTTAAAAGCAATGGCAGATGATATGGAAAAAAGATTTGCTGACAGCTTCAAAAAAGGAAGAGTACATATGGAGGCTGCATATGCAGGCAACCGTGAAGAGGCAGAAGAATGGGCAGAGATTGTTAAGGAAGAATACCCACAGCTTGATTTTCATATGGATCCGCTGTCTTTAAGTGTTGCATGCCATATTGGATATGGAGCACTGGCAATAGCTTGTTCGGTATATCTTCCGGAGGATAAATAGATAAATAAAAGATATGGAGTGTGGCATAATTGAAAAGAAGTGAAATATCAGACGAATACAAATGGAGTGTCAAAGATTTGTATAGCAGTGATGAACTGTGGAATAATGATTATGAAAAAGCATTGAAAAGCACACAGGAAAAGAGCAGCTTTGAAGGATGTGTGATGGACAGTGCCGATACACTTGCGGATGCACTTTCAGAATCTGAAAAAGACGATTATATAACTGAGAGACTGTATGTATATGCATTTATGAGGTATTATGAAGATACATCTGATGGCACTTATCAGCAGATGTCCGGCAAAGCACAGATGCTCGCAGTAAAGATGAGTGAGAAATATTCGTTTCTTGTGCCGGAGATAATGGCAGCTGATGATGACAAAGTCGCACGATTTCTTGACAGTGACAAGATAAAGCCATACAGGCATCTTCTTTGTGATATGCTTGCTAAAAAAGAGCATACATGTTCACAAAAAGAGGAAAAGCTGCTTGCAATGGCATCACAGATGGCTGACAGTCCTTCTGATATTTTTTCAAAATTTAATAATGCAGATGTAAAGTTTGGAAAAGTACATGATGAGCATGGCGATGAGAAGGAGCTTACAAGTGCAGGGTTTTCTGTATTTATGGAAAGCAGGAACAGAAATGTAAGAAAAGAGGCTTTTTATGCACTTTACAGACAGTACAAGTCATATATTAATACGCTGGCAGCGTCATATTATGGCAACGTGAAGCAGGCAGTGTTTTTTGCAAATGCAAGAAATTATGAGTCTACACTTCAGATGTATCTGTCAGGTTCATTTATACCGGAGAGTGTGTATACCAATCTTATAGATACAGTCAATAATAATCTTGATAAAATGCATGATTATGTATCATTAAGAAAAAAGACACTTGGTGTCGATGAGCTTCATTTTTATGATATATACGCACCGCTCACATCTGATTATACGGTAAAAGTTTCATATGAAAATGCAAAAGAGACTGTTCTTGATGCACTTAAAATACTCGGTGATGATTATGTTTCACAGGTAAAAAAAGGATATGAGAGCGGATGGGTAGATGTATACGAAAATGACGGCAAGAGAAGCGGTGCATTTTCGTGGGGAGCATATGGAACACATCCTTATATATTTCTCAATTATACAGAGACGCTCAATGACATATTTACACTTATCCATGAGACAGGCCATGCAATGCATACGTATTATTCAAATGAGACACAGCCATATACTTATGCAGGATATAAGATATTTGTTGCGGAAGTTGCATCGACATGCAATGAGGTAATACTTATAGATTATCTTTTGAAACACAGCCGGTCGGATGAGGAGAAAAAGTATCTTTACGGACATTATCTTGAACAGTTTAAAGGTACACTTTTCAGACAGACAATGTTTGCAGAGTTTGAGATGATTACACACCGCATGGCACAGGATGGAGAAGTTCTCAATGCAGAATCGCTCTGTGGCACATATAAAAAACTTAATGAAAAATATTTCGGCAAAGATATGGTTATAGATGAAGAGATTGCATATGAGTGGGCCAGAATACCTCATTTTTATACGCCATTTTATGTATATCAGTATGCAACAGGATTTTCGGCAGCAGTTGCCATAGCTACAAAGATTATAAATGGTGATAAAGAAGTTCTTCATGGTTACAGAGAATTTCTTAAAGGAGGAAGCAGCATGCATCCGATTGAGCTTCTTTCACTTTGTAAAATTGACATGTCAAAGCCGGATGTTATACAGGATGCATTGAATGTATTTGGCAGCCTGATTGAAGATTTTAAAAAAATATAAAAAAATTCAAAAATTCTATTGACAAGTTAAGTAAAAGCATGTAGAATAACACTTGCGTTCGTCATTAGAGAAAAGAACGCAAGTGAATATATGCGCGAGTGGCTCAGTGGTGGAGCACCTCCTTGCCAAGGAGGGGGTCGCGGGTTCGATCCCCGTCTCGCGCTCTTGTTTTAAGAAGTCAGTTGAATGCTGGCTTCTTTTTTGTTTTATACGGGCAACGTGCCAAAGGATGTGATTGCATGGAAATTTGGCGGATGCCCGCATAACAGGGAGGAGGGACATATGGCTAATATTGAGGACTATCTTTTATGGCGTGGTGATTTGACTTTTGAGCAGGATGAATTCAATCTTGTTGATAACCTGATTCTTGCAGAGCTTGCATATGTCGATTTTAAAGACATAATTCCGGCTGCCGGCAGCGGTGAAAAAATAACACTTAAACAGGCATGTGATGATTTTTTTGAACTGCATGATGAAGAAGAATTAAAACTTGTGAAATCATTTATATGGTATGCTCCGTTTTTTATGAAAAAAATGGCACATACAAAAAGATTTGCAGATATGCTGCTTGGCAATTATGCACTTCACAATAATGAGGAAAAACAGGTACAGTTCGGTGCGTTTACGGCAGAACCCGGAGACGGCTCGATATATGTTTCGTTTATGGGGACAGATGATTCGCTTATCGGATGGAAAGAAGATTTTAACATGAGTTTCATCCGGCCTATACCGTCACAGCTTGAAGCAGCGGAATATGTCAATGAGACGATAAAGTATTCAAGACGCAAAATAAGACTCGGAGGTCATTCAAAAGGTGGAAATCTTGCGATATATGCAGCAGTGAAAGCAAAGCCGTCACTGAAAAGAAGAATTATAGCTGTATACAATAATGACGGACCGGGTTTTGACCGTGAAATGATAGAGAGTAAAGAATACAGGCAGATGTTACCAAAGATTAAGACAATAGTACCTGAACATTCTGTGGTTGGCATGCTTTTGGAACATGAAGAGAAGTATATGATAGTAAAAAGTTCCCAGACAGGAATAATGCAGCATGATGCAATGTCGTGGCAGGTATGTGGTAACAGATTTGAGACAGTAAAGAGTGTTGACAGGACGAGCAGAATGCTTAATGAAGCGTTGAGTAACTGGATTAATGGGCTTTCACGTACGCAGAGAAGTGAATTTGTAGAGACGCTTTTTGCAATTATAACGTCGAGCGGTGCAGTTAATTTGTCCGATTTGTCGGCAGACAGGTTCAATTTTGCAGGTTCCGCATTAAAGATGTATAGCTCACTTGACAGAGAAACAAAGATTATGCTTAGAAGAATGTTAAAATCATTGACAGGAGAGTTTGACAAAGCGAGGAAGATGATTAATAATAAATCCAAATAACTAATGAGAAAAATTTTCAATAATTTATTCTCAAATAAAAATTAATGATTTGGAGAAAAAGCATGACATTAGATGAACTTCAGGTTGGCAAGGACGCAGTTATACAGAGCGTTGGCGGAGAAGGAGCATTACGACGCCATTTTCTTGATATGGGGCTTATACCGGGAACGGAAGTCACTCTTATGAAGGTTGCACCTATGGGTGACCCTGTCGAGTTAAGAATAAGAGGATATGAGCTTACGTTAAGAAAAGCTGATGCAGCAAGAATTGAGATACAGGATATACATGACAGTGATTATGTTGAGAGACAGCATAAGCATGAGAAGGATATTCCACATCCGCAGGTAGGCGAGATGGGAATATATCATGTAAGAAAGTCGGGCGATGAACTAAAAGAGGGAGAGCCTCTTACATTCGGGCTTATCGGCAACCAGAATTGCGGAAAAACGACACTTTTCAACCAGCTTACAGGTTCCAACCAGCACGTAGGCAATTTCCCGGGTGTTACAGTTGACAGAAAAGATGGAACGATAAGAAATCATCCGGAGGCTTCTGTTACAGATTTACCGGGTATTTATTCGCTTTCACCTTATACGAGTGAAGAGATTGTTACAAGAGATTTTCTTTTGAAAAATCATCCTCGTGGAATTATCAACATTGTTGATGCAACTAATATAGAGAGAAATCTTTATCTGACAATGCAGCTTATAGAGATGGATATTCCTATGGTACTTGCACTTAATATGATGGATGAAGTAAGAGAAAATGGTGGAACAATAAGAATTAATGAACTTGAAAATACGCTTGGGATTCCGGTTGTACCGATTTCAGCAGCAAAAAATGAGGGTATAAACGAGCTTATAGAGCATGCTGTACATGTTGCAAGATATGATGAATGTCCAGGAAGGCTTGATTTTTGTGATGCCAATGCAGAAAATGGTCTTGCAGCTGTACATCGTGGAATACATGCAGTGGTACATCTTATAGAAGACCATGCTGCAAAGGCAAAAATCCCTGTAAGATTCGCAGCCACAAAGCTTATGGAAGGCGATAAGCTGATAATGACCCAGCTCGCACTTGATGAAAATGAAAAAGAACTTCTGGAGCATATCATTTCGGAGATGGAAAATGAGTGTGGCAAAGACCGTGAGGCGGCACTTGCGGATATGCGTTTTAACTTTATAGAGAAAGTCTGCTCAAGTACAGTTGTAAAGCCTGTGGAGAGCAAGGCACATGCAAGAAGTGTAAAAATTGACCGTTTTCTTACAGGAAAGTATACTGCACTTCCGGCTTTTGCAGGAATTATGGCACTTGTTTTCTGGCTTACATTCGGTGTTATAGGTGCTGGACTTTCAGATCTGCTAAGCATGGCAATCGACTGGTTCACAGGCGTATGTGATGCCGGACTTACAGCATTTGGAATCAATCCGGTAGTACATTCACTTGTGATTGATGGTATATTTGCAGGTGTGGGAAGTGTTCTGTCATTCCTGCCTGTAATAGTTGTGCTGTTCTTCTTTTTATCAATTCTTGAAGACAGCGGATATATGGCGAGAATTGCATTCGTTATGGACAAGCTGCTTAGAAAAATAGGTCTCTCAGGCAGAAGTTTTGTGCCTATGCTTATAGGTTTCGGCTGTTCTGTTCCTGCGATAATGTCAACAAGAACACTTGCATCAGAACGTGACAGAAAGATGACTATTCTTCTCACTCCGTTTATGAGCTGTTCGGCAAAGCTTCCGATATATGCACTGTTTACATACGCATTTTTTCCAAAATATAAAGTGCCTGTTATGATTGGATTGTATTTTATGGGAATAATTACAGGTATCCTGTATGCACTTATTTTGAAAAAAACAGCATTTAAAGGTGAGCCGGTTCCTTTTGTAATGGAACTTCCAAATTACAGGCTTCCAAGCCCTAAAAGCGTAATGCAGCTTATATGGGAAAAAGCAAAAGATTTTATAACAAAAGCATTTACAATAATATTCCTTGCAACTATTGTTATATGGTTCTTACAGACATTTGATGTAAGGCTTAATGTTGTGACAGATTCAAAAGACAGCCTTCTTGCACTTATTGGCGGATTAATTGCACCTGTTTTCGCACCGCTCGGATTTAATGACTGGAGAATTTCTACAGCACTTATTACGGGATTTACAGCTAAGGAGAGCGTTGTCAGCACTCTTACAGTGCTTCTTGGAGGAGATACAGCACTTCTTGGAACAATGTTTTCAACAAAGACAGCACTTGTATTTCTTGTGTTTACATTGCTCTACACACCATGTGTTGCAGCTATTGCTTCAGTAAGAAGAGAGATGGGCACAAAAAAAGCAGCGTTTATGGTTGCGGCAATTCAATGTTTAATTGCATGGAGTGTTGCATTTTTAGTGCATTTAGTGTTAAAGTTAATATAAATAATTTTACTGCATGATAAAGATTTAATAAATGTCTGAAAAGGAGAAATCATGGCTGGTATGTCAAATATAATAAGTGGTGCAATCCTTCTTGTAATCGTTATAGGAATCTATGTTGCAGTCACTTATATGAGAAATAAAAAAATTGGCGGTAACGGCGGATGTGATGGCAATTGCTCAGCCTGTACCATGCATCATGGCAATGACTGTGATGACAAAAAAGCGGGAGAATAGATTGTATGCTTAATATTTACAGGACTGATGAGCGTGTTTTAAATAAACTTACTGATTTTCGTGACGGCGTATGGGTCCAGATGGTTGACCCGACGAGTAACGAATTGTCAAGAGTAGCAGAGCAATATGAAATAGAACTTGATGATCTTGCGACTGCAATGGATGATGAAGAAAGTTCACGTATCAGTCTTGAAGATGGTTACACTTTGATTCTTGTTGATATTCCTTCTCCGGAAGTAAGACATGAGAAAAAGATGTATACAACAATCCCGCTTGGCATAATCCTGAAGCAGAATGCGATTATAACAGTATGCCGTGAGAATACGCCTGTTGTTGACTATTTTATATTAAATAAAATGAAGGATTTCAGCACAAAGAAGAAGATGCGTTTCATATATCAGATTCTTCTGCGTTCTGCAACTATGTATCAGGCATATCTTAGAGGGATAGACAAGAAAAGAATCGAGATAGAAGAGCGTGCCGGTGAAAATACAAAAGACGGCGATATAATAGAACTTCACGAACTTGAATCAACTCTTGTATACTTTGCAACATCATTACGGTCTAACAGCATAGTCCTTGAAAGATTGAGAAGGTATAAAAGAATAGAGCAGTATCCTGAAGATATGGAACTTCTTGAAGATGCAATGGTCGAATTCCAGCAGGCTATCGAGATGACAACTATTTACAGGGATATTATTGACGGTACAAGAGAACTTCTTGCATCGGTTATGGATAACAGACTGAATACAGTAATGAAATATCTTACATCTATAACACTTGTAACAACAATTCCCACAATTATATCGGGAATATATGGAATGAATCTTGATGAGAGATGGGTTCCGTTTGCGAAAGTGCCATTCGGATTTGAGATAGTATGTGGCATAATTGTAATTATATGTGTTATAACACTTTGGATACTTCACAAAAAGAAGATGTTATAGATTGTGAAATGTATGTTATGATATATTTGTAAAAGATATTATTATTTTGGAGGCGTAAAGTGAAATCAATACTCGTTATAGGCGTTGGAAGATTTGGGCATCACCTTGTGAACAGACTTATAGAGTTAGATAATAAAGTTATGGTTGTAGATAAGGAAGAAGACAGCATAAGAGACATGTTTCCGCTTGTTACGACAGCGAGAGTCGGAGACTGTACCAATCCTGATGTTTTAAAGTCAGTGGGCCTTGCAAATTTTGACCTTGTTATAGTTTGCATTGCACAGGATTTCCAGAGCAGCCTTGAAGTGACAAGCCTTGTAAAGGAGATGGGTGCAAAATATGTCATAAGCATGGCATGTCGCGATATTCAGGCAAAGTTTTTATTAAAAAACGGTGCAGATGAGGTTATCTATCCTGACAGGGATGTTGCTGTTAATCTTGCGGAGCGTTGTACGGCACATAATGTATATGACTACATATCGATTTCAGATGAGTATTCAATATATGAAATTCCCATAGTTCCGTCATGGGTTGGAAAAAGTCTCAAAGAGATAGATGTGCGTGCTGTATATAATGTAAATGTTATTGCGATTATACAGAGTGACGGCAATGTCATGGTCATGCCTAAGGTTGACTATGCCTTACAGGAAGCAGACCATGTAAAGATAATAGGAAGCAAAGAAGATGTTGCGAAGCTTCTTAAAGAAATTCCGGAAAAAGCATGATTTTAATGTTAATCAAGAAAAAAATAAGCAGGTATTTAAGTTTGCCGGGAAACAATTCCATAAGACTTAAATACCTGCTTTGCTTTATTTGTAAATTTCCTGCCAGCGTGAAACCATCTCCATTGCATCTGATTCATCAGATACCTTTGTAACAATAACCCCATCAAGATAAATTTCGTATACTGGAAACTTCTTTGCCGTGTTTCCGTGTGATACCTCTACTTTGCTCATTTTCACGCGTTCCATGTAAAAACCTCCTCATAATAATGATAAATTCACGCTCTGGTCAAATCATAAATAGTGTAAGACCAACAACATGTTGTATTATAACATAAGGCAGTTAAAAAACAAATACAATATAGTGTATTGGTACCAAAGCCCCAAATTGCAAAAGTTAATATATTTATGTGTGAATATACCCAAAAAATCATGTTATATTTTGTAGAATTTGTTTAAATTGTATAAATAAACTTGCAAAAACAGGACTAAAATCATATAATAAAAACTGTAATTGTGCGGGATGACGGCAGCACACCGTCGAAATTTTATAATCAGGAAGGAAATATTGTCATGGCTGATAATCAAAGTGGAGATTTTGACATTAGTGTCGAAAATCATGAGGGCAGCAGGCTTGAAAGGAGACTGGCATCATTTGATGATAAATATAATATTTTTGTCTCTAACAAAAGATTTACAAGTTATCTTGGGAGTGAAGCACTGAGAAGCTTTAAGATTACGGATTATATTCATCCGGATGATGTTGAATCATTTAAGAAGTTTGTTGAAGATAAGTCTTTTACGGGGGGTGAAGAAGTTTTCCGCCTGAAAAAGAAAAATAATGAGTGGCGTTACAATATTATGAGAATCCATACAGAAAAAGGTATGATTGAGAACAGACGCAATATAGGTGTTGAGATAATTGATATAGATGAATCTGTTGGTGATTATGAAACCGCAATGGACAGCCTTTCAAGAGTAAGGCTTCTTATGAGCCTCACTGATGAATTTGCATTTATATATGACAAAGCGACTAATATGTTTAAGATGTTCAAGTATGACAGATTTAACAGGATTATTCTTTATGATATGGATATAGACCTGTGGAAGAGGGAAATGCTTTCAAAGGGTTATGTAAAATATGATGAGAAAGCTATGCTCGATACACTTGTGCTTAATATGAAAACATATGCTGACAGTTTTTCGATAAAGATGAATTGTGCAATAAGAACGCAGAGTGATATATTTGAAGCTGTCAGATTCATTGGAACTGTACATAATGAGAGCAACGGCAATAAAATTATAGTCGGAAGAGTTGTATCAGATGAGTCGGTCGGACATGCCAGCACTGCTATGGAGATAATGAACGAACTCCAGTACGATTCACTTACAGGTGTATATAATAAAAAGACAATCACAGAATATGCAAAGAAGAGGCTGGCTGAAGAAAAAGAGAAGAGGATTGTAATAGCAATTCTTGATGTTGACCACTTTAAATCGGTCAATGATACATTTGGTCATCTTTATGGTGATAAAGTGCTTGCAAGAGTTGGTGGCAGATTAAAGGAGATTGTTGGCGAGGATGGTGTGATAGGCAGAATCGGCGGCGATGAATTTATGATTGTATTTAATGGACTTGATGATGACCAGGTGCTTCGCGGAATGCTCAGAGCAATAAGAACGCAGATTAAGTGGGAATTTGCAGAAGATTTTGAGAATCTTTCCATTACATGTTCCATCGGTGCGTCTATATTCCCTGTCAACGGCAGAGACTATGAAAGTTTATTCAAAAAAGCTGACTGCTGTCTTTATATAGCAAAAGAAAAGGGTAGAGACAGATATGTATTTTTTAGGGATGAGATGCACAGAGCGTCATATGAGGCTATGCTTAACAAGAGCCAGCTTAATGCAATGAATAATCCAAGAGAGATAAGAGAATTAAAAAATATCGCTTCGTTTATGGAAAGTGCAGTGACTGACAGCCGTAAAGCAGTCCTTGATGCCATGAGACATATGAAAGATACATTCGGAATAGATAATATTAATATTTACTATGGTGAAGGAATGAAAAAGGTATATTCATTTGGTTCGGATATTCCGGAAGCACAAGATGCAATGTATGTATTTTCAGAAGAATTTCAGGAACTTATGGGCGAGAATGAAAGATTCCTGCAGATAGGTTTTGCTGATACATTTTCAGATATAACACCTGATTTTTGCGGACGCATGAAGGCAGAAAGAATTGCATCCACGATACAGTGTTATATCGGAGATAAGAGAAATATAAAGGGGCTTGTTACATTTAATAAATGCAGGGAGGCTTCCCAGTGGGCTAATTATGAGATTGACTGTGCGAGAATATTTGCAGCTGTATTAAGCTCTATGGCATTAAATGATATTGGGACAGATGACTGTGCTATATATTGATAGTATTGTTGACTGTATACCCTATATATTGTATAATTGACCTTGTTCATGAGATAAGATTGAACAAGGTCATTTTGCCGCAATTACAATTATTGCGGCAAAATTTTAGATAGTATAAGATTTAGCTTGATAGTAAGGAATGGGGAAAGTATGAAAATTATTAAAAGAAGCGGAACAGAAGTTACATTTGATATTGATAAGATAATGGCGGCAGTCTCAAAAGCCAATAATGAGGTAGTACACAGTGAAAGATTATCAGATGAACAGATTGAGATGATAAGCAAAAATGTTGAAGACATATGTCAGGAGATGAACCGCTCATTGAGTGTTGAAGAGATTCAGGATCTGGTTGAGAATCAGATAATGAACCTTCGTGCATTTGCAGTAGCGAGAAAGTATATAACATACCGCTATAAGAGAGCACTTGTAAGAAAGTCTAATTCAACAGATGAGCAGATTTTAAGTCTTCTTGAGTGCAATAATGAAGAAGTAAAACAGGAAAATTCAAACAAGAATCCTACAGTCAACAGTGTCCAGCGTGATTATATGGCAGGTGAAGTCAGCAAGGATATAACAAAGAGACTTCTTCTTCCACAGGATATAGTAGATGCACATGAGCAGGGACTTATTCATTTCCATGATGCAGATTATTTTGCACAGCATATGCACAACTGCTGTCTTGTCAACCTTGAAGATATGCTTCAGAATGGAACAGTAATCAGCGAGACAATGCTTGAAAAGCCACATAGTTTTTCTACTGCATGTAATATTGCCACACAGGCAATTGCCCAGATTGCAAGTTCACAGTATGGCGGACAGAGCATAAGCCTTGCACATCTTGCACCATTTGTACAGATAAGCCGTGAAAAGTTTATCAGAAAAGTGCGTGAAGAATTTGAAAAGGCAGGAATCGATTATACAGAAGAAAAAGTACGTGAAGTTGCAGAAATGCGTGTGCGTGATGAGATTAAAAATGGTGTCCAGATGATTCAGTATCAGGTCATAACACTTATGACAACAAACGGACAGGCTCCATTTGTAACTGTATTTATGTATCTTGATGAAGTGCCGGAAGGAAGAACAAGAGATGACCTTGCACTCGTCACGGAAGAAGTGTTAAAACAGCGTATCCAGGGCGTTAAAAATGAAAAAGGTGTATGGATAACACCGGCATTCCCGAAGCTTATATATGTTCTTGAGGAAGACAATATAAGAGAAGGTTCAAAATATTGGGAGCTTACAAAACTCGCAGCACAGTGTACTGCAAAACGTATGGTTCCTGACTATATTTCAGAGAAAATTATGAAGAAGTTAAAAGATGGTAACTGTTATCCATGCATGGGCTGCCGTTCATTCCTTACTGTATACAAAGATGAGAATGATAAGCCTAAATTCTACGGAAGATTCAATCAGGGTGTTGTAACATTGAATCTTGTTGATGTTGCATGTTCGTCAGGAAAAGATGTGGATAAATTCTGGAAAATTCTTGATGAGAGACTTGATTTGTGTAAACGTGCCCTTATGTGCAGACATTACCGCTTAAAGGGTACTCCGTCAGATGTTGCACCGATTCTTTGGCAGAATGGTGCACTTGCACGTCTTAAAAAAGGCGAGACAATTGATAAACTTCTTTATGGTGGATATTCAACAATTTCACTCGGATATGCAGGACTTTGTGAATGTACAAGATACATGAAAGGTGTTTCGCATACACAGCCGGGAGGAACAGAATTCGCACTTGAAGTTATGCATTATCTGACAGATACATGCAAAAAGTGGGCTGAAGAGACCAATATTGATTTCAGCCTTTATGGAACACCACTTGAATCAACAACATATAAATTTGCCAAGGCTCTTCAGAAGAGATTTGGTAAGATTCCGGGTGTTACCGACAAGAATTATATCACTAACAGCTATCATGTTCATGTAACAGAAAATATCAGTGCGTTTGATAAATTGAAATTTGAAAGCCAGTTCCAGGAACTTTCACCAGGCGGTGCCATAAGTTATGTTGAAGTACCGGATATGGAAAATAACATTCCTGCTGTAATTTCTGTCATGCAATACATTTATGACAATATCATGTATGCTGAACTTAATACAAAGAGCGACTATTGCCAGGTATGCGGTTATAACGGACAGATACAGATTATAACAGATGATGACGGAAAACTTGTATGGGAATGCCCTAACTGTGGCAACCGTGATCAGGACAAGATGAATGTTGCAAGAAGAACATGTGGCTATATCGGAACACAGTTCTGGAATCAGGGGCGTACTCAGGAAATCAAAGAAAGAGTACTTCATCTGTAAAATAAGTACCAGAAAGCAATTTTTTAGTTGTGAAAAAAAATAAATTGTTATATTATTAACTAAAAATGTGAAAGAAAGGGACATAGATTATGAATTCAGTAAAAAATAAAATTATGATACCGGTTCTTCTGCTTGCGGTTATAGCTGTTGCAACAAGTATTCTTAGTATTATGAATGCAGACAGCATCAGTAAAAAAGGCAATGATATAGCAAATAATTATCTTGTAACCATTGAAAATGTAGGTTATCTGTCAGAGAGTACACAGAAGCTTACAAGATCAGCATACAGCTACATAGTTGCTGAAGGAGATGCAGCCAAAAAGAGTGTTAAAGATAATATAGAAAGTTTAAAGTCAGAGATAGACGGATATATGAAAGATTATGAGCAGACGCTTGATGAAAATGAAGAGACTGCATATTCATCATATAAGAATTATTATTCCCAGTTTCTTACACAGTTTGCGGTACTTGAGAAATATGTAGATACTAATCAGACAGTCAATGCGTCAAAACTAGCCAATAATAATCTTGTTGATGTATGTAATAGTCTTGAATCAGCACTTGATAATATGACCAATAGTGAAGTTGAGGCAGCGGATCATGCAATGAGACAGATGCATGCGTTATCGGCATTTGCAAAGACTACGGGCGGTGCCTGTCTTGTAGTTGCAATTGGTGCACTCATTGTGGCATTCTTGGTAAGTACAAGAAAAGTTGTAAATCCAATAGTAAAAACTAATAAAGAGCTTAAAGAAATAAGCACACTTATCAATGACAATAATGGCGATCTTACTAAGAGAGTTAATGTTAAGTCATCAGATGAAATTGGACAGCTTGCACAGGGAATCAACCAGTTCCTTGATATACTCCAGAATACAATCGGAAAGATTGTAGAAGGTTCTAAGAATCTTGATAATATGATTAATTCTGTAGGTGAGAATGTTACAGTATCTAATGATAATGCACAGGATGTATCATCTGCTATGGAAGAGCTTTCTGCAACAATGCAGGAAATTGCGGCGACAATACAGACAGTGAACGATAACACAGAGTCGGTTGGAAAGAATGTTGTTGATATAGCTGATAAGACAGAGCAGATTAACAATTATTCACAGGATATGCGTGAACGTGCGGATTCGCTTGCAAAGTCAGCTGATGAAAATAAACGTACAACTGATGAGATGGTTGGTAATATTGTAGGAACACTTAAAAAAGCAATTGAAGACAGCAAGAGTGTTGAGCGTGTAAATGAACTTACAGGCGAAATCCTTAATATTTCAAGCCAGACTAATCTTTTGGCACTTAATGCTTCAATCGAGGCTGCAAGAGCCGGTGAAGCCGGTAAAGGCTTTGCAGTTGTAGCTGATGAGATAAGACAGCTTGCAGATTCAAGCAGGGATACAGCTAATAACATTCAGGCAATAAATGAGCATGTAACAAGTGCTGTATACCAGCTTATTGATAATTCTAATAAAATTATCAATTACATAGAAGAGACGATATTTGCAGATTACGATTCATTCGTACAAGCAGGTGCACAATATAATGAAGATGCATGTTACATAAGCGAGACAATGCAGGAATTCGCAGAAAAGACAGAAAAACTTAAAGAGCTTATGAAAAATACAGTTGAGTCAATTGAAGGAATTTCAAGCGGTGTAGAGCAGAGTGCTAATGCTGTAACGTCGTCAGCGGTAAGTACATCTCAGCTTGTTGAGCAGATGAACAGCATAGATAAAGAGATGTCAGAAAGCAGGAATACAGTCGGTGAATTAAAAGCACAGACAGACGTATTCAAGAATTTTTAGTTAGGTAATCTTTAAAGATTTCTATATAAAACAAAAAATAAAACGGGGAGCTAAAGTTCGACAGCTGAGAGGGAACATGATTCCGACCCGAAAACCTGATACGGATAATGCCGTCGTAGGAAACTTATTATATGGATTTGTATAAATGATTTTTGCGATTATTTAGTACATTTCCTGCAATGTTTTTGTTTACTGCGTTGCGGTATTATGAGTATCTCGAATTTAACAATAAAGGAGATTAAAGCATGAGTTACACAACACAGATGGACGCAGCACGTCAGGGCATTGTAACAGAAGAAATGAAAGTAGTTGCCGAAAAAGAAAATATTGACGTTAAGGAGCTTATGTCACTTATGGCTAAAGGTCAGGTTATAATTCCTGCAAACAAGAATCATAAGTGCTTAAGCCCTAACGGTATAGGTTCAAAGCTCCGTACAAAAATCAATGTAAATCTTGGAACATCAAGAGATTGCGTTGATTTGAATATGGAGCTTGAAAAAGTTAATAATGCAGTTGCTATGGGAGCGGAAGCAATTATGGATCTCAGCTCATTTGGCGACACACAGAAGTTTAGAAGAAAGCTTACATCTGAATGTCCTGCAATAATAGGAACGGTTCCTATCTATGATGCTGTTGTATATTATCACAAAGCATTAAAGGATATTACAACACAGGAATGGCTTGACATCGTTGAGATGCATGCAAAAGATGGCGTTGACTTTATGACAATCCACTGCGGAATCAATAAGGCTACAGCAAAAAGATTTAAGGATGCAAAACGTCTTACAAATATTGTTTCAAGAGGCGGTTCTATAATATTTGCATGGATGGAAATGACAGGAAATGAAAATCCGTTCTATGAACATTATGACTGGATTCTTGATATCTGCAGAAAGTATGATGTCACAATGAGCTTAGGTGATGCGTGCCGTCCGGGATGTATAGCAGATGCTTCTGACATATCACAGATTGAGGAACTTGTAACACTTGGTGAACTCACAAAGAGAGCATGGGAAAAAGATGTACAGGTAATGGTCGAAGGTCCGGGACATATGCCGCTTAACCAGATTAAGGCAAATATGGAAATCCAGCAGACAATCTGCAAGGGAGCTCCTTTCTATGTATTGGGACCTCTCGTTACAGATGTAGCTCCGGGATATGATCATATAACAGCAGCAATCGGTGGTGCAATTGCTGCAACTTATGGTGCTTCATTCCTCTGCTATGTAACACCTGCAGAACATCTTCGTCTTCCGGACCTTGAAGATGTTAAGGAAGGAATTATTGCTTCAAGAATTGCTGCACATGCGGCTGATATAGCAAAGGGTGTTCCTGGTGCGGATGAATGGGATTACAAGATGAGCCTTGCAAGAAAGAAGCTTGACTGGGAGGCGATGTTTGACGTTGCTATTGACCCTGAGAAGGCAAGAAGATACAGAGAATCAGCAAAGCCTGAAAAGGAAGACACATGTTCAATGTGTGGTAACTTCTGTGCAGTTAAGAATATGAACAGAATACTTGATGGCGAAATCGTAAGCATCTTTGATGAATGATAAATGAGAAAATAAATATTTTTTAGAGAATTCCTGATTTAGCGGACAAAAGGGCTGTGGCTTTAATTTTTCCTACGAACGACTGTAACCGTTGCAATTACAATATTTCTTTGTTATCATTCTGATGTAGAAAGAATTATGGAGGCATGAGATAATGCAGATTTCAAGCAGATTTACAATGGCAATTCATATGTTTGCCTGTATAGATACATTTTCAGACCAGAAGATGACAAGTGATTTCATGGCGGCTAGCATAGGAACGAATCCTGTTATCATAAGAAAGCTGCTGCAGCAGTTAAAAGCGGCGGGGCTTATTGAAGTCTCAAGAGGTACAGGAGAATCTCCTGCGTTCACTTATGAATGGCAGAATGCCAAAGCCGGCAAGCGAGGAATTTCTTAGAGTTCAGGATGAATATCTTAAGGAAAGAAATGCAGAACGCGGCATTACAGGTATTGCAGGTTTAAAGCTGGTTTCATCGGATGAAAGAATGTACATCTGGCAGGGAGATATCACAACATTAAAATGTGATGACATAGTAAATGCCTGTAATTCCCAGATGCTAGGCTGTTTTGCCCCGATGCATGCATGTATTAACAACTTTATTCACACTTATGCCGGAGTCTGGCTCCGTCTTAAAATGTATGAAATTATGCAGAAGCAGGGATATGAAGAAGAGACAGGCAAGGCAGCAGGTGAATCCAGACGCTGATACCAAAGAATATGATGCATATGCAGATACGAATTATGCTGTGCCTGACGGGTATACAGGTGAGATTGAGGGCAGGCAGTATGGGGAGGCATGGGTGCTAAGTATATTGTATAGAATGCACATTATGACTATAACACACCAGACATGATAGTGGTTAGCCCGACAGTATTTACATCGGCTAAATACGATTCAGAGGAAGGATTGTCATTTGTAAACTGCTGTTATATCAGGTTGGCACAGAAGACCCTTACATTGATGGAGTAAGGGAATTCAAGCAGCTATTTGACAAATATAATGTCCAGTACATGTACTACGAAATGCCGGGAGACCATGAGGCTGCTGTCTGGCAGCATGGATTGTATAATTTTGCAAGACGGATTTTCAGGTGAAGAATTTATAAGATAGTAAATTTACAAGGTGATAAATTTACCCGGATGCGACCAAAGCGGTTTCATCCGGGTAAAATGTTTGTATGGGTGCCTCTGCTTTTTCTGATTGATTGGGTGTTGCTTCATACATTATCCACGCTCGTAAGCCATCTGATATATTGCAAGGATGTCATCATAAGCTAAAGGCTTATAGCCTGTAAGAGTACGGGTTTTGTTTCGTGAGCAGTTAAGAGCCAGTTTTGTAAGTGATGCTTCTTCAACGCCGAGGGCTTTAAGACCGATTGGCATGCCTAGTGAAACATAATACTGTTCCTGAAGATTAATGGCTTCTTCAATGGTCTTTTCAGGGTGTTCGTAATCAATATCGAGATTCCATACATTTGCAGAATACTGCAGCCAGCGGCTGATGTTGGCTTTATAGACATATCTTGCCCAGCTGCACCATAGGGCGGCAAGACCGGCACCATGTGCAATCTTTGGATACATACCGGATAATTCATGTTCAAACTGGTGGACAACTAATTGGAATTCTCTGCCACACTGGGTAAGACCATTATGAGCCAGGGATGATGCCCACATCATATTAGCTCTGGCAGTGTAATCATCGGGATTCTTCATGCAGTCAAAAGCAGCTTTTCTTGTGCTTTTAATTACAGCCTCAGCGATTGAGTCTGTGAGGTAAGTGTCTTCGCCAGGGCAGAAATAGCGCTCGATAGTGTGCATTGCAATATCTACGGCACCACAGGCAGTCTGGTAAGGATTTACTGTGTATGTAAGAACAGGATTCTCAATGGCAAAATTCATACGGTTGAAGCTGCTGTTGTAGCCTCGTTTTTCACCAGTTGCTGCATTGGTAATAACACATGAGGAACTCATCTCAGAACCGGCAGCAGCCAGAGTGAGGATGGCACCTTTTGGAAGTGTCCTTGCAGGAGCAGCTTTTCCGAGAGAGAAATCCCACACATCTACATCTGGATTAGCAAGACCATTAGCAATGGCTTTCGATGAGTCCAATACGGAACCGCCACCGACTGCCAGTACAAAATCAACGCCCTCCCTTTTACCAAGGGCGATACCCTCTCTTACCATAGACAATTCAGGGTTGGCGACCACGCCGCCAAGCTCTACGAAGCTGATATTTTCTTCTTTCAGGCAATTCTCAACACGTTCAAGCAATCCGCTCTTTCTTGCAGAAGCTCCGCCAAAATGTATCAAAACCTTTGATGGGTGATATTCAGATATAATCTTTCCTATCTTCAATTCTTCATCTTTTCCAAAATAAACCTTTGTTGGTGTATCATAAATAAAATTATTCATAATTAGCTGGTCTCCTTTATTGAAAATATTTGAATATTAAAAAGTTTAGCATTTTGATACAAGGAATTCAATGAGATAAAACTGTAATAATGTAAAATTTAATTATTAATACCAAGGATAATAAAGAAAAACAGAAATAATATCGTGCTAAGGGAAAATTGACATTTGACAATTAAAAAAAAGAAAAATATAATAAACCATGAACGAGTAGCGAACTAGCGTAAATCCAGTTTGCTACCCGTTTTTTTTTATGCAGAAAAAGGAGGATTATTATGGCGGAAAGTAACAAAATGAAGGATATGCCGGTTAATAAGCTTGTGATTCAGATGGGAATACCAATGAGCATGAATTTCAGGGCTGATGGCACATTTGTAGAAGACAAAGGCTGGCATCAGGCGGCACAGCGTTACGATGAGTTCATACAGAGACACAAGAACCTGAAAATAGTGTTTATGGAACTTGGTGTAGGTTACAACACCCCAGGCATTATAAAATATCCTTTCTGGCAGATGACAAATGCATATCCGCAGGCATCTTATATATGCTTAAACCAGAGCGAGGCATACGCACCCGCCGAGATAGCTGGCAAATCCATCTGCATGGATACTGATATCAGCGTGCTGCTTGAGGAAACAAGAAGAGCCAAAGCATTTAATCTTATATAAATTAAATAATTATATTATAAAACTTCCGGAAATTATATAATTTTTGGAAGTTTTCTGTTTCGATAAAAAAACATACAATATGTTGACTAACAAAAATACAGATGATAAACTACTAGATGGTGCATTATATTTTGTAGTATTGTGTTTTTAAGTACATTTTAAGTGTATGAATACAATGGTAGAAGGATAGATATGATATTTAGTAGAAAAGCTAAGCAGGCAGAGTACATAGTTGATGTGCACTGTCATATTCTTCCGGGAATTGATGATGGTTCAAGAAGCATGGAGGAGACATTGAAGATGCTTCGTATTGCTGCAGATGAGGGAATAACACATGTTATTGCAACACCTCACTACAAGCTTGAACATAATAATGCGACACCCGGACAAGTTGACGAACTTATAGATGCGGTTCAGGCAGAAGCCAGTAAAAATAACATCCCGATAGTTATTTATCAGGGAAATGAAGTTTTATTTTTTAATGAATTTGATGAGTACCTCGAAAATAAGAGCTTTTGCAAAATGAATTATGGAGATTATGTTCTTACGGAATTTCTTCCAACCGACAGATTCAGTTATATCCGCAATGCGGTAGATGATGTGTTGAGTACGGGATGTGTTCCGATAGTTGCACATGTTGAGAGATATGAATGCATGGCTTCCAACATTGAAAATGTAAGAACAATCCGCAATATGGGAGCGGATATACAGATTAATGCTTCGAGTGTTACAGGCGGTGGCGGAAAGAATGTTAAAAAGTTTGTTCACAGCCTGCTAAAAGAGCAGCTCGTTGATTATATAGGAACAGATGCACACAGATGTGAAGGCAGCCGCGTTCCCAATATACGTGAATGCAGCAATATTCTATACAGAAAATATGATGAAAAATATGTTGACTCCATATTATATGGCAATGCAATGGAAAGAATTATACAGTAAGCAGCACATTGAAATGCGATTATTTATATATTTAAGAAATGAGGAGAAATACAGAAAATGAATCAGCAGAACAAAGAAAATACTGATGAAATCGAAATTGACTTAGGAGAAATATTCGGTCTGTTACTTCACAGACTCTGGCTCATACTTTTATGTGGCATTGCATGCGGTATCATAGGATTTATCGTAAGCAGTTTTATCATTACACCAAAGTATGATTCGACAACAAAGATTTACATACTTAACAGACAGAATAATGATAATCTTACATTAAGTGATACACAGCTTGCTTCACAGCTTACAAAGGACTACACAGAACTCGTAAAGAGCCGTTATGTATTAGAGACAGTTATAAAGCAGTGCGGACTTAATGAATCATATGGAACGCTTCTTAGCCGTGTTACAGTTGCCAATACAACAGATACGCGTATTATTTCTATAACAGTGCGTGATGAAAGTCCACAGGCAGCACAGACAATAGCTAATGCTATAAGAACAGTATCGGCAAACCACATCAAGTCGGTTATGGATATAGAAGCTGTCAATGTTGTTGATGAGGCTAATCTTCCTTTATCACCTGCCGCACCATCTATTACAAAGTACACAGCACTTGCGGCAGCAATCGGTATTGTGCTTAGTGCGATAATTATTGTTATATGTTATCTTCTTGATGATACAATCAAGTCATCAGAAGATATTGAAAAATATCTTGGACTTAGCACACTTGCCCTGATACCTCTTAATACAGGAGAAGAGCTTTCTAAGAAAGGTGACAGAAGAGGAAGTGAGAGAAGAAGTGCCAGAACTGAGGAAGAAATCGGTGTAGAAACTGTAAAAGCACCTTCAGGCAGACGTACATCAGGACAGGCATCATCATCGGCAGCAAAGCCAAATAACCAGAGAGTAAATGCTTCTAATTCAAAGAATCAGACAAAGCAGAAAGTTGAACTTAACAATTCTTCAACATCAAGAAAAGTTAAGACATCCGAAGCAGCAAAGAAATATCTTGATGATGGAATAGAACTTATTGATGATTGAGCAAAAGTTGAAAGGGATTAAACAATGCAGGAATTTACAATAAAGCAGACAATACTTGATTATAGAAGCAAAGAAGCATTTAAGACATTAAGAACTAACATAGAATTTTCCGGTGAGGATACAAAGGTAATATTTCTTACCAGTACAACACCTAATGAAGGTAAGAGTACGGTTTCATTTGAACTTGCACAGTCATTTGCACAGAATGGAATGAAAACACTTCTTATAGATGCCGATCTCAGAAAATCAGTTATGAAATCAAGAGGTAAGAAAGGTAAAGTAAAGTATGGACTTACACATTATCTTTCAGGAAAGACAACGTTTGAGAATGCACTGTGTGTAAGTGATGTAGATAATTTCTACATGATATTTGCAGGTCCGGTGCCACCAAACCCAAGTGAACTTCTCGGCAATGACAGATTTAAGAATATGATAGAAGCATCAAGAAAGATGTTTGATATAGTAATCGTTGATACACCTCCTATCGGAAGTGTCATTGATGCGGCAGTAGTATCTAAGTTCTGTGACGGAGGTATCCTTGTAATCGGATGTGGCGATATAAGTTACAGATATGCAAGAAAGTCAAAAGAACAGCTTGAACTTGCAGGCTGCAAAATACTAGGCTGTGTACTTAACAAAGTTAATTTTTCAAGCAACAGCTATTATGGCAAATACTATGGCAAGTATTATGGTAAATATTACGGCAAATACTATGGCAATTACAGCAATGAAGACAATTAATCTGATGAACATATAATCCGTAAGGGTTATATGTTCATCACATATATAAAAATAAGCCTACCAAAGATAAAGTTATAATATTTACGGAAAATAAGGTGGGGGGGGAAAAAATACAAAATGCAGTATTGCTCCAACAGAAAGTATGAGGGATAACGAATGTATAGGAAAAAGTCAAATGGATGGTTCAAACATTTCGATTTTATAATAATTGATTTATTATGTGTTCAGTTTTCATATGTGCTGGCATACTTTTTCCGTCATGGATTGACGAACCTTTATGAAGTTGAGTTATACAGAAATATGGCATTGATGATAGAAATTGCCGATTTGATAGTTATCTTTATGCTCGAACAGTACAAGGGTGTCCTAAGGAGAGGATATTACAACGAATTCATATCAGTATTAAAGCAGATGATATTTATTGAATTAATATCAAGTATGTATCTGTTTACAATAAAGAGCGGTGAATTTTCACGTGTTGTATTATATCTGATGGGAGCTTTTTATCTTGAACTTTCTTATATAACAAGAGTCTTGTGGAAAAACCATCTTAAAAAGAAAATGGCAGAGGGCGGCAAGCGTTCTCTTTTAATAGTGACAACAAGGGCATCAGCCGAGGATGTTATAAAGAACGTGCGTGCAGAAAATTATGACATGTTCAATATAAGCGGACTTGTAATTTCTGATTCTGATATGACAGGCAGAATAATAGGCGGTGTAAAAGTTGTTGCCAACATGCATAATGTCAGTAAATACATATTAAAGAACTGGGTAGATGAAGTATTTATCAACATGGAATCAAGAATGGAATATCCGCATGAACTCGTTGACGACCTCGTTGAAATGGGCGTTGTTGTTCATTTTAATCTTTATAATATCGAAAATGTTGCAGGAAACAGACATGCAGTTGAAAGACTCGGTAATTATACGGTTCTTACATCAAGCATGAACTATGCGACAAACAAGCAGGCATTTGCAAAACGAACAACGGATATTGCAGGCGGTATAGTCGGATGCATCTTAACCGGAATCATCTTTATATTTATAGCACCTGTTATATATATAAGCTCGCCGGGACCTATCTTTTTCTCACAGACAAGAGTAGGTCAGAATGGCAAACGATTTAAAATCTACAAATTCCGCAGCATGTACATGGATGCTGAGGAACGCAAAAAAGAACTTATGGCACAAAACCGCGTAAAAGACGGCATGATGTTCAAGATGGACTTTGATCCGCGAATCATCGGCAACAAAATCCTTCCTGACGGCACAAAAAAAACAGGCATCGGTCACTTCATCCGTGTTACATCACTCGATGAATTCCCGCAGTTTTTTAATGTGCTTAAAGGTGACATGTCACTTGTCGGCACACGTCCCCCAACGGAGGATGAAGTTGAAAAGTACGACCTCCACCACCGTGCCCGCCTGGCAACAAAGCCCGGCATAACAGGTATGTGGCAGGTCAGCGGCCGCAGCAAAATCACAGATTTTGAGGAAATTGTAAGGCTTGACACGGAGTATATCGAGAAGTGGAGTATCGGGCTGGATATTAAGATTTTGGTGAAGACAGTAGGAGTGCTGTTTAGGAAAGATGGTGCAATGTGATGGGAGAATATGTGAATGAACAGAGTAATGATATGCTACAGTCAAAAAAACAAAGTGTATTTCTTGTGGGGGCTAAAAGTTTAGGTAATTATGGCGGATATGAGACATTTGTTGATAAATTGACGGAATATCATCAAAATAATACATCCATTAAGTATTATGTTGCATGTAAAGCCAATGGCGATGGTTGTATAGATGAAAAAAAACTTACAGATATAAAAAGAAATTCTGATAATGAATTTACATATCATAACGCAACATGCTTTAAAATTAATATACCAAATATCGGACCTGCTCAGGCAATATATTATGATGTTGCTGCTTTAAAAAAATCTTGTGAATATATTAAAAAAAATAAAATAAAAAATCCTATAGTATATATAATGGCGTGTAGAATTGGACCATTTGCAAAACATTTTTATAAAAAAATTCATAAACTTGGGGGAAAAGTATATTTGAATCCCGATGGACATGAATGGATGCGTGCAAAATGGAGTGCACCAATACGTAAATATTGGAAAATTTCTGAAAAAATGATGGTAAAATATTCAGATATTGTTATATGTGATTCTATAAATATTGAAAAATATATTCATCAAAGCTATGATGGAAAATGTATTAAAGGAAGGAATCCTCAAACAACTTATATAGCATATGGTGCAGATATGACTATGAGTAAGCTTGCGGATAATGATGAAAGACTTGTAAAATGGTATGCAGAAAAGGGATTATCCAAAAAAGAATACTATCTTGTCGTTGGTCGTTTTGTGCCTGAAAATTCATTTGAAATTATGATACGAGAATTTATGAAATCAAATTCAAAACGTGATTTTGCAATTATAACAAATGTGAATGATAAATTTTTAAATGAATTAGAAAGAAAATTACATTTTAAATCTGATAAAAGAATAAAATTTGTAGGAACAGTTTATGATAAAGAACTGTTAAAGAAAATAAGAGAAAACGCATATGCATATTTCCATGGACATACAGTTGGAGGAACAAATCCAAGTTTAATCGAAGCTTTGAGTAGTACAGATTTAAATTTGTTAGTTGATGTTGGCTTTAACAGAGAGGTTGCAAAAGACTGTGCTATGTATTGGAAAAGAGAAGATGGATATCTGGCAGACTTAATAGATAAAGCGGACAGACTTACTCAAAATGAAATAGAAAAATATGGAGATAAAGCAAAAAAAAGAGTTAAGGAAGCGTATACGTGGGAACATATTTGTGCATTGTATGAACATGTTTTTTTAAAGGAGACATTTAATGAATAAAGAGTTGATAAGCATAGTAGTTCCTGTATATAATGTTGAAAAATATTTAGACAAATGTGTTAAAAGTATAATTAATCAAACATATGACAATTTACAGATAATTTTGGTTGATGATGGTTCTAAAGATAACAGTGGAAAATTATGCGATTTGTGGGAGCAAAGGGATAGAAGAATAATTACAAAACATAAAGATAATGGGGGGTTGTCTGATGCAAGAAATTATGGAGTGAAATTTGCCGAGGGGAAATATGTAATGTTTGTTGACAGTGATGACATAATTTCTGAATATATTGTGGAATATTTGATGAAATTAATTTATGAAACAAATTCTGATATTTCAATATGTGACCCATTGCATTGTTATCCGGAGGAAAACATTGTATTTGAGGAAGAGAAATTTCACAAGGTATTTAGTGCTGATGAAGCTGTAAAAGAAATGTTATATCAAAAATCGTTTTTGGTTTCTGCGTGTGCAAAAATATATAGAAAAGAATATTTTGATAATATAAAATTTCCTGTAGGAATGTTGTTCGAAGACAGTGCAACAATTTATAAGATTTTTGAATGTGCAGACAGAATAGTATATGGTGATGCGAAACTATATGGATATATGCACAGAGAAAACAGCATTACAACCAAAAAATTTTCAAAGGCTGATTGTGATATTTTGTATATTTGTGATGAGATTGTAGCATATATGGATAGAAAAAAAGATCATGATTTAATTGCAGCATCATTGGCTTATCAAATGTCCGCAGCATTTAGAATATATTTAAATGCACCTAGAAATAATCAATTTAATGATGAAATTAAAAAAAGTGAAGATATTATTAAAACAAATTCATATAAAGTCTTACTAGATAAAAATGTAAGAAGAAAAGCAAAAATTGCAATTATTATGTTTGCATGTTCAAAAAAAATGATGATAAAGGTGTACAAACATGTTGATAGATGGAAATGATGAAAAAAATTTTTTGTTGAGTATAGTAGTTCCTGTATATAATGTTCAAAAATATCTTGACAGATGTATGGATTCTTTATTGAATCAAAATATAGAAAATTATGAGATTATATTAGTTGATGATGGAGCAACGGATAATTCAGGTTTGATATGTGATAAATATAGTCAGGAATATTTTAATGTTAAAGTAATACATAAAAAAAATGAGGGATTGGGATTAACAAGAAATGTAGGTATTGATAATTCAAAAGGGCAATATATAATGTTTGTTGATTCTGATGACTATATTGAAAAAAATTGTTTGTTTGGTTTATATCAATACGTCAAGAAAAATAATTCTGATGTTTGTTTTTTCCATAGGGCAAAATATTTGAAAAATGGTGTGGTTAAGGAGTCTCAAGAAATTTTTGACAGTAAATGCAATACAAATGAATTGATAGGGTTATGCTTGGGTGAACCATTAAAAAAAGATTTGTTTGAAATTGGACCTGCATGGAAAGCCGTATATAACAGAAAGTTTTTACAAGAAAAAAATATAAAGTTTAAATCGGAACGTGAGATATTAAGTGAAGATTATATTTTTTCTGCCGAGGTATGTGCAAAAGCAAATGTTATTTGCTTTTATGATAAAACAATTTATTATTATTGCGATAATGAACAATCACTTACTAATTCCTACAGAAGTGACAGATATAAAAAAGCCGTTGTTTTGTATAAAGAAATGCACAAAATTGCTGAAAAATATAAGCTGACCAATAATGAAATATTAAGAATGGATAATAATTTCTTAATAAATATGCTTGTTTGTTTTAAACATATAAGTTTAAGCTCAGGAATGAATAAAAGAAATAAATTGTCTGAAATAAAAAAAATATGTAAAGATGAAGATGTAAATGGAGTTTTATTAAAGATAACATATGCTGATTCATTAAGCTTAAAAATATTGAAGAAATTAATGTTGAAAACTAACTCAAGAATGATTTATATTTTAATGCGATTAAGATACCATTAAAATATTTATTTATGATATTAGGAAGAATTTTAAAATGAAAATCAAGTTAAATGTATTAATATATATCATAATAACTACGTTAAATGTAACTTTCAAATTTAACGGAGTTACTGTAAAACCTATTTTAAAATATATTTTATCACTTCTATGGATTGCGTATACAATACCATATATATTTAAAAAGAAAAAAGAGAATAAAATAGCAAAAATTCATTTTAAATATGCGATTATACCATTAGCAGCTATGTTTATATATACAATTTTTTTGTGGATTACAGGTATATCACGCGTTGAAAATATACGTTACGTAACACGTCTTATAAGCACAGTTGGTTATCTTGGAATTTGTATATTATATGCTTGTATATCATATATAGTTTTAGGTAAAAAAATAATAGATTATACATGGTATTCATTAATTATATCATATTTTTTAGGATCTATTTGTATGGCGTTTGTTGGAAGTCCTGTTGATACTTTAAGATATATGTTTACACTTAAAGATACGGTGCAAATTACAAAAATATTTGAAGTTCATGACTTGACATTTGCAATGGGATTTTTCCTTATATATTTTGTGTATTTTGGCAAAAAAGAGAATATAAAACATTTATATAGCAAGATAATTATATCGATATTGTATGTTATTTGGGGATATAAACGAATTGAATTTGCAGCAATAGCGATAACATTTATTTTATTTATTTTCATAGGTAGAAAAAGAAAAGAATTATCTTTTAAAACAACAGTAATAACAGGAGTTGTTTTGGCAGTATCATTGATATATGTTTTTTTGGCATCAAGTGGATTACTTTCAATATTGGCAGAAAAATATAATGTTAATTTTATGGGTCGATTGTATACTTATGAATTTATGACAAGATATTTTGAATTTAAACCTACATTTATGGGGCACGGTTTGTCATATGTTGATAAACTTATAGAAGAACTTAGAACTAGAGGAACATTATACAAAGGCTGGATGCTATTGTCGGGAATGCATAGTGATACCTTAAAGAAATATATAGAATTAGGATTTATTGGTTTTATTGCTTGGATAATATATGTCATAAAGATTAAAACAATAAAATTCAAGAATGAATTTTCAGATAAAGTTGCAGCAATATATTTAATGTTTACTGTATATTCTTTTGTATTGTATCTTACTGATAATGTTTTTGAATATTATATATTTACATTAATATATGTTATTATACCTTTAGCTATGAGTGAAATAACGGATAATACAATTAAAAAAGTTGGTGATTGATATGCTTATTAAAGAATTTGTAAAAAAAATATTATATGGCAATAGATATTCATCAGAAACCTATATTAAATATCTGAAAGGATTGGGAGTAAAAATTGGTGAAAGAACTGTGATTTTTTCTCCGAGAGAAACATTTATTGATGAACAATATCCTTGGATGGTTGAAATTGGTAATGATGTTCAAATAACTAGAGGTGTTATAATATTGACACATAGTTATGATTGGAGTGTAGTTAAGAAAAAATATTCAAGATTATATGGTGCATCCGGAAATGTTGTTATTAAAGATAATGTTTTTATTGGAGTAAATACTGTAATATTGAAGGGCGTAACTATTGGTGAAAATTCCATAATTGGTGCTGGAAGTGTTGTTGCTAAAGATATACCGGCTAATTCCGTAGCTGTTGGAAATCCGGCAAAAGTTATTCATAAGATTGACAATAGTTATTTAAAAAAATATTCTGACAGACAGGAGAAAGAAGCTATTGATTTGGCTGTCGGTTATTATAATAGATATAAAAAGTGGCCTGATAATACTATATTTTATGATTATTTTTGGTTATGGAATGATGATAAAGACTATGAAAAAATACCGAGATATAAATACGAAATGGAATTGCTGGGAAATTACGAAGATTGTATGAAAAATCTAAAATTAATAAGACAGAATCCTAGATATGCTTCATTTGATGAGTTTATAGAAAAGTGTAAATCTTTGGTATAAAGGAGAAAAAATGATAGCTTTTTTTTGCAGAACACCTATACATATATTTAGAACAATTCAGTTAAAATATGAAATGTTTGAGAAAGAGAAAGTTGATGTTTATGTTTTTTCGTCATTTAATGGAGCAAGTAATATTGTGCAAAGATTGAAAAAAATAAATATTTTTGAAAATGTATATTATATTGATGATAGCACATATATGAAAGGAAGACATTTGGTTGATCTTAAAGCATGTGTTATAAAATCAGAGTTTAAGAAAATCTTATCAGAGAAAAAATATAGAGAATTGTTTACATATAATATTTATGGACCGTTTAACGAGGTTGGTTATAATGTTTTAAAGAAAAATAATATTGATTTAAAGTATAATGTTGTGGAGGATGCTCCAACTGTATATGGAATACAATATAAAGAAAATAAATGTATTAAATATTTATTTAAAATATTCAATTTAAAATCATCAATAAGAAATATTAATTGCTGGTGGTTTAGCTCACCTGAAAGCATGTCTCCGTTCAAAAACGGAAAAAAACAAAAATTGCCTATGGTTTCAAGACAAAATAAAAAAATGTGTCAAACAATTAATTATGTATTTGAATACAAAGAAGATGTTGATTTGCAAAATGCAGATGTAATATTAATGGAAGAATGTTATTCTAATGATGGATTGATAAAGAATGAAGATATAGAATTGTTTAAGCAGGTTATTGACATTGATAAAAAATTTAATGCAGTTGTTAAGTTACATCCTAGATCAAAGATAAATAGATTTGAAAATAAATTTAATATTATTAAATCACAGGGAATACCATGGGAAGTTTATATTCTTAACTGTCCGATGAAAGATAAAATATTAATATCTTTATCATGTGCAACAATGACATCAGGAAAATTTATGTTTGGTGAAGAATCATATTCTCTTCTTTTATTTCCTATTATAGAGGATAAAGTAATTGATACATATGATAAATCAAAATATTTTACGGAAGAAAGAAAGAAAAAATTGAGTAGTCAAAAGCAGATGTATGATGATAAAAATAAGTTCTTTATAGCATGTACTGTTAAAGAAGCAAAAAATAAATTATTTGAATGGTTGGATAATAAAAATGAGTAATATTAAGAAAATAATTAAAAAAATTCTTCCGGATAAATTAATATATGATTATAGAATTATTCAGATATTACCTCAGTATATACGTTCAAAGCATAAAGCAGCAAAGATTAGTATACCTGAATTTAAGATGATGTCAGATGAAGAAACAGTAGATTGTATTATTAATAAAAATATGTCTCTTTCACGTTTTGGGGATGGCGAATTCTTATGGATGTGTGGTCAAAAATTAAATTCATTTCAGAAATACTCACCAGAACTGGAGAAGCGGCTTATAAATACAATGAAATCAAAGAATGAAAAGTTGCTTATAGGATTTCCTAAAGGAATTATTGATTCACATAAATGTAATATGTTTGCAAGAATGCATTGGACAATTATAAGGGCAAATTATTTTTATGATATAGCAAAGTTCTTGGATGAAAGTCAAACATATTGTGATGCAAGTATAACAAGACCTTATATTGATTATTGTGATATAGAATTTAGCAGGCATAAGTTTGAAAATTTAAAAAGAATTTGGGATAACAAAAATATTGTTATAGTAGAAGGAAAGAAAACAAAACTGGGCATAGGAAATGATTTGTTTGACAATGCGTTGTCAATAAAAAGAATAATATGTCCGGCAGAAAATGCATTTGAAAGTTTGGAAAAGATAGAAGAGTCTATTAAAAAAAATGTATCAAAGGACACTCTTATGCTTGCAGCTTTGGGACCGACCGCTACGATTTTAGCATCAGATATGTGTGATAATGGTTATCAGATGGTTGATATAGGACATATTGATGTTGAATATATGTGGTATTTGCATAGAGCTATATTAAGGGAACCTATAGAGGGAAAATCTGTAAATGAAAGTGGAAACAGAGATTGTTCTAATGTTTACGATAACGATAAAATCTATTTAAATTCTATTATATGTGAAATCAATTAAGTTAAGTAAGTATATTTTAAAGAGGTATTTAATGTGAAAAATAAGTATAGTTATTTGTCAAAAAATATATTGTTATTTTCAATTAGTTCGTTTGGGCAAAAAATACTTGCATTTTTATTGGTTCCGTTATATACATCTGTATTATCAACAGCAGATTATGGTACTGTTGATTTGATTACAACAACTGTAAGCATATTAGTCCCAGTGTTTACAATTAATATATCAGAAGGTGTTTTGAGATTTACATTAAAAGATAAAGATAATAAGGATTATTTTTCATATGGCATTTATATGACAATTAAGGCGGCACTTATATTGTTGGTTTTACTTTTTTTGTTGTCAATAATACCGGTAGAGTATAGTTTTAAGAAATATTATGCATGGATGTATCTGATTTTTATTGCAAATTGTATATATGGCTTGTTTCAAAATTATCTTCGTGCGGTAGATAAAGTGCCGATTATGGTTTTTTCAAGTTTGTTAAATACTGTTGTTATGTTGGTATCGAATATTATATTACTTGTATATATAAAAATTGGTATTACAGGATATTTTGTATCAATGTTTTTGGGAATTATGGCAGCCAATATATATATGTTATTTAAAGGAAAGCTTGTAAGATGTATAACTTTGGATTTTAAAAATAATCCCAAAATGAAAAAAGAATGTATTTCATACTGTTTTCCTACAATATTTACGGCTTTGGCATGGTGGATTAATTCAAGTCTGGATAAATATTTTGTTACAGGTATGCTTGGAGTAAGTGAGAATGGTATATATTCGGTTAGTTATAAAATACCTACAATATTAGGAGTGTTTCAAAATATTTTTTCGCAGGCGTGGATGTTATCTGCTATAAATGAATATGATGCTGACGACAGTGATGGCTTTTTTGGAAAAACATATGAAATGTATAATTCGTTAATGATTCTTTGTTGTGAAGGGATAATGATATTTAATATATTATTATCACGGATTTTATATGCAAAAGATTTCTTTGTTGCATGGAAGTATGTTCCACTGTTATTGCTTTCATCTTTGTTCAGTGCATTAAGCGGTTATTTGGGAAGTATTTTTTCGGCGGTAAAGGATACAAAAATTGCGGCAAAAACAACAATGATTAGTGCATTATTAAATGCATTATTAAATGCAGTTTTAATACCTAAATTTCATATATATGGGGCTGCGGTTGCTACGGTTTGTTCATATGTAGTAGCTTGGGGAATAAGATATATTGTTTCAAAAAGATATGTTAGAATGAAAATAAATGAAAAGAGAATGCTTTTTGCATATGTATTATTGGTATTACAGACAATATTGGCATCTACAAAAAGTCATTTCTATTTGTTACAAATAATTATTATATTAATTACAATGTTATTGTTTAGAAAATATTATATAAAAATATTCTCAATGGTCATAAAAAAAATTAAAAAGGAGAAATAATTATGAAAAAAGTAACAGCGGTTGTGCCAATGAAGCTTAATAACAGAAGATTGCCACAGAAAAATACGAAATCCTTTACTAATGGAAAGCCATTATGTTATTACATATTGTCTACATTATTAAAAATAGATGGAATAGACGACGTGTATGTATATTGCAGCAATCCTGATATAAGGGAATTCATTCCGGAAGGGGTTAAATATTTAAAAAGGTCAGAGTCACTTGACACTGATTCAACAAAGATGAATGATGTGTTAAAAAGTTTTGCAATGGAAGTTGATTCAGATATATATGTAATGACGCATACAACGGCACCATTTGTAAAAAAAGAATCAATAATAAAAGGGATACAAGCCGTTTTATCAGGAGAATATGATTCGGCATTTGCTGCAAAAAAATTACAGGATTTTCTTTGGAAAGATAATAAACCATTTAATTATGAACTCGATAATATTCCAAGAACGCAGGATTTGCCGCCTATTTATGAAGAAACTAGTGGGTTTTATATATATGAAAAGGATGTAATCAATAAATATAATCGTAGAATAGGACAACATCCATATATTGTTGAGGTTGGTGAAATAGAGGGGATTGATATTGATGAACTTGAAGATTTTATGATTGCAGATGCAATATTTAATCATATTATATTAAATAATTATGGTGGTGAATAGACATTGTATAATAATATAGTTAAAGAAAACAGAAAAGAAGATTTAGATATATTAAGAGTAATAGCTATTATTTTTGTTCTCAGTGTTCATGGACTTAGTTATATTGGGTTTTATGAGCATCGTTTTAGTGGCGGAGTGATGTTTATATTATCAGTTGTAAGGACATTGTTTATTACTTGTGTTCCTTTGTTTTTGATAATTACGGGAGCTTTACATAATGAGGATAATTACAATAAAAAATTTTTTGTAAGATTAATAAAAATTATTATTATATATACAATTGCAGCAATATTGTGTTCAATATTCAATATTGTAAAAGATAAGATAACCGTAAAAACGATATTAATAAATTATTTTTCTTTTAAAGCTGCACCATATGGTTGGTATGTAGGTATGTACATGGGATTGTATTTAATGATTCCGTTTTTAAATAAAGCATGGAATGGTTTTGAAGAAAAATCAAAAAAAATAATTATTACATGTTTGTTTTTAATAGTGATTATTCCAAGTGTATTTAATACATTTAATTTTGATAATGTAAATTGGTTATATGGTACACAAGAAAGTTATACTAAAGTTGTTGATGAATATTGGACATTTTTATATCCGGTTTTCTATTTTTTTATCGGAAAGTATATATATGAATTTTCAAAAAACAATAATAGATATAATAAGAAAAAAGTCATTTTGTTGTTAATACTTGCATGCACTTTGTTCGGTTTTATAAACTATTTTAAAAATTATGATTATTTTTATCCGTTTACAAAGGAAACATCTTACAGTGGTTATCAAAGTGTTGTTATATCGTGTCTGATAACAATGCTGGTTTTAAATACTAATATAAAAAATACGGTTATTAAAAAAGGTATATACATATTATCAAAATATACGCTCGGAACATATTTGGTTTCTTATATTTTTGATGTTGTTTTGTATTATATAGTAAAGCATATATTTAATAATATAGCTGGTTTATCATTAGTGCTTCCGTTTACTATACTTGTAAATTTAATTTTATCTACATTAACATCATTTTTTATAACTGAAATTTCTGAAAAATTATATAAAGTTATATCAAAAAAAATGTTGGATTAGAATAAAAATGAAATGGGGACTTGTTATTTATGGAAAAGCAAAGTGAAGTAAATCGTAATTGTGGAATAGAGATGCTCAAAATAATATCAATTTTTCTGATAATTATAAGTCATGTTGTAATGACAATACGATTAAAAAATCAATTTGTATCATATGATGATTATATTTTTGACTTTTCTTATGTATCAAAGGGAATGAGTGGAATTATATTGGCGATATTTCAGCATTTTGGTTCTTTGGGTAATACAATATTTTTTGTATGTTCGTCATGGTTTTTACTTGAAAAAGATACCGTTTCAAAAAATAAGTGGATAAAAATGTTTTTGGAAATTTGGACTATATCATGTGCTATTCTTTTACTCATGTTAATATACACTGGCGGAAGAATAAATAATAAATTAATTATAAAATCGTTATTACCTAATTTTTTTACCAATAATTGGTATGTTACGGCGTATTTAATATTTTATCCATTACATACGGTTTTGAATAGAATAATAAAAGATTTAAATCAAAAAAATTTATTAAAGATAACGACGGTTTTATTTTTGCTTTATTGTGTATGTAATTCTTTGTACGATTCTTTTTTTTCATCAGTTATTATTATGTGGATTACGTTATATTTTTTTATTGCATATATAAAAATATATATGATTGAGCTATGTAATAATATAAAAGTAAATAGTATTGTATTAATAATCGGAATTTCAATAATAGTTTTTTTGATAGTTTTTACATATATAGCGGGGAGAAATAATAAATTTTTTGCAAATAAAATGCTTTTTTGGAATAAAAACTGCAATCCGGTTTTTTGGGTAATTGCTGTTACTTCATTTAATATATTTCGTAAAATAAAGATAAAAAGTAGTTTTATTAATAATATATCAAAATATTCGTTACTTATATATATTATACATGAAAACATTTTGCTAAGAAATTATATCAGACCATATATTCTTCATTTAATATATAATATTTTAGGTTATAAGTATATTATAGTATGGGTTGTATTATTAAGTATTGTTATATTTGCATTTTCATTACTTATTGGTATTATTTATAGAGTATTATTTGGAAAAATCATTGAAAAGTTAGCTGGTAAAATGATAGTGTTGATTGATAAGATATATAAAAAATATGAAAAAACCATGTATAAAATAAAATAAATGAGCATTTACACTTAATAAATATATGATATAATTTACTAAAAGTCGCTCATAATTAAATGAATAAGAAAGGAGTATGATGTTAAAGACATCATGATGATGCGTATGAAGAAAAGAACATTCATAACAAGGATTACAGCACTTATAATGGCGGTTTTGCTTGCGGTTGGAATGCTTCCAAATACAATGGTTAGAGCTGAACAGCCAGATGTATTTGATTCTTATTCTGATAGTAATGATTTATTAGAATATTATGAAGTAAAGCCATTAACCTTATTGGCAGATAATGAAGAAGAACCTGTGGTTCATTATGATGATATAGCTTTATTGTCAGAACAGGAAGATATAACGGTAAATAGTGAAAGTGAATTGTATAAGTATCTTTCAAAGAAAATGGCAGAAAGAAGCACACAGATTAATATTATACTTCCAAACGATATTAATAATTCAATAGGTGGTCCAGTAAATGCATATACAAATGCCATAGCATATAGTGACTCATGTTCAGGCCAGGAGGCAGATGCTATAAGATATGGTGGAACAGGTTTTCGTGTTTCAACAGGATATTATTCATCACAATATACGAAGTATTCTTACACTATGACATATTATACGACAGCTGAACAAGAAGAGGAACTTACAGCTGCAGTAAATAGTGCAATGGATTCAATGAATCTTAATGGTAAAACTGAAGCAGAAAAAGTAAAACTTATACATGATTATATATGTGATAAAGTTGATTATGATTACTCGGGACTTTCGGATTCCTCAAATTTAATAAAATATACTGCTTACGCTGCTTTATGTGAAGGAAAAGCAGTATGTCAGGGATATGCAATATTATTTTATCGTATGTGTAAAGAAGCGGGATTATCAGTAAGAATCATTTCCGGAACTGGAAATGGAGGTCCACATGCATGGAATATAGTTAAAGTTGATAATGCATATTATAATGTTGATTCAACATGGGACGGACAGGACAGTACAACTTTGGATACATATCTGCTTCTTAATGAAAAGGATTTTTCTTCTAATCATACAAGAAATAGTGAATATACAACAGATGAATTTTATGAGACGTACCCAATGGGACTTGTATCATATTATAAGCAAAATCCAACATATGACACACCATTAGAGACTATGAATTGGGAGTTTAATTACTCTGCTATTGATGGGAACACAGTTTCAACAAAAGCAAATGGAAAATCTAAGCTGTTAATTTATTTCAGTACAAATTGTGGAAATTCGCGAGCTGTTATAAAGAGTTTGTCTGATAAAAAGTATACAGATTTAGATATTATAGCAATTAATGCAAATCAGGCTTCGCTTGACGATGTAAAAACATTTAAAAATACATATGGAAGCGATAATGTTATATTTACGTATGGTAATTCGCTGAATGGAACAATGGCAAGCAGTAATATGTGGAATTATGTATATATGAAAGATTCCTCTATGTCATCAATTTATTATCCTGTTATGGTATATATTGATAAGAATGATAATGTTCAGCAGGTTACAACAGGATATCAGGAGTTATCAGTAATACAAAACTATCTTGAGTATTATTGTGGCATACAAAATGAAGATAGTGTATTTACTGTTAAATATCGTCCAAATGGTGGTGATGGCGATGAAATAGTAAAAACATATAATATGAAATCAACTGCTGAGATTTTAAATAATCCCTATAATAATACAGGCTATGTATTTAAAGGATGGAATACTAAATTTGATGGTTCGGGTGATTTTTATACAGCTGGTTCTAAGATATCCAATCCTAAAACGAATATTATACTATATGCACAGTGGGAGAAGTTCAAGCAGCTTGAGAATGTAACACTGGGAGAATTTAAGAACACAAAAGATGGAATAGTGATAAACTGGGAAGAAGTAGAAGGTGCTGATACATACAGAATCTACAGGAGAACAGTAAATGGAAACTGGATGGCACTGACAAGCAGTGCAACAGGAACAAGCTATACCGATAGAACAGCAGCTGAAAATGTTACATATTATTATACGGTAAGAGCTTTAAGCGGAAGTATGATAAGTGCATCATTTGATGAGACAAAGAGCATAAAAAGAATGAGCAGCCTTGCAAATGTAAAACTTGGAGAATTTAAGAATACAAAAGATGGAATAGTGATAAACTGGGAAGAAGTAGAAGGTGCTGATACATACCGAATCTACAGGAGAACAGTAAATGGAAACTGGATGGCACTGACAAGCAGTGCAACAGGAACAAGCTATACCGATAGAACAGCAGTGGAAAATGTTACATATTATTATACAGTAAGAGCTCTAAGAGCCGATATAATAAGTCCAACATATGATGATACAAAATTTATAAAATGTAGTAGATAAATAATGGAGGGTCTTGCGATGAATGATATAGTATTAAAATTTAGAGAAAAGATTAAAAACAATGAATTTGTATATGGTATATTTACGAAATCGCAGGACCCAATGTTTGTCGAAATTCAGGGAATATCTGAGTATGATTTTGTGATTTTAGATTCTGAACATGGACCTTATTCTGTTTCACAGCAACAAAATAATATAAGAGCGGCGTTATTAAGAGGTTTACTTCCTATTGTACGAGTAAGTGAACTTTCCGAAAACATGATTGGTAAAGCCTTAGATATAGGAGCATTAGGCGTACAGGTACCTCAAATAGAAAATGCAAAACAGGCTAAAAAAGCTGTTAAATATGCAAGGTTTTATCCTTATGGAGAAAGAGGTGTTTGTAGATTTGTGTCTGCAGCTGATTATTCAGCAAAAGATAGAAATGAATATTTTAAAAGTTCAAAAGATTTGCTTGTAATTCTTCAATTAGAAGGAGTGCAGGCAATATCTAATTTAGATGAAATTTTAGAGGTTGAAGGAATAGACATTATTTTTATTGGTCCATATGATTTGTCACAGTCTTTAGGTGTACCAGGAGATATTAAAAATCCTAAAGTTTTAAATGCTATGATTAATATTGTTGAAAAGGCAAAAGAGAAAAATATAGTTGTTGGAACATTTACAGATGATTATGAAATGGTGACAAAATGGAAAAATATGGGAGTTCAGTATATAAGTTATTCTACTGATTCAGGAATGTTTTATGATTATTCTCGCGATGTATATAATGCATTGCGAATGTGTGGAGAAAAAGAAAAAAAGTCTTTAGTTTTAGATAGTACATTAAGTAATGGTGGTCAGGTAATAGATTGGAAATATTCAGATAAAGATATAAAATTTATTTTGGATAAACTTGAGAACTCAAAGATTGAATTTATTGAGATGGGTATATTGAATGATACAATAAACCCGGAAGGAACAAAATTTAATAATATTATAGAAGTTAATAAAATTTTAAATAATAGGAATCCGGAAAAGTATTTTGTTAAGATTGAATATGGAGAATATCAAATAGAAAGCATTAAGCCATATAATGGTTATGGAATAAAAAAAATTAGGATTTGTTTTTACAAAAATGATTTATTGAAATTATTGGGTGATGTAAATATATTGATAGCTAAAGGATATCAGGTTATTTTAGAGGCTAAGTCAATTTTTGATTATTCTGATAATGAATATGAATATTTTATAAAAGTATGTAATGATATTAAGCCATATGCTGTATTCATTTCAGATGATTTTGGAATGATGAGCAGAGAAAAGATATTATATTATTACAAAATGATTGAAAGATTACTCAATAGTAATATCTATATAGGATTTCATTTACATAATAATAAGCAACTTGCGATGGCAAATGCAATTCTATTGTTAGAAAATTCGCAAAGAAATATAATTATTGATTCATCCATATATGGAATGGGTAGCGGGGCAGGTTTGTTAAATACTGAATTATTGATTGAATATTTGAATGATAATTATAATGATGAATATGAAATTATTCCTATATTAGAAATAATGGATTCGGTTGTCAATAATGTATATATTAAAAAAAGTTGGGGATATTCGTTGCCAAATTATTTATCAGCTAATTATAATGCTAATCCTGATTATGCTAAATATCTTGTTGAAAAGAATAATTTAACTCTTAAAGAAATGAATAATATTTTTTCTATGATAGATGAAAATAAAAAAATATATTTTGACAGGAACTATATTGAGGCATTATATGAAGAAACTTTGAATAATCCTGTTGATAATACAGATTTTTATGAAATAAGAAAACTATTTTACCATAGAAATATTGTTGTAATAGCACCTGGAAAATCATCTGAACGAAATAAAAAAATAGCATCGAAAATAAAACAGGATGGTGGATTAATCATTTCGATTAATTTTATGTATGATGAAGAACTTGTAGATTATATTTTTGTTGGAAATATAAGAAGAATGTCCGAATTGAATAAAAAATATTATTATAAAGTAATAGCTACATCAAATATTCCAGTATCAAATGTTTATGCAAGAATAAAATATTCATTATTGCTTAATTCTCAAGAATATGTAAAAGATAATTCAGGTTTAATGCTTTTAAAATTATTGTCATTGTGTGAATGTTCTGGAATAAATGTAATAGGAATGGATGGATATTCATATAATTCAGAAGAAAATTATTATTTGAATGAATTGGAATTAGCAAGTAGCATGGAGCAGGTTGATAATATGAATTTGGGAATGCAGATTATGAAGAAAAAATTTAAAGAAATGGGAATTAACTTTATTAAGTGACTTAAGGAGAGAAAATCATGTGTGGAATAGTAGGTTACATAGGAAATGAACAGGCAGCACCGATTTTGCTTGACGGATTATCAAAACTTGAATATAGAGGATATGATTCAGCAGGAATAGCAGTAAGAGACAGTGATGGAAATATTAATATTGTCAAGGCAAAGGGCAGATTAAAGGGATTGATTGAAAAAACTGACAGTGGTAATGCAGTTCCTGGAACATGTGGCATCGGGCATACGAGATGGGCTACACATGGTGAACCATCAGAGACAAATGCACATCCGCATATGAGTGATGATGGAAATGTTGTTGGCGTGCACAATGGAATAATTGAGAATTATCAGGAATTAAAAGAGAAACTTTTAAAGAAAGGTTATTCATTTTATTCATCTACAGATACAGAAGTTGCAATAAAACTGGTGGATTATTATTACAAAAAATATGAGCATACACCTGTAGATGCTATTAATCATGCTATGGTTCGTATTCGAGGTTCATATGCGTTTGCATTTATTTTTAAGGATTATCCGGATGAGATATTTGTTGCTAGAAAAGACAGTCCTATGATTATAGGCGTATCAGATGGCAATTGTTATGTGGCGTCAGATGTGCCTGCAATTTTGAAGTATACAAGAAATGTATATTATATTGGAAATATGGAGATTGCCAAGCTGGGTGATGGTAAAGCAGTATTTTATAATCTTGATGGTGATGAGATTGAGAAAGAGCTTGTTGAAATCAAGTGGGATGCACAGGCAGCTGAAAAGGGTGGCTTTGAACATTTTATGATGAAAGAAATTCATGAACAGCCTAGAGCAATCCTTGATACATTGAATTCAAAGTTAAAAGATGGAAAGATTGATTTGTCGGATGTAGGACTTAGTGATGAAGATATAAAAAGAATTTCTCACATCTATATTGTTGCGTGCGGATCTGCATATCATACAGGGGTCGTTACCCAATATGTAATGGAAGATTTGGCAAGAGTTCCTGTACGTGTGGAACTGGCATCTGAATTCAGATATAGAAGACCTATTCTTGATAAAGATGATTTGGTGATAGTTGTAAGCCAGTCGGGTGAGACTGCTGATACGTTGGCAGGCTTAAGACTTGCAAAAGAACAGGGAGTAAAAACACTTGGAATTGTCAACGTTGTTGGTTCATCAATAGCAAGAGAAGCGGATAATGTATTTTACACATTAGCAGGTCCTGAAATATCGGTTGCTACTACAAAGGCATACAGTGCACAGCTTATTGCAGGATATTTATTGTCAATAGAGTTTGCAAAAGTGAGAGAACAGATTACAGAAAAACAGTATTTTGAATATATAGAAGAACTTAAATCTATTCCGGAAAAGATTAATAGAATTATTGAAGATAAAGAACGTATACAGTGGTTTGCAGCAAAACAGGCAAATGCAAAGGATATTTTCTTTGTCGGCAGAGGAATTGATTATGCGGTATGCCTTGAAGGAAGTCTCAAATTAAAAGAAATAAGTTATATTCATTCTGAAGCATATGCCGCCGGGGAGTTGAAACACGGAACGATAAGTCTTATTGAGGACAATATACTTGTTATCGGCTCACTTACACAGCCGGATTTATTTGAGAAGACAGTAAGTAATATGGTTGAGTGTAAGAGCCGCGGTGCATCACTTATGGGGCTTACAACATTTGGCAATTATTCAATTGAGGATACAGCGGATTTTGTTGTATACGTTCCTAAGACAGACCCACATTTTGCAGCAAGTCTTGCAGTAGTGCCGCTTCAGCTGCTTGGCTATTATGTATCAGTTGCAAGAGGACTTGACGTAGATAAGCCTAGAAATCTGGCGAAGAGCGTGACGGTGGAGTAAAATATAGCGATTTAATAAAGAAGTACTAAATTCGGGAAAGGAAATTACTAATTTTTTATTACAAAAAATGCTGTGGCTTAACGGTTGTCGTTAAAGCCACAGCTATTTATCTTTTTATTATTTTTTTATAGTCTATAACATAAATAAATACATACATAACAGCCATTAGAGCAAATCCGCCGATAACATCTATGACAGAGTGCTGCTTTAAGAATATAGTTGACATGCAGATTAAAATGCAAAGAACAAGAGATGCATATCTGACTGCCGGTTTATTTTTAAGTGCTTCGCATTTCGCAAGTGCAATGTGTACAGCAAGCGAATTGTATACATGAATACTCGGAAATACATTAGTGGATGTATCTGTTTTGTAAAGTCCTTTTACGATTTTACCACATATATTATCAGGAATATATGAAGGACGAAGTGTTAATCCATTTGGATAAATCATGCATATCGTAAGTGCAAGGCTCATTCCTATTATAAGAGATAGGGCAAATTGTACAAATTCTTTATCGGATGCTTTATAAATCATAAAAATACAGGAGCCTACAACATAGAAAAACCATAAAATATATGGAATTATAAAATATTCACAAAATGGGATTTTATCGTCGAGTGGTGTATTTAAAATATGAATTCCGGGCATATCCGGCTGAATAAAATGCTCAAGCGTAAAAAACCATGGCAGATATATGAATACATACAGACCATAAAGGCAACGTTTGAGATATTTTTTATTTTCTTTATAACCCATAATAAAATAACCTTTCTGAAAACAAAGATATTTCATTATATCATTGATGCCGTTTTTATGCAATCAAAAGCTGAAACTTTACAAATTATATATCAATGTAATATAATAATAAGAACGATAAAAAACAAATGGAGAATGTTATGTTACAGCTTGAGCATGTAAAAAAGTCGTATGACAAAAAAGAAGTCCTTACGGATGTCACATATACATTTGAAGAGGGAAAAGTATATTCTCTTCTTGGCGGTGCAGGTGCAGGAAGAACCACATTGCTTGAGTGTATATGCGGTGATTTGTCTATAGATGACGGAACTATTGTCACAAAAGAAAAAGAGGATATATTTCTTGCTTCAAAACAGAGTATTCTTCCTATGTATATATCAGGTAATGAATTTATACATTATCTTTGTGAACTTCAGAAACAGGCAAGAGAGCCTGAGTATTATCTTGAACGCGTTGGTCTTGATGAAAAAATCCGCAGCAGAATGATATGTGAATATACATTTGAAGAAAAGAAAAGAATCCAGCTTGCGGCATATCTTGTTCAGAAACCATATGTTATTATGTTTGATGAACCTTTTGATTATTGCAGTGATGAATATATAGATATGTTTCTTCGTGTTCTTAATGAGGAAGCGGAAGGTCATATTGTAATTGTTACAACAGGTATATTTGCAATGGCAAAAAGGATTGCTAAAGATGTGCTTGTTTTAAGTAATGGCGAGATAAATGAAGTTACTTATGAGATGATAGATATTCCTGAAATTAAAAAAGCGATATTTGATATATTGGGAGAATTAGAAGAATGATTATTTTCAAGAAAATGTTTGCCGAGAAGATTCTGAGATTCCACGAAGCAATGAACAGATTCTCAGAGTTGCTTATGCGTATGCCGCATCTTGGTGACAAGATAAGAAATCAGATAGAAGAGAATGATAATTACAGATTAAAGATGACATTTGGCGTGATTGCCCAGATTGGCATTGTTTTATTTGAACTTTTACGCAAATTTTTATATGTCGGATTTTTTGTGTATCTGCCATACAGAATTATAGCACATTTTTGTCCGCTCATTGCATCACACAGGGAGCTGACAATGATATTTTTGTTTTTTATGCTTTCAACAATATGTGGAAGTCTGGCAAATACCACGCTTATGTCGATGGGTGACAGGGATTATCTTATGATAAGAATAATGTTAATAAGCCCGTACATGAATTTTCTCGGAAAGATTGTATACAAGATTGCGACAGATTTGGTTTATTTTACAATTATACTTACGATATTCGGTATTTCATTCGGACATAGTCTTGCACTGAGTATAGTTACGGCATCACTTCGTCCGGTTGGTGAGATGATTGCTATTATTATGTTTGATAAAATAAAAGCGATTTATAATAACAGAGGTATTTACAATGGATTAGTAATGGCATTATGCGTTATTATTGCATATGGAGTGCCGGTATTCCAGAGAAAGCTTTCATCAGAGTGGATGTCAGTAGTTCATCCGGGATTTGTAATATTTATGGTGCTGATTGGTGCCGGGGCATCATTTTTCCTGTGGTGGTACAAACATTACAGAAAGATAATGAGAGAAGCTATGTATATAAAACGCGAAATGTAAGCGGTTTTTGAATGGAAATAGTTATTTATAAAAATAGAGCAGGGAGAAAGAGGTGGCTGATATGTCAGATAAGAAAAAGATTTATAATATAATCCTTAAAGCAGCGATAGCAGCCGGATTTATCCTTGTTTTCTGGTTTATATGGTATTATCATTACCGAGAAGATAAGGCTGGACAGATAGTTTTGAAGTCACGTTATACGTTCAGCGTCCGCATAGATTCTAGCGGAAATGTAGTAAATGGCGAGGAGGACAGTGATTCGGTTGACCATACACTTGCGGATGCATTCGGCAATCTGAAGATTGATGAAATCGGTGATGTATGGATAAGAGAGTTTACTGCACAGTATACACAGAAATATCTTGCATGGTCAAAGCAGCTTAAAAAGATAACACTCAATAAAACCCAGATTTTAAATGAGAGCGAAAATACCGTTTTAATAAGTTTTTCAGCCGGAATGAATGAACATGATTCGGAAAATTTTGCTTCATGGAATGGTGTACTTGATGATGGAAGATTAAGCTGTGAGTGGGTTGTGTCATTTTACATAGATAATCATTACGACGGAACAGCTACTATTTATGTAAAATCAATTGATACACCTGAAGATTATGGAATTGCCCAATATAATCAGAATAAGAAAAATAATGTTGATAAAGTTGACGAGACACAGAAAAAGTCACTTACAAATTATGAGATAAAAAATAATACATTGTCAGTTACATATGATGGCGGTGAAAAGTATATTAATGTTCCGGTTGATACTTCAAATCTGCTTTTCTCAGGCGATTCAACGACTGAACTTAAAAAGGGAAGTTATTATATAAGTACGACAAAGACTGCATTTGTATATGGAGGAAAAGTATCGGGAAATAATAAGGTTCCTGTAACTCTTGTATATACAAATGACATGGGTGCTAACTGGATTACATGTGAAATTGATAAAATATACACATCTACATATTATTATGTGGAATTTTTTGATGAAAATTCAGGTGTCATGGCAGTTGGATATGATAAAAATGAGCAGCAGCAGTCATCACGGATTTATTCGACAACAGACGGTGGAGAGACATGGAACACGGTCGGTGCCGGACCTGCGACTAATATAATAAAAGGTATTAAGTATATTGACGAAAAGATTGGATTTTTCTGCTATGATTATGTTGACGGAATGGACAGCAATCTTTACATGACATCTGATTCAGGAAAGACATTTTCAAAGATAATCCTTGAACCGCAGGAACTTGACAGTACAGCACTTGATGCTGTTTCATCCGGTCAGTCGTCATCTGCTGATAATAAGCTGAAGTGGTCTGATGTATATAAGGAGGCTCTTGTGCCTGTATATGGAAGCGACGGAACAATAACGGTATACCTTACTCAGGGTGCCGGCGGCGTTTATAATAACGGAAAAACGGCAGCCATGTATCAGTCAACAGATAAGGGCACAACATTCAAATATATTGGACAGTATGAAATCAACAAGAATAATTAGCAATAATCATTATAGGAAAAAATTTATAAAAATACCTGAAATTGCATAAAACTTGATTGATTTCATACTTGAAAAAAACACGATAGTGTGGTAAAATTTATAAAATTCGAGAAAAAAGGCAATTTTTTGTCTTTTTTTTTGTCCAAAATACGAAAGGAACAGGTGGCATTCATGAAAGCATTTTTAATACTTGAAGACGGAACAGTGTTTAGCGGAACCAGCATTGGTGCTGAACGTGAAGTTATAAGTGAGATTGTCTTCAATACGTCGATGACAGGATATTTGGAGGTTCTTACTGACCCATCATATGCAGGACAGGCAGTAACAATGACATATCCATTAATTGGTAATTACGGTATCTGCTATAAAGATATGGAGTCTTTAAAAGCATGGCCGGATGGATTTATTGTGAGAGAACTTTCCAGAATGCCAAGTAACTTCAGATGTGAAGATACTATACAGAAATTCCTTGTTGATAATAATATTCCGGGTATAGCAGGAATCGACACAAGAGCACTTGCTAAGATTCTTCGTGAAAAGGGTACGATGAACGGAATGATTACAACAAATGAAAATTATAATCTTGAAGAGGTTCTTCCTAAGATTAAAGAATATACAGTTTCAGGCGTTGTCAAAAAGGTTACATGTAAAGAGAAGAGTGTACTTAATGGTGATGGATTTAAAGTTGCTCTTTTGGATTTTGGTGCAAAGAAAAATATTGCTCGTTCATTAAATAACAGAGGCTGCGAGGTTACTATCTATCCTGCCGAGACTAAGGCAGAAGAGATTCTTGCTTCAAATCCTGACGGAATTATGCTTTCCAACGGTCCTGGAGATCCTAAGGAATGTACGGAAATTATTGAAGAATTAAAGAAGCTTTATGCAAGTGATGTACCTATGTTTGCAATATGTCTCGGACATCAGCTTATGGCTCTTGCAACAGGTGCAGATACTCACAAGCTTAAATATGGACATCGTGGTGCAAACCATCCTGTAAAAGATCTGAAGACAGACCGTGTATACATTTCATCACAGAACCATGGATATGTTGTAGACGAGACAACACTTGATCCGAATGTGGCTAAGCCCGCATTTGAAAATGTTAATGATAAGACTAATGAGGGTCTTGAATATGTAGGTAAGAATATATTTACGGTTCAGTTCCATCCGGAAGCATGTGCAGGTCCTCAGGATACAGCATATCTTTTTGACAGATTTATTGACATGATGAAGATGAAGAAGGAGGAACAGTAAGATGCCAAAGAATCCAAATATTAAAAAAGTATTAGTAATCGGTTCAGGTCCTATTGTAATCGGACAGGCAGCAGAGTTCGACTATGCCGGAACACAGGCTTGTCGTTCATTAAAGGAAGAGGGCATAGAGGTAGTCTTAGTCAATTCCAATCCTGCTACAATCATGACAGATAAAGATATTGCTGATGAGGTATATATTGAACCTCTTACAGTAAAAGCATTAGAGCAGATTATTTTAAAGGAAAAGCCTGACAGTATTCTTCCGACACTCGGTGGACAGGCCGGACTTAATCTTGCAATGGAAATTGCAGAGACAGGTTTCCTTGAGGAACATAACGTAAAACTTATCGGTACAACTGCACTTACAATTAAGAAAGCAGAAGACCGTCTTATGTTTAAAGAGACAATGGAAAAAATCGGTGAGCCTTGTGCTGCTTCGCTTGTTGTTAATGATGTTGAATCAGGTGAGGCATTTGCAGCCAAAATCGGTTATCCTGTAGTTTTACGTCCTGCATACACACTCGGCGGAAGCGGCGGTGGTATCGCACATAATGTAACAGAATTAAGAGAAATTCTTGAAAATGGTCTCCGTCTTTCAAGAGTTGGTGAAGTTTTAGTAGAACGCTGTATCGCAGGCTGGAAGGAAATCGAGTATGAAGTTATGCGCGACAGCAACGGTAACTGCATTACAGTCTGCAACATGGAAAATATCGACCCTGTAGGTGTACATACAGGTGACAGTATCGTAGTTGCACCTTCACAGACACTTTCAGACAAGGAATATCAGATGCTTCGTACATCTGCATTAAATATTATTGATGAACTCGGAATAACAGGTGGATGTAATGTGCAGTATGCACTTAATCCTGACAGCTTTGAATACTGTGTAATCGAAGTAAATCCTCGTGTCAGCCGTTCATCAGCACTTGCTTCTAAGGCAACAGGTTATCCAATTGCCAAGGTTGCAGCAAAGATTGCACTCGGTTATACACTTGATGAAATCAAGAATGCAATTACAGGAAAGACATATGCAAGTTTTGAGCCTGCACTTGACTACTGTGTAGTTAAGATTCCAAGACTTCCGTTTGATAAGTTCATCTCTGCAAAGAGAACACTTACAACACAGATGAAAGCAACTGGTGAAGTAATGAGTATCGCCAACAACTTTGAGGGCGGTCTTATGAAGGCTATCCGTTCACTTGAACAGCATGTTGACAGTCTGATGTCATATGATTTTACAAAGCTTACAGATGAAGAACTTCTCGAAGAACTTGCAATTGTAGATGACAGAAGAATCTGGAAGATAGCTGAAGGTTTAAGAAGAAATATTCCTGCTGAAAAGATGCATGATATTACAAAGATAGACCTTTGGTTTATTGATAAACTCAAGATTATTGTAGAGATGGAGAATTCATTAAAGAATGAACCGCTCACAGAAGAACTTTTAAAAGAAGCAAAGAGAATTGAATTTCCTGATAATGTAATAGCACGGCTTACAGGAAAGACAGAAAAAGAAATCAAAGAATTAAGAGATAAGTATGATATTCATGCTGCTTTTAAGATGGTTGATACATGTGCTGCTGAGTTTGAGGCAACAACACCTTATTATTATTCAGTATTCGGCAGTGAAAATGAAGCTGTAAAGACTAATGACAAGAAGAAAGTTCTTGTACTTGGTTCAGGTCCTATAAGAATCGGACAGGGTATCGAATTTGACTTCTGTTCAGTTCATTGTACATGGTCGTTCAAAGAGCAGGGATATGAGACAATTATTATTAATAATAACCCTGAGACAGTATCAACTGACTTTGATATTGCCGACAAGCTTTATTTTGAGCCATTGACACCGGAAGATGTACAGAATGTAGTTGATTTTGAAAAACCTGACGGAGCAGTAGTACAGTTTGGTGGACAGACAGCTATCAAGCTTACGGAAGCACTTATGAAGATGGGTGTACCTATTCTTGGTACAAGTGCGGAAGATGTAGATGCTGCCGAGGATAGAGAGTTATTTGATGAAATTCTTGAAAAATGTGAGATTCCAAGAGCTAAAGGTCAGACAGTATTTACTGTAGAAGAGGCTTTAAAGGCAGCCAACGAACTTGGCTATCCTGTACTCGTAAGACCTTCATACGTACTTGGCGGACAGGGTATGCAGATTGCTGTATCAGATGAAGATGTAGTTGAATTCATGAACATCATCAATAGAATTAAACAGGATCATCCAATTCTTGTAGATAAGTATCTCATGGGTAAGGAAATAGAAGTAGATGCTGTATGTGACGGTGAAAATATTCTCATTCCTGGTATCATGGAGCATATCGAGAGAGCCGGAATTCACTCAGGTGACAGTATTTCAGTATATCCTGCAAAGTCACTTACACCTAGAATTACAGACATGATTGTTGATTACACTGCAAAACTTGCACGTTCACTTCACGTAAAGGGCTTAATCAATATCCAGTTTATTGTATACAACGACCAGGTATATGTAATTGAGGTAAATCCTCGTTCAAGCCGTACAGTACCTTATATCAGCAAGGTTACAGGTATTCCTATTGTAAAACTTGCAACAAAGGTAATTACGGGAAGCAAGATTACAGATATGGGTTACGAACCGGGCTTACAGAAGAAATCAGACTACTATGCAATCAAGATGCCTGTGTTCTCATTTGAGAAAATCCGTGGTGCAGATATCAGCTTAGGACCTGAGATGAAGTCTACAGGTGAGTGCCTTGGTATTTCAAAAGATTTCGATGAGGCACTTTACAAAGCATTCCAGGGTGCAGGAATATGTCTTCCAAAGCATAAGCAGATTATTATGACTCTCTGCGATGCAGATAAGGAAGATGGTGTAGATATAGCACAGAGATTTGAGGCACTTGGATATAAAATTTATGCTTCAAGAGGAACAGCTAAAGTATTGAAGGAACATGGTGTCCATGCAATTCAGGTAAATAAGATTGGACAGGAAGCACCAACACTTCTTGATTTAATTCTTGAACATAAGATTGACCTTGTTATTGATACACCTGAAAATGGTATTGAGAGAGCAAGAGACGGTTTCCTTATCAGACGTTATGCTATTGAGACAGGCGTTCACTGCCTTACTAGTCTTGATACAGCTCATGCACTTATTTCAAGTCTTGAGCATGCATTTAACAATAGGGATCTTTCAATTGTTGATATTGCAGAAATATAAAAATTACATTGCAGGCACGTAACAGAGGTGGCGTGTAAAGCTTAAAAGAGGCTGCTTTCATAGGAAGGCAGCCTTTTGAAGTTATAAGATAATCCTGTTAAGACGGGAATAAAGGAGAAAAGATGCTTAATCTGAATATAAATTGCGATATTTTGCAGGAAAAAAATATAGTTAGGTTTAATGGTGCAGCACTTGAACTTATGAGGTATGAGGGGCAGGAAATACAGGTAAATACATATATTTATCTTGAAAAAGACGGTAAAAAATATCAGTTTATAACATATAATCACTGCGATGCACAAAAAAATGTATCGCTTGACAAAAAAATAATATGTGAGGAAATACAAAATTATGAATTTCCGGCAGAAACAAGAAAGAACCAGATAATATATTATCTACCGCCTGAGGGAAAAGAAGAGACAGCACTTACGAAGCTTACAAGAAGACGTGAGCAGGATGATTATGATGGTGCATTTCCGGGAGATAATGTGTCAGGCTGTGAATATTTTGCATGGCTTAATGGTGAGGGTGATGACAATTATATGGTGCTTTTATCAACTAAAAATCTTACAATGGTTTTCAGGCCGCAGTTTATGGATAAATTCGGCATAGATATGCTGGCACAAAGAAATCATGAGTTGTTTGAAAATGTATTTACAGAAGGAAATGTTATAAAATTTGATGGTGCTTTGATGGGAATTGTAAAAATTTCTGATATTTATGCAGTAGAAACATGTATTTACATTGAAAAAGACGGTAAAAAATATGTATACAGATGCCTTGAAAAATTCGATGAGTGTCGTGAAGAGATAATTAAAAATACAAGATTTTACCGCGAAATAAGTTTTTGCAAAACGGAAGAATTTAATATTCCGGATGAGTCGGAATATGCGATGCTTGATTGTTATATTTCATATGATGATAAACCGGTTATGATAAAGAAAACAGGCAGGGCACAGTACGGGAAATATGTTCCGTTTGAAGATAAAGATGTCGAGGCAAGAGGCTGTGGATATTTTAATGCAGTGCTTGAAAACCAAGTGGATAAAGACAGTGAAAATATAATTTATCTCACGATTGAGGCATGCCGTAAGACAAGGTATAAAAAGTTGAAAAACATGCTTTGATGTGTTAAAATAAATACAATTTAACATGATTGGAGAACAGTATGGACGCTAGAAGAGCACAGGATTTATTAAAACATATTACACAGGATGAAGATTATGGCTTAAAGGCTATGCAGAAGGCATCACTTGCAGAATGTATATCAATGGTTAATAATGTTCTTCCTGAATGCCAGAAAAAGGCATATGAAGACGGCAATGATAATGATGCGGGCTTTTTTTCAAAGATGACAGAAAATTACAGAGCACTTATAATTGACAAGATAAAGGAAGAAAATCTTTTATGGATTGCATATACAGATTTGACAGGATATCCGTATATGATTGATGGTGACATGATTGTTATCTATGATTTCGCGGCAGCAAAGCAGATTGAAGCAGACCTCAATAAAGCAGGATACAGAGTTACATTCGGCAATGTTGACAAGGATGCTTTCAAAACAGAGATTGCACATATGTACAGAAACGGTTATAAGAAAATCCGTTTTATGGATGGAAAGATGGAACCTTTTGTTGTAGAAAGAGAAGAGTTATATCCGTATGAAGAATTTTTCAAAGATGATTATATAACTAATCCGGGACTTCAGGCTGCAATGCTCAATTATTTTCAGGAATTCAGAAAGCAGGCTCCGCTTGAAAACAGAGGTGATATATTAAAACGCCGCGAGCAGATTATGATTGATATGATGCTCAATGCTGAATATATGGTTCCTTGTGTTAAGGAAGAGACTGAAGAAGAGGTTGAGATTTCGCATCATTTTATAGACATAACAGACCGTGTTACAGAAAAAGAAGAGGGTGAGCATGTGATTGCCATCCCTGTATTCACAGATGGTTTTGAGATGGACAAGTGTTATGAAGGACATCATGAGAATATGCTCTATAAGTTTGATGAACTTGTATCGCTTATGGATGAGCTTGGAGCTTCAGGCATAATAATCAACTGTCTCGGTATCAGCTATTTTATGAGAACAGCACTTATGAAAAAGATACTTAAATAAATTTTTGACAATTTATATTAAAAATAAAAATAACCCGGAATTATCACAGACTTTGTAAGGCTGTGGATACATTCCGGGTATATTTATGTCTGTGCCTGATTACTTGAGGAAATCCTGACGCATAGGATTAAATACGTCTACAAGTTTTCCTTCTTCAAGACAGGTAACACCATGTTCTACGTTAGATGGCATGTAAACGCTGTCGCCTTTATTTACAATCTTAGTCTCACCGCCGATTGTGAATTCAAAACTTCCCTCAGCAATGTAAGTAATCTGTAAATGCTCATGTTTGTGAAAATTTCCCTTAGAACCTTTCTTAAAAGAAATCTCGCACATCATAAGGTCATCTGAATAACATAAAATTTTTCTTGTAACTCCCGGTTCGCAGTCTGTAGGAATTACGTCTTTATTAAATCTGAACATAAAAATTCTCCTTTCTAAGTGTCAGTTCTGCATTACAACTGCAAACTGATTATTTATACTGTAACCACTATAAAACAAAAAGGGTGAAATAACAATAAAAATATGGTACGATATATTTAAAAAACAGATTTATTGCTTTTTGGAGGAATTTTATGTATTTTTTGTGGCTGGCAGCAGCATTGATATGTTTTGCATATTATATACTTTGTGCATCATATGCAGGTATAGGCTCGTCGTTTATATTTATATGGCTTATAGGAGGTATATTTTTTTCAGTGGTATTCGGAGTAAGATTCGCACATGTAATGGGAATTATATCTGTATCACATAAAATTTCAACTGCTTTTGCGGCAGTTATGATAATTGGTGTAATATTATTTGTTATGTTGGAGTGCCTCGTTATTTCGGGGATGACGGAAAATACAGATGAGGACTGCCGTTATGTAATAGTTCTCGGATGTCAGATAAGAGGTGACAGAATAACAAGGTCATTAAGGAAAAGGCTTGACAAAGCTTATGATTACGGCAAAAAACATGAAGATGCGGTTATAATTGTATCAGGTGGTAAAGGTAATGGCGAAAATACGACAGAAGCAGAAGCTATGTTTAACTATCTCGTTGAAAAAGGAATCAGCCCTGAAAGAATCATACAGGAAGATAAATCTTACAATACAGACCAGAATATGAGATACAGTGCAAAACTGATGGATGATACAACAGCAAAGACAGCCATTGTCACAAGTAATTTTCATGTATACCGGGCAAAAAAGCTGGCTGCGGCAAAAGGCATAACAAATACTTATGGAATTGCCGCAGGCAGCGATAAAGTTCTTATAACTAATTATATGGTAAGAGAAGCTATAGGAATATTAAAGGATTTTATCTGCCATAATTTTTAGATGGAAAAAGGTGCGTATATGAATATTTGCACCTTATTTTGCAAAAAATTCAGCTACTTTGCCGGATATGTCAATTCCTTTGGCATATCCTTCATCATACATATTAAGAATTTTTTCTTTGTCTTTTTCAAGTCTTGAAAAACCTTCTGTTGAGTCAGGTCGTATGACAATAACCTTGCCCTCTTTTTCAAGACGTCTTAATTTTTTCAGGCTGTGATTGTATCTTCCGGCACGTTTCACAAGGTCTATCGCGATATTAGGATAGCGGTGATAAGCTCTTGCCATAGCTTTTGTAGATGATGTTGTTGATTTTTTATATCCTGATTCTCTTGTCAGGACTACAACAACTCTGTCACAGCCGTCTTCAAATGCTTTTTCATATGGAATTGAGTCACTCAGACCACCATCAAGGTAAGGTGTGTCATTAATATATATATTAGGAAAAAGAATTGGAAGGGCACATGTCGCTTTAAGGATAAGATTGCTGCGGTCGGCTGTTGTGTATTTCATATATTCAGGTTCACCTGTTAAAACATTTGTCACAACAGCATAAAATTCACCATGGAATTTGTCAAATTCGTCATAATCGAATGGAACAAGTTTATTAGGGATTGTGTCATATGCAAAATCGAGTCCGTAATAACATTTATTTTTGGGATTAAGAAGATTATTGATACCCATATAACGCTTATCATCGCAGTAATCAAGGATGATTTTCAAATTCCGGCCAGGCTGTCTTGAGGCGTATGAAACGCCATATGCAGCACCTGCGGAAACACCTATTATGTAGTCAGGCATAATATTTTTTTCAAGAAAAGCATCCATTACGCCGCATGAAAATATAGTCCTGAAAGCACCGCCTTCAAATACGATTCCAGTTTTCATAAATCAAGATTCTCCTTATTTTTGATAAAACTATTTTCGTCTTAAAATGATTTAATGTCAATAGACATTTTGACAATCTTACTTTATAATAAAATTGAAGTTACAATAGTTTTTGGAATAGAGGAATTGGTAAATGACAGATAATAATATTCACAGAGCAAATAAACGCGGAATGGTTCTTGCGATTGACATGGGAAATACTAATATAGTTATTGGTTGTATAGATGATGATAAAGTTTATTTTGAAGAGAGACTGGCAACAGATCTGAAAAAGACAGAACTTGAGTATGTAGTTCTTATAAAGACAGTGCTTGAACTTTATGGAATAGACAGCAGCCAGTTAAGCGGTGCCATAATTTCATCGGTTGTGCCACAGCTTGTAAATATAATCCGTGAAGCAGTCGAGAAGCTTATTGATATAACACCGATGGTTGTTGGACCGGGAGTGAAGACAGGACTTAATATACATATGGATGAGCCAAGACGTGTCGGAAGTGACCTGATTGTTGATGCAGTTGCAGCAATAAAAGAATATGGTGCACCGGTAATGATTATTGATATGGGTACAGCGACAACAATTTCGATTGTTGATGATAAAGGCAGCTATGTCGGCGGAGTCATTCTTCCGGGAATACGTGTATCGGTTGATGCACTTGCATCAAGAACAGCACAGCTCCCGCGTATAAGCCTTGAAGCTCCCGGACATGTAATCGGCAAGAATACGCTTGACTGCATGAAGAGCGGTGTGGTTTATGGCAATGCGTCATGTATAGACGGAATGATAGACAGAATGGCAGATGAAATCGGAATTCCGCTTGCATCAAAGGAAAATCCGCATGGAATCAAGGTGGTTGCAACAGGTGGACTGTCGAGGGTGATTGTGCCGGAGTGCAGACATGATATAATAGTTGACCATGCATTGTTATTAAAGGGTCTGAAGATAATATATGATAAAAATGTAGAATGATTTGTATTTATGCGGCAGGCCAGGTAGATATGTGACGGTATGAATTCCGGTATCAGCCGCATGATAAGGGAGAGAAAAGATATGTTAAAAGGTAAAAATGTGATTCTTGGAGTTACAGGAAGTATTGCAGCATACAAAATAGCAAGTCTTGCAAGTGCATTAAAAAAGCTTTCGTGTAATGTTGATGTAATTATGACAGAAAATGCATGTAATTTTATTAATCCGATTACATTTGAGACACTTACGGGAAATAAATGCCTTGTAGATACGTTTGACAGAAATTTTCAGTACAGCGTAGAACATGTTTCACTTGCAAAGAAAGCAGATTTATTTCTTGTCGCTCCTGCATCGGCGAATTTTATCGGCAAAGCAGCAAACGGTATAGCTGATGATATGCTTACGACAACATTTATGGCATGTGAGTGTAAAAAAATAGTTTCACCGGCTATGAATACGAGGATGTTTAACAATCCGGTTGTCAAAGACAATATGAAAAAACTTGAAAGTTATGGTATTGATGTTATAAATCCAGCAAGCGGATATCTTGCATGTGGTGATACAGGAGAGGGCAAGATGCCTGAACCGGAGGTGCTTCTTTCATATATTTTAAGAGAACTTGCACATGAGAAAGATATGAAAGGGCTTAAAGTATGTGTCACAGCAGGACCGACAAGAGAAACGATTGACCCTGTGAGATTTATATCTAACCGTTCAACAGGAAAGATGGGCTTTGCACTTGCTAAAAATGCCATGGAAAGAGGTGCTGATGTAACGCTTGTATCGGGACCTGTGGAATTAAAGGATGTACCATTTGTAAAAATGGTTCACGTTGAATCGGCAAGACAGATGTTTGAAGCGGTTACAAAAGAGGCAGAAACGGCAGATATAATAGTGAAAGCTGCAGCGGTTGCTGATTACAGACCGGCGGTTGTGGCAGATGAAAAAATCAAGAAAAAAGACGGCGATATGTCAATTGCACTTGAAAGAACGGATGACATAATAGGCACACTTGGTAAAACGAAACGTGATAATCTGTTCCTTTGCGGATTTTCAATGGAGACGGAACATATGCTTGAGAATTCAAAAGCAAAACTTGAAAAGAAAAATCTTGATATGATAATTGCCAATAATGTGAAAGTCAAAGGTGCAGGCTTCGGGACGGATACGAATGTTGTCACACTGATAACAAAAGATGAGATAAAAGAGCTTCCGATTATGAGTAAGGAAGATGTGGCAGATGAGATTTTTAACAATATTCTTGCAAATAGAAAGGGGATAGTATGAAGAACTGGAAAGCAAAAACAATTATAGCAGGAACAATACTGCTTCTTATTGTAGCATCGGTTTATTATTATATAGCACTTCCGGCAATTAATATTCATTCGCCGGGATTCTGGAAGTTTATAATAGTTGTGCTTGTTACCGCAATGATTATATATCTGCTGTTTCAGACTCGTTTTACGCAGAGTGCAGGGAGTGGGTATTTTTCGGCAGACAGATTTGGTATAGAATTTAAGACACCGCAGTCAGCAAAGATATTTAAGATAATGGCAGCAGTATGTATTGTGGTCGCTGCTGTTTTTGCCATTGGAAGCCTATTATCTTCAAAGATTATAAATGCTTCAAAATATCAGAAGCTTCTTGATGTTGAGACAAGAAGTTTTAAAGATGATATAAAAGAAGTTTCGTATGATCAGATTCCGATTCTTGACAAGGATTCGGCAGAGACAATCGGTAATCGTGTTATGGGAACAATGGTTGACCTTGTATCGCAGTTTGAAGTAAATGACATGTATACACAGATTAATTATAAGAACAAACCTGTGAGAGTTTCACCTTTACAATATGGAAGCCTGATAAAGTGGCTTACTAACAAATCAGACGGAATACCGGGATATATAAGAATTGACATGACAACACAGCAGGCTGAAGTTGTGCGTCTTGAAAAAGGCATCAGATATTCGACAAGTGACCATTTTGGTAGAAATATATACAGACATTTAAGATTTGCGTATCCGACATATATGTTTGATGATATAAGATTTGAGATTGATGATGACGGAACACCGTACTGGATATGTCCGGCAAAGAAATATAATGTAGGACTTTTCGGTGGCGTTACAGTAGGCCGTGTTGTTTTATGCAATGCTGTTACGGGACAGATGCAGGATTATGACGTAAGTGAAGTTCCACAGTGGGTAGACAAGGTTTATTCGGCTGATATGCTTATAAATCTATATGATTATTATGGAACACTCAAACACGGATTTTTGAACAGTGTACTGCGTCAGAAAGATTGTGTGAAAACTACTGACGGCTATAATTATATAGCTCTTGATGATGATGTATGGGTTTATACCGGTATAACATCAGTAGGACAGGATAAATCCAACGTAGGTTTTGTTCTTATGAACCAGAGAACCATGGAGACACGTTATTATGAGATTTCCGGTGCAGAAGAGAATTCTGCGATGAGTTCGGCTGAGGGAAAAGTGCAGCATCTTAATTATGCGGCAACATTTCCGCTGCTTCTTAATGTAGGAGGTGAGCCGACATATTTCATGGCTTTAAAGGACAGTGCCGGACTTGTAAAATCTTATGCTATGCTTAATATTGAAAAATACCAGAATGTTGCAATCGGCGAAACAGTGAGTGAATGTGAAGCTAATTATATTAAAATGATGTCACAGAGTGGTGTCATAAAACAGGAAAAGCAGGAAGAGAAAAACATTTCCGGAACAATAACAAAAATAATACAGACAGTAGTTGATGGCAATTCTCATTTTTATATAACAATTGACTCTTCGGATGCAATATTTGATGTCAATGTGATAGAAAATCCTGAGATAATAAAATATAATGCGGGTGATGTCATAAAACTTTCTTATACGGAAAATGATAAAACTAACGACGCAAAACCTGTAAAATAAAATAATCAGACATAATATAAGTGATATAATTGGTTAAATTGATTGTAAAATTTTTGCAAATGTAGTATAATAAACAAAATTAGCAATGTAATTTTTAAGGAGAAGGAAAATGGATATTATTGTTAAGTATATTGACGAGCTTTTAGAGAAAAGCACACCTGAAGCACCAATGTGGAATATTGAAAAGATTAAGCAGGGACTTAAATCTAAATGGAATTATATTGATGGATGTATGATTAAGGCCGTACTTCAGATGTATGCAATTTCAAAAGACGAAAAATATCTTAAATTTGCAGATGATTTTATTGATTATCGTGTATTTGAGGATGGAACAATTGACGGATATAATGTTGGTGAGAAAAATATCGATAATGTTAATGCGGGTAAGACACTTTTTGAACTTTATGACCTCACAGGAAAAGAAAAGTACAGAAAAGCAATTGACCTTGTTTATTCGCAGATAGAGATTATGCCAAGATGTAAATCTGGTAATTTCTGGCATAAAGATATATATCCAAATCAGGTATGGCTTGATGGCATGTATATGGGACAGCCATTTTATCTTGAATATGAGACAAGATTTAATAACAGAAAGAACTATGATGATATTTTCTCACAGTTTAAGTTTGTAATTGAAAATATGAGAAATCCACTTAACGGATTATATTTCCATGCAATGGATACAAGCAGAGAAGCATTCTGGTGTGATAAGGTAACAGGCCTTTCACAGCTCAGCTGGCTTCGTGCAATTGGCTGGTATTCAATGGCACTTCTTGACAGCCTCGAAATTGTAGACAATTCAGACCATAAGTTTGATGCAGAAGTTAAGATGTTACAGGATGCATTTGTTGATTTGATTAATTCAATGATTAAATATCAGGATGAGAGCGGTATGTGGTATCAGATAGTTAATTATGGCGGAATGGACAAGAATTATCTTGAGACAAGCGGAAGCTCAATTATGGCATATGCATTGCTTAAAGGTGTAAGACTTGGCATTCTTCCTGAATCATATGTAGAATATGCTAAGAAAGCTATTGATGGTATCTGTGACAAGTATTTAAAGACAAAAGAAGGTGAGATGTCACTTGGAGGAATTTGTCTTGTTGCCGGACTTGGCGGTAAAGACAGAAGACCTGGTACATACGATTATTACATGTCAGAACCAATCGTTGAAGATGATGCAAAGGGTGTTGGACCATTCCTTCTTGCATATACAGAATTATTAAGATATCAGAATAAGTAAAATGATGGGGACGTGCATAAGAATTATGTGCGTCCCTTTTTTTAAAAATCTGTGTGGCACATTTGTTATACAGAAGGTTATTTGATTAATAAAATAAAGTCATTCTAAAGAAGCAAAAGAAAGGGAAAAATATGAAGCCATATATAACAGCGGAAGAAGTAATAGAAAAGCAGGGAGAAAATCAGAGAACATATCGTTTTCTTACAACAGAAAATGGTTGTGTAAACGGATGTGCTTCAGGAACAACAATTTATGCAAATACAGAATTTTCAGACCATCCGGGTGCACATGATGACCAGGAAGGCTTTTATGTGCTTGAAGGTGAAGGTTTTGCCAAGCTTGATGATTTGGTATTTCCGATAAAGGCGGGAGATTCATTTGTTGCACTTGCGGGAGTAAAACACACATTAAGAACGAAAGAAGGATGTACTCCTGTAAAAGTATTCTGGTTTCACAGTGGCATTTGAGAATGTATTAAGATGAGGAATTTTATCATCTGACACAAAATAACTAAAATAAAAAAGTTGTGGCATGACTTTTGTTGATGTATAATAAATCACAAATTGAATGATTGAAAAGGAGAAATAAAATGTTTAAGATTAATGACAATTATCTCAAATTGCCGGGAAGTTATCTTTTTTCAACAGTTGCAAAGAAAGCTGCCGCATTTACGGCTGCCAATCCTGACAAGAAAGTTATCAAGTTAAGTATTGGCGATGTAACGCAGCCTCTTGCACCTGCAATAATCGATGCATTGCATAAATCAGTTGATGAGATGGCTCACGCAGAGACATTTCATGGCTATGCACCTGATTTGGGATATGAATTTTTAAGAAGCACAATTGCTGAAAATGATTACAAGAGCCGTGGATGTGATATTTCTGCAGATGAAATTTTTGTGAGTGATGGTGCCAAGTCTGATTCTGGTAACATTGGGGATATTTTCTCCGTAGATAATAAAATTGCAGTTTGTGACCCTGTATATCCTGTATATGTTGATACTAATGCAATGTCAGGAAGAACAGGAGATTATCTTGTTGACCAGCAGAAGTGGAGCAACGTAATCTATATGCCATGTACAGAAGCAACTAACTTTGCACCTGAGATTCCAAAGGAAACACCTGACATCATTTATCTTTGTTTTCCTAATAATCCTACAGGTTCAACTATCACAAAATCACAGCTTCAGGAATGGGTTGATTATGCTAATAAAGTAGGTGCTGTTATCATATATGATGCGGCTTATGAGGCATATATTTCAGAAGATGATGTTCCACATTCAATCTATGAGTGTGAAGGTGCAAGAACATGTGCCATTGAGCTTAGAAGCTTTTCTAAGAATGCAGGATTTACAGGTTTAAGACTTGGATTTACTGTAATTCCTAGAGATTTAAAGAGTGGTGAGACAACACTTCACAGCCTTTGGGCAAGAAGACACGGAACTAAGTTTAATGGTGCTCCTTATATCGTTCAGCGTGCAGGTGAGGCTGTATATTCAGAAGCCGGCAAAAATCAGACAAAAGAACAGATTGCTTACTATATGAAGAATGCAAAGGTTATCAAGGAAGGTCTTAAAGAGGCAGGATATTCTGTATCAGGCGGTGTAAACGCACCATATATCTGGTTAAAGACACCTGATAATATGTCATCATGGGATTTCTTTGATTATCTTCTTGAAAAAGCTAATGTACTTGGTACACCTGGTTCAGGTTTCGGTCCAAGCGGTGAAGGATACTTCAGACTGACTGCATTTGGTTCATATGAGAATACAGTCGAGGCTATTGAAAGAATCAAAAGAATGTAATTAATAATATTTTAAATATGTATTCGTAAAATAAAAGCTGTCGTCAAGGGAAATGTCAGATATCCGTTGGTGGCAGCTTTTTATATAGTTTATTATTTTATATCATTAAGACATGGAAGGCCGTGTTTATCCAAATCACAGTTAATATTCATAACAGAAAAATCATCTGTATTTATATGTTTTATAATAATGGCATCACGTATATTTTTGGGATAAAGAATTCCTGCCTGTGCAATTTCAAGAGCTCTCTTTGTCTCTGTAATATTCATGTGTGCGGCTATGCAGAGACATATGATTTTTTCCCTGCCGGGATTGCTGCGTGTTCCGTTTACTATCTGATAAGCATAATCGGGCAGACCGCTTTCTTTTATAGCATTTTTTAATGGAATACTTTTTTCTGCCAGAATTGAATTGTAATAAGCTGAAAATGTGAGTACATTATTTTTGTCATCAGAATAGTTGTTAAATGTATTTTCAGAAATATATTTTTCAAATTCTTCATCATTTTTTATATTTCCAAGCTGCCCAAGAAGCCCGGAAGTTCTTTTGTCTGAAATCATATGTCAAAATTTCCTTTGCGTTTGATTAAATTGTTTATTATAGTATAATTAATAAAAATGAAGTATGCAAGTTGAAGGTGAATTATGAGCAGTGAAATTGAAAATGAGTGCAGGTTGTCATATTTTAAAGTTATAGGAACGGTTAATGAAAAACATAACGTATATTATGTCCAGAATGTAGAAGATAAAAAAATATATGTGAAAAAGACACTTTCTGTATATAACAAGGATGTTTATGAATACATAAAAAGCACAGGAAGTGCATTTTACCCGAAAATATATGAATGTGTTGAGAAGGATAATCATCTTATTGTAATTGAAGAGTATATTAACGGTGATACGCTGGAAGAGATTATAAGAAAGCGGGGCATGCTCAGCGAAAAGGAGACAGGAGACATTGCATTAAGACTGTGCAGGGCACTTAGTTTACTGCACAGTCATGTTCCTGCATTTATCCATCGTGATATTAAACCGTCTAATATCATGATTACCAATGACAACATCATGAAAATAATAGACATTAATTCTGCAAAAGAATTTCATGAAAACAGCAGTGAAGATACGATTCTTTTTGGCACAAAAAATTATGCGGCACCGGAACAGTTCGGTTTTGGACAGTCGGATAAAAGAACAGATATATATGCACTGGGTGTGCTTATTAATGTATGCCTTACCGGACAATTGCCAAAAGATAAGTTGTGCACGTCACACGGATTCAGGGAGATTGTGAAGAAATGTATCAATATTGAGCCGCAGAACCGCTATAATGATGTCGGGGAGCTGATGAATGATATAATGGTTGTACTTGGAATGCGTCAGCAGAGTGGAAATCAATATAAAAAATCGTTTCTTGACTTGCAGCTTAATATTGCGGGCATAAAGCCCAATCCCAGATTTTTACCGGGATTCCGTACTCTTATATGGTGGAAAATGATTACAGCCGTACTGGGTTATGGCTTTATGGTATGGCTTACCATGACTATGAATATGACAGAAAAAGATGGTTCACAGTCGCCACCGCTTGAAACTAATTGTGCAAGAATTGCTTTTTTCCTGATTCTGCTTATGACAGTTTTTCTGGTGACAGATTATCTTGGAATGAGGAGCAGACTTCCGTTTGGAAAATCGAAAAATAATCTGTTAAAATTCATTTCTGCAGCTGTGGTATGGTTTATTGCCGCAATTGCTATTATTGTACTTATGGTTGCCGTAATGTTTGTGCTGGCAGCATAACAAATCCTCCTGATATAATGCTATCCTTAATCAGACTTAGAAGATTTAATTCTAAAACTTTTAAAATATCAGGAGGAAGTATTAAATGAAAAAGAAAAAATGGCCTATAGTTGTAATTGTGATTGCAGTGATTGTTATTATCGGTGCTGCGGCAGGCGGCAGCAGTGCAAAAAAGGTTTCGTCATCAGACGGTGCTTCACAGGGAGTAAGTTCAAATACAACACCTTCAAGCGATAAGACTACATTCGGAATTGGCGATACGGCTGAGTTAAAATCTGTTCAGATGACACTTGTCAATGCAGAAGAATTTGGAGGAGCAGATTTCTTTACACCGCAGGACGGATATGTATTTGTGGGTTGTGAGTTTGAGATTGCCAATAATTCAAAAAATGAGATTAATGTAAGTTCTTATGTAAGTTTCAATGCTTATTGTGACGGATATGCGATAAGCCAGAGCATGACAGGTGCATCGGCATGGGACAAAAATGGTAAAAAGACACTTGACGGCACGGTTGCACCGGGAAAGAAGTTAAGCGGCGTTATCGTATATGAAGTGCCGTCTGACTGGAAAGAACTTGAAGTGTCATATTCACCGAGCTTCTGGGGTAAGGCTATGACATTCATAGTTCCTAAAAATTAACACAAAACTTTTATAAAAGAATTTGGCAAAACATATGGAAATCTTTACGGAAATGCGGTAATATCTAAGTATAAATTACAGAAAATTATTTTACAGTTATATGGAGGTTTTTTATGTGGCTTGCAGATTTAAAAAATGGTAACTATCGCAATCCGGTTCTTTATGCCGATTATTCAGACCCTGATGCAATAAGAGTCGGAGATGATTATTTTATGATTTCATCATCTTTTTGTAATGCACCGGCACTTCCGGTTCTTCACTCAAAAGATCTGGTAAATTGGAAAGTAGTTAATTATGTTTTGGACAAGATTCCTGAATTCAGATACAGAAATCCTATTCATGGCTGTGGTGTGTGGGCACCTTCAATCCGTTATCATGAGGGTACATATTATGTATGTTTCCCTATGCCTGATGAGGGAATTTATATGACTACGACAAAAGATCCGTTTGGAAAATGGAGCAAACCTGTTAATATAAGACCGGGTGCGGGCTGGATTGATCCATGTCCTTTCTGGGACGATGATGGAAAAGCATATCTTGTAGCAGGTGTGGCAAAGAGCCGTATAGGTTATAAGAGTGTGCTTCATATGGTTGAGATGCAGCCTGACGGCATGGGACTTATCGGCGATGAAGTCAAGATTTTTGACGGTAACGAGAATGACCAGGTTACAATTGAAGGACCTAAGATGTATAAAAGAAATGGCTGGTATTATATATTTGCACCTGCCGGAGGTGTTAAGACCGGATGGCAGACAGTTCTTCGTTCAAAGAATGTATTTGGACCTTATGAGTACAAGGTTGTTATGCGTCAGGGTGACTCACCTGTAAATGGTCCTCATCAGGGCGCCTGGGTAGATACACAGACCGGCGAGGACTGGTTCTTACATTTTCAGGATGTATATGCAGGCGGAAGAATAGTTCATCTCCAGCCTATGCACTGGGAGAATGACTGGCCTGTAATCGGTGTAAACAAGCCGGGTAACGACTATGGCGAACCGGTTATGGAATATAAGAAACCTGATATAGGAAAGAGTGAAGCGGAGCTTGCCGATAAGAATCTGTATCCGGTATGCGAGCCTGATGCAAGCGACGATTTCACAGGTGATAAGCTTGGAATGCAGTGGCAGTGGAATGCCAATTTTGAAGATTCGTGGTATTCACTTGAAAATAATCAGTTAAAGTTAAATGCAGTTGCAGCTTCACCTTTAAGACCTCTTGGCGATTTGCGTAATCTTTTGTTACAGAAGTGGCCGGCACCGGAATTTTGTGCAGAGACAAAGATGAATCTTGCAGAATTAAAAGACGGCGATACAGCTGGTTATATTTCACTTGGAATGAAATATATTGCAATTTCTGTTACAAATAATAATGGAAATCTTGAAATGAAATTTGTGCGTGGTTTACAGGATTTTGACTGCGATGCGGCATATACAGACGAAAAAGCTGAAAAGACAACAGCTCTTAAAGATTCTGATTTTACAGATGCAAATAAGACAATATGGTTCAGATACAAAGTGAACGTAAAAGAGCACATAACACATTATGAGCTTGGACTTCCTGTAAAAGATGCACCGCTGGAAGAACTTATACTTGAGTACAGTTTTGACGGTGTAAATTATACAAAGGCGATTGAAACAGAGGCAAAAGCAGGACGCTGGGTTGGCGTAAAGAGCGGTATGTTTGCATGCCATGATAGCAGCAAAAAAACAGAAGCAGGATATGTTACTGTTGATTATGTAGAATACAAATAATTTATAGAAGAGAGTTCCAGAACCCTGAAATGATTTTAAAATTGATAGGGTTTTGGAGCTTTTTTTCTGTATTATTTGCATTTTTGATTTTTATTTACAGAGACAAAGATAACTGACTGTGTTAATCTTTAAGTAAAGATTATCTTAATAACGGAGGAAAAAAATGGCTGAAAGTTGTTGTAACAAAGCATGTATTGTTCAGGGGGAAAAATATCGTTTTTCGGTGCTTACGCCGTTTATGATGAGAATGGAATATTCAGAGACCGGTGTGTTTGAAGATTTACAGACACAGACTGTGCTTAACAGGGAATTTCCGGTACCGGAATATACAGTGACACAAAGTGACGACCGCCTTGAGATAGAGACAGAAGCATTTCATATGATATACGATAAAAAGAAATTTAGTGAAGAAGGACTTTTTATAGATGTAAAATATGATTTTACCAATTACGGTGGAAGGTGGTATTTTGGTGCAAAGACGTATAGTTTTCCGCCTCGTGAGCATAATCTCAAAGGCACAATGAGAACTCTTGACAGGGCTGACGGGGAAGTTGAACTTGAATACGGGCTTATGGATAAGAGTGGAAGGACGTTTTTTGATGACAGCAAATCGTTTGTGTTTGATGAAGAAAATATGCCATCAAAAAGGAAACATGAAGAGATTGATGTTTATTATCTTGCATATGGGCGTGATTATTTTGCGTGTCTGCGTGATTTTTATAAATTATCGGGGGCTGTTCCTCTTCTTCCAAGATACGCTCTTGGAAACTGGTGGAGCAGGTATTGGAAATACAGTGAAGAAAGCTACATTGAGCTGCTGACGGAATTTGAAAAAAGAAATATACCATTTTCCGTTGCTGTTATGGATATGGACTGGCATATAGTCGATGTGCCGATGGAATCTGGCGGCGGATGGACAGGATATACATGGAATAATGATTTATTTCCGAATCCGGAAAGATTTTTGTCATGGCTGCATGAACATAATTATCATGTAACACTTAATGTCCATCCGGCATCAGGTATCCGTAATTTTGAAAAAATGTATAAAGATATGGCAGAGTATCTAGGAATTAATCCTGACAGTAAAAAAACTATAGAGTTCGATATGACTAACAAAGAGTTTGTTGAGGCGTATTTTAAGTTTGTACATCATCCACATGAAAATGCTGGAGTTGATTTCTGGTGGATAGACTGGCAACAGGGCAACAACGGAGGAGCAAGCGGAATTGACCCATTATGGATGCTTAATTATTTTCATTTTAAAGATATGGAAAAAAGAGGCAGAAGAGGACTTATTCTTTCGAGGTATGGCGGACTTGGAAGCCATAGGTATCCGATAGGATTTTCTGGAGATACGATAGTTACATGGAAATCGCTTGAATTTCAGCCTTATTTTACATCAACGGCATCAAATGTGGGATATACGTGGTGGAGTCATGATATAGGCGGTCATATGAACGGATATAAAGACAACGAGCTTGCATTAAGATGGTATCAGTTTGGTGTGTTTTCACCGATAAACAGGCTTCACAGCAGCTCTAATCCGTTCTGTGGAAAAGAACCATGGAATTATCCTGAGCCATACTGCAGTGATATGGAAAAGATTTTAAGATTCAGGCATGCACTTATTCCATATATGTACACACTTAATTACAGGTGTCATTGCGAGCATATTCCTGTAATAATACCAATGTATTATTATTATCCATTTGAGGAGAAAGCATATAGTTATAAAAATCAATATTTTCTTGGTAGTGAAATGCTTGTGTGTCCTGTTACAACAAAGATTGATGAAGATTCACAAAAAAGCGGTGAGGAATGTTTTATACCAGCCGGAATATGGACAGATATATTTACCGGTGATGTATACAATGGCGGTAAAAATGGAAAAAGTCAGATTTTATGTAGAAATCTTCAAAGTATTCCTGTGCTTGGACGTGCAGGTGCAATAATACCACTTGCTTCGGAATGTGGCAGTAATGATATTATTAATCCGAAAAAACTTGATGTGGTTATATGTCCGGGTGCATCAAATACATTTGTTATGTACGAAGATTCTGGAGATGGATTTGACTACGAAAAAGGCGAATATGCTTTGACAGAGTTTGTGCTCGACTGGAATGAAGATAAGGCAAAAATAAGCATAGATGTAAGCGGTGACTTATCGGTAATTCCACGAAACAGAAAGTACCGTTTTATATTAAGAGGATTTGCAAGTGGTATAAGATTTAAAAATGCAGATAATGCCAAATACGATATAAAAACAAATACATGGACAGTTACATGTAACTGTGATGGTGCGTCAGAGCTTGAAATATTTGCTGATAATGAAGAAAATAATCTTGTATACAACGGTGAAAATGTTAATGATAAAATATATGATTTTCTTCTGCAGGCACAGATGGATAATAATGACAAGAGAAGTATTTACAGATTATTTACATCCGGTGAGGACAAAAATGTTATTATGTCCAATATCATGTCTATGAAACTTAATGATAAAGTTACAGATGCAATTATGGAATATCTTTTGTGATATTACATAATAATGCAAAAATAAAGTGAAATCGGAGTAAAATTTAATTTTTTTGTTGACATTAAAAAAATGATATATTATAGTTATAAAAGATTTGGATAAGAGTTATCCAACATGCAGACCACATGGTTATATTACATGTTAAGCCTTGCGGACGGGCGGGTCGGTTGCCGAGTGTGACAAGGGCACACATTATTGATTGGGTTAGAAGCCCAAATTTTATAAGTTGATTTTTAAAATTATCATGCGAAGGTGCATATCATCTTGTGAAACGGTCAATAAGAGCGGTAACAGTGACTTACTTGGATAAACTCTGAAAGGTCAGAATCTCAGTGCTTTGTATACATGAAGTAATATGTATACGTACATGTACAGGGATTAATAAAAGAATGATTGAATATACTACAGGCGTGATTAATTTTAAATTAATCACGCCTTTTTGTGCCTTACGGCACACATTTTACGTTGGCAGCAAGCCAAAGTCCGTATTTTACGAAAATTTAGAATTTGTATTATACGGAAATCTGACGGCCGCTGCGATAATATAATGGCAGGGAGAGAGGAAATGGATTTAAAAAGACAGGCATCAGCTCCATTGTATGAGGCTATCGAAAGATTCAGAAAAAAAAGAATAGTTCCGTTTGATGTTCCGGGACACAAACGTGGCAGAGGTAATCCCGAACTTGTCGATTTACTTGGTGAACGATGTGTGGGAATTGATGTAAATTCAATGAAACCGCTTGATAATCTTTGTCATCCGGTTTCGGTAATAAAAGAGGCAGAAGAGCTGACGGCAGATGCGTTTGGTGCAGAGCATGCTTTTTTCATGGTTGGTGGAACAACGCAGGCGGTACAGAATATGGTACTTTCAGTCTGTAAGGCAGGCGATGAGATTATTGTTCCAAGAAATGTTCATAAAAGTGTTATCAATGCATTGATTTTGTGCGGTGCAATACCTGTTTATCTTAACACGGAGATTAATGCAAAGTTAGGAATCGTACTCGGAGTAACCGTAGAACAGGTTGAAAAGACGATTCAGGAGCACCCGCGGGCAGTAGCGGTTCTTGTAAATAATCCGACATATTACGGAATATGCTCTGACATAAAGGGAATATGTGACATAGCTCATTCATACGGATTGAAAGTGCTTGCTGATGAAGCACATGGAACACATCTTTATTTCGGGGATAATCTTCCAATGAATTCCATGAAAGCGGGAGCGGACATGGCAGCTATATCAATGCACAAATCCGGTGGTTCGCTTACACAGAGTTCAATTCTTCTGACGAATAACGGAATGAATGCGGATTATGTCCAGACAATTATCAATATCACGCAGACCACAAGTGCATCGTATCTTCTTATGACGAGCCTTGATATATCAAGGCGTAATCTTGCATTAAGGGGAAGGCAGTCATTTGCAAAAGTGAGCGAGTGGTCACAGTATGCAAGGGATGAAATTAATTCAATCGGCGGTTATTATGCTTACGGTAAAGAGCTTGTAAACGGAGGTACGGTATATGATTATGATGTCACAAAGCTGTGCGTGTATACAAGAGATATAGGACTTGACGGAATAGAGGTCTATGACATTTTAAGGGATGAATATGATATCCAGATTGAGTTTGGTGATATAGGAAATATTATGGCATACATTTCAATTGGAGACAGGATTCAGGATATTGAGCGTCTTGTCGGTGCACTCGCCGAAATAAGCCGTATTTACTCAAAAGAAGAGAAAAGATTTGAGGTAGACAGGCAGATGCTTCTTCCGAGGGTTCTTGCATCTCCGCAGGAAGCTTTTTACGCCGAAAAAATAAAAATGCCTATACGCGATACGAAAGGTCATATTTCAGGTGAATTTGTAATGGCATATCCGCCTGGAATACCGATACTGGCACCGGGTGAGGAAATTACGGAAGAAATTATTGATTACATACAATATTCCGTTGAAAAAGGATGTTCAATGCAGGGAATGGAAGATTCGGCTCTTGAATATCTGAATGTATTAAAAATATAAAAAATAAATGTAATATAAAAAATAAACAATGTATAATTTGGAGGGCAATATGGAATTTTGGTTTTCTGAGCTGCACTCGCCGCATGTTAAGTTTGATATACGTGTGGAAAAGCAGTTATTTTCAGGAAAAAGCGATTATCAGAGGATAGATGTGTTTGAATCGCCTGAATTCGGTAAATTCCTGACACTTAACGGAAGCGTTATATTTTCGGAGCAGGATTGCTTTATTTATAATGAAATGGTTGTGCATGTGCCGATGGCGGTGCACCCTGATGTGAAAAATGTTCTTATCATTGGCGGTGGTGATGGCGGCGTATCAAAAGAATTATTGCAATATGACAATATCGAAAATATAGATATTGTCGAGCAGGACAGCATGTTTGTCGATGTGTGCAGGGAGTATTTCCCGGAGACCTCAATAGGTCTTGATGATGAAAGAGTGCATATATACAATTATGATGCGTTGAGATTTCTCCGCTCGAAAATGAATGAGTATGACCTTATCATAAATGATGCAACTGACCCGTTTGGAGCGTCTGAGGGACTGTTTACAAGAGAATTTTACGGAAGCTGTTACAAGGCGTTAAAAGATGACGGAATACTTGTGTATCAGCACGGAAGCCCATTTTATGACGAGGATGAGGATGCGTGCAGGAGTATGCATAAAAAAGTATTTCACACATTTCCGATAAGCAGGGTATATCAGGCACACATACCTACAAGCCCGTCAGGTTACTGGCTTTTCGGTTTTGCTTCAAAGAAGTATCATCCGCTTAAAGATTTTAAGGCAGACGAGTGGAAAAAAAGAGACATATATACAGAATATTACACAACTAATCTTCATACAGGAGCATTTATGCTTCCAAAGTATGTTGAAGAATTATTAGAACAGGAGGAAAAATAATGAGCAGAGTATTAGTAATCGGATGTGGAGGCGTTGCCTCAGTTGCAATTCACAAAATATGTCAGGTGAGTGATGTATTTACTGATTTGTGTATTGCGAGCAGGACAGTGAGCAAGTGTGATGTGCTTGCAGAAGAATTAAAGGGAAATACAAAGACAAACATTACAACAGCAAAGGTTGATGCGGATAACACAGACGAGGTTATTGCATTGATAAATAAATTCAAGCCTGATGTTGTTCTTAATGTTGCACTTCCGTATCAGGATTTAACGATTATGGATGCATGTCTTGCATGCAAAGTTCCTTATGTTGACACTGCAAATTATGAGTGTGAGGATACGGATAATCCTGAGTGGAGAAAGGTGTATGAGGAAAGATGCAAACGCCTCGGTTTTACAGCATATTTTGACTATTCATGGCAGTGGGCTTACAGGGAAAAATATAAAGAGGCAGGAATTACGGGACTTTTGGGAACTGGTTTTGACCCGGGTGTTACAAGTGTATTTACAGCATATGCACAGAAACACTATTTCGATGAAATACATACAATAGATATTCTCGACTGCAACGGTGGCGATCACGGATATCCTTTTGCAACAAACTTTAATCCTGAAATAAATCTGAGGGAAGTTTCTGCACCGGGTTCTTATTGGGAAGACGGACACTGGGTTGAGATTCCGCCTATGTCAATCAAGCGTGAATATGATTTTGAGGGCGTAGGAATGAAGGATATGTATCTTTTGCACCATGAAGAAATAGAAGCACTTGCCGCAAATATTCCTCATGTTAAGAGAATCCGTTTCTTTATGACATTCGGACAGAGTTATCTTACACACATGAAATGCCTCGAAAATGTAGGTATGTTAAGAACAGATCCTGTTGAATTTAACGGTCAGCAGATAGTTCCTATACAGTTTTTAAAAGCACTTCTTCCAGATCCTGCTTCCCTCGGTCCAAGAACAGTCGGAAAGACTAATATTGGCTGTATATTTACGGGAATTAAGGACGGAAAAGAAAGAAAGATATATATTTACAATGTATGCGACCATCAGGAGTGTTACAGAGAAGTCGGTTCACAGGCTATTTCTTATACGACAGGTGTTCCTGCGATGATTGGAACAATGCTTGTTGCAAAAGGAGTGTGGAATAAACCGGGAGTATTTACGACAGATGAGTTTGATCCTGATCCATATATGGACGCACTTAACAAATACGGACTTCCGTGGAAAGTTGATGAAAATCCCGTACTGGTTGATTGATATTAAAGTGCCGTAAACGGATAATTTTTGCGGATTACAAGGAGAATTATTATGAAATTTGATGAGTTAAAGACACCCGCTTATGTTATTGATGAAAAAAAACTTATACATAATCTTGAAATATTAAAGAGTGTCGAAGAGCATACGGGGTGTCATATACTTCTTGCACAGAAAGCATTTTCATCATATGCGTTGTATCCGCTTATATCGCAATACATAAGCGGAACAACGGCAAGCGGGATTTTTGAGGCAGAACTCGGGCATGAGTGCATGGGAAAAGAAAATCATGTTTTTGCACCTGCATTTACAGATGAAGATATGGATAAACTTGTAAAAATATGTGACCATGTTGTCTTTAACTCAGTAAATCAGCTTATATGCCATAAAGAGAAGTGTATAAATAACAGAGTGAGCTTCGGACTGCGTGTTAATCCTGAGCATTCAACACAGGGAGATCATGCAATATATGATCCATGTGCCCCGGGCAGCAGACTTGGAGTAACAGAAGAAAATCTGAAAAAAGCACTGCAGAAAAATCCTGATGCACTTGCCGGAATGGAGGGTATTCACTTTCATACACTATGTGAGCAGAATTCCGATGATTTAGAGAAAACTCTAAATGTTGTTGAAGAAAAATTCGGCTTTCTGATGCAGTCCGACAGTATAAAATGGGTCAACTTTGGCGGCGGACATCATATAACAAGGGATGATTATGATATAAAAAGGCTTGAAAATTGCATAAATCATGTAAAAAGAACTTATAATGTGGATGTTTATGTCGAACCCGGAGAGGCTGTTGCATTAAATGCCGGTTATCTTGTAACAACAGTTCTTGATAAGGTGGAAAACGGGATAACGACACTTATACTTGATACATCAGCAGCATGTCATATGCCGGATGTGCTTGAAATGCCATATGTGCCGCCATTAAGAGATGCCGTAAAGCTTGATGATATCAATGCCGATATATGGGAAAAGCCTGCTGATGGAAGATTCAGGTACAGATTATCGTCATATACATGTCTTGCAGGTGACATAACCGGTGATTATGAGTTTGATTCAGAAGTAAATGCAGGAGACAGGCTTGTATTTGAGGATATGGCAATATATTCAATGGTAAAAAACAATACATTTAACGGAATACCATTGCCGGACATTGCAATTATGGATGTAAATGGTGATTGCAGGTTATGGAAACATTTTGATTACGATGAGTTTAAAAGGAGATTGTAAATTGGGTGAATTATTACGTAATCCAGCTTACGACGGATTTCGTATGCCGGCGGAATTTGAGCAGCATCATGGATGTATTATGATTTGGCCTGAAAGACCGGGGTCGTGGGCATATGAAGCAAGAGAGGCGAGAAAGGCATTTTGTTCCATAGCAGAAGCGATAGTAGAAAGCGAACAGGTTTATATGCTGGTTTCAGAAAGACAGTATGAAAATGCACTTCAAATGCTTTCGGACAAAATAAGATTAGTTATTATGGATTCCGATGATGCATGGGCAAGAGATACAGGACCGACATTTGTCGTAAGCGGCGATGCTGATGTTTCGTATAAAGATAGAATTTTAAGAGGAATTAACTGGAAGTTCAATGCATGGGGCGGTGAGTATGATGGATTGTATGCTGACTGGAGCAGGGATGATAAGATTGCGATAGAGTTTATGAAGCATTTCGGATGTGATTATTACAATGCAGCACCATTTGTTCTTGAAGGCGGTTCTATACACACAGATGGAGAAGGAACACTTCTTGTTACAGAAAATTGTCTTTTAAGCAAAGGACGTAATCCGGAACTTACAAAGCCACAAATTGAAGAAAAACTTAAAATGTATTGTAATGTCCACAAAATAATATGGCTTCCTTGTGGAATATATAATGACGAAACCAACGAGCATGTGGATAACGTGTGTGCATTTACATCGCCGGGTGAGGTTGTTCTTGCATGGGCGGATGACAAAAATGATCCACAGTACGAGATGAGCATGTCATGTCTTAAAGTTCTTGAAAATGAAACAGATGCGAAAGGAAGAAAAATAAAGGTTAGGAAACTTCCAATTCCTTCAAATCATATATGCATAACGGAGTATGACCTTAAAGGACTTGAATTTGAGGACGGTGAGGATGAAAGGGAAGCAGGAGAGAGACTTGCTGCATCATATGTCAATTTTTATATATCAAACAAAGCAGTTATAGTTCCCCAGTTTGGTGATAAAAATGATAAAGCAGCATGTGATATTTTATCGGAGGCATTTCCTGAAAGACAGATAATTCCAGTGTATGCAAGGGATATAATTGTCGGAGGCGGCAATATACACTGCATTACACAGCAGATACCGAAAGCGGAAGGTTTTGACTGATATTATATTTTTGAAAATTTGAGGAGAGATAAAATGCGAAAAGTAAAATACGCAGGCATCCAGATGCAATGCACAAAATCTGTAGAAAAAAATATCGCAAAAGCGGATAAAATGGTTCGCAAAGCAGCATCAGAAGGAGCAAAGATTATTCTTCTGCCGGAGCTTTTTGAAAGACAATATTTCTGTCAGGAAAGAAATTATGATTATTATTTATACGCACGCAGTTTAGAAGAAGATGAAGCGGTTAATCATTTTAAAAAAGTTGCGGCTGAACTTGAAGTTGTGCTTCCGATAAGTTTTTATGAAAAAGACGTAAATGTTTTTTATAATACGACTGCGGTTATCGATGCAGACGGGAGTGTTCTTGGAATTTACCGAAAAACACATATTCCGGATGACCATTATTATCAGGAAAAGTTTTATTTTACACCGGGAGATACAGGATTTAAGGTGTGGGATACAAGATATGGTAAAATAGGAGTCGGAATATGCTGGGACCAGTGGTTTCCGGAAACTGCGAGAGGAATGGCTGTTCAGGGAGCGGAAATATTATTTTATCCAACAGCGATAGGTTCTGAGCCGATTCTTGAAGTTGACAGTATGCCACACTGGAGAAGATGTATGCAGGGACATGCAGCCTGCAATGTAATTCCTGTTGTCGCTGCTAACAGAATTGGAGAGGAGTGTGTAGAGCCATCAGATGAAAATGGCAGACAGAAATCTTCACTTGTATTTTATGGTTCTTCATTTGTCACGGATTCCACAGGAGAAATTGTTATGCAGGCTTCACGTGATAAAGAAGAAATAGTATATGGCGAGTCGGATTTAGATGAAAACCGTGATTTGAGAGTGAGCTGGGGGCTGTTTCGTGACAGACGTCCCGAAATGTATCATTTTTAAATTTTTTTGTCTTGTAAATAATAATAAATGTCTATGATATCATCATGAGCGGACTTGCAAATATAGCTGCAGGGAGCTTATTATAATACAGAAGACAGAAGTTGTGATGACGGTACTTAGTATGCGGCGTCGTATTCTGTCTTCTTTTTTTGCACCATAATTTTGTGTATGCCATAATATAGTTAATAATATTAAGCATATTGTGTTTTTTTTAAAATAAAACATACAGATAAAAATTGTAATTGTAATTTATGATATTTGCTGTATAATAAATATACAGTAAATTAATTGATACGGTTATAAAGAATGGGGAGAGATGTATGCGAGGAGATATTTTTAAGAAGACATGTGAGTATATTTTGGTATTAATGATGGTTTGTATACTGCTATTAACAGGATGTTCGGAAAGCAATGATACAGATGAAGATGATATGATTAAAGCTGAAGAATCGCCAGGAATAAGTGCTGTCAGTCTTGTAATCGGGAGTGACAATTATGAACCATATAATTACATTGATGAGTCTGGTGAAAATGTTGGTATTGATGTGGATATTGCAAAGGAGGCGTGCCGCAGGCTGGGGATAACACCTGTTTTTAAGCAGATTACATGGGACAGGAAGGATAGCTTTCTTGACAGTAATGAGATTGATTGTCTGTGGGGAAGTTTTACAATGAGCGGAAGAACTGATGATTACAGATGGGCGGGACCATATATGTACAGCCGTCAGGTTATTGTTGTAAGGAAAGACAGAGGAATCAATTCATTTGCTGATTTAAAGGGCAAAAGAATTGCAGTGCAGTCAACATCAAAACCGGAACATATCATATTAAGTGGTGAAGATGATAGAATTCAGGGAGTTTCTGCTGTTTACAGCATGTCTACAATGAGTGAATTGTATGCGAGTCTGAGAAAAGGATATATAGATGCTGCGGCAGGACATGAGGTTGCAATTAAAAGATTTGTTGATACTAACCCGCAGCAGTTTATTATTCTTGATGAGACATTATATAAATCCGAACTTGGAGTTGCATTTAAAAAGGGAAGGTGTGATGATATTCCGGATATACTTAATGATATATTAAAGCAGATGATTGATGATGGAACGATTAAAAAAATTGCTGAATCATATGGAATTAACGCAGATATATCTATGGGGGATAATTAAATGAGAGCTATAAAAAAAGATGAAATAAGCGTTAAGATGGTATATACTGTGACATTTATAGGATTGTTTCTGATATTTGCGGTATATGGTCTTTTTACAGTGTATGATGTACGCAGGACAGAAAAAGCAGCAGACAAAACGCTTCTTTTTGCAAAGGCAAGAATTTTAAGATATGAAGATTATAAAGAAAATGACAAAGTAAAGAGTTTGTACAGACTGCTTGATAAAACGACAGAAGCAGCCAGATGCCTTGACAAAGAAGTATATGATGAAAGTTTTTTCGAGGATTATGTTTATGAACAGAGACTCGGAGGAATATGTATATTTGATTCGGATATGAAGTGTGAATATTTTACTGAGGATTCGGACATATGGTGGAAAAAGATTTCTGACAGTGCTAATATCGATAATAATGTTATTACACAGATTATAGAATACCCATTGAAATCATACATGACAAGAATTGAACTTGATGATGGTGAATATGATATGGCAGCCGTTTCTAGAAGAGATAAAGGTGGAATTGTCATTGCATATGAAAAGAAACAGCCGGGATTTGAAAACAATGGTGATATAACAATGGAATCACTTATAACGGATTTTACATTTGAAAATGATGGAATTGTTTTTATATCGTGTGATGATAAAATTGTTAATTGTAATATTGAAGAATATCAGGGGAAGACTTTAAGCGAATATCAAGATGTTTTTTTTGGAGACTGGAATGATGGTGGCAACAAAATGGTAAAGTTTGGTTTGTCACAGTCTGAGTGGTATGGCAGCAGGATGATATATGGAAGATATGGAATATATGTATTTTTTCCATCATCATCAATTTACAGTGACCGTACAAAAGCGGTTATATTCTGTACGGGTGCATACATAACAATGCTTGTTCTTGCTATGGCAATAAGGCAGCATATACTTTATATAAACACAAGACAGCTTGACAAGCAGTTTCGTATAATCAAGTCGATAAGCAGCATATATTCTGCACTTATTCTTATCGATATTAAGAATGACCAGTGGGAACTTATAAAAATTCCAGAAAAGCTCGATTATATTTTTGACCAGAAACATAACGTAAAACAGATGCTTGAAGACTATACAAGTAACCGGATTATTCCGTCTCAAAGAGATTCTTTCAGAAAGTTTGCAGATATTAATACACTTATGACACGTCTGGAGCAGAGCCGTTATCTTGAATATACTGTTGAAAATATTAACAGCAGATGGTATATGATTGCAGTTGTTCCGCAAAGTTATGACAAAAATGGGCATATAGCTGCTATTCTCATGCTTTTTCGTGATATTACAGAAGAAAAGCTTCGTGAGTTAAAATACCAGCATCAGTTAAAGGCAGCTGCACAGCAGGCAGAAAAGGCTAACGTTGCCAAAACTGATTTCCTTAGGCGTATGAGTCATGATATAAGAACCCCTATTAATGGTATAAGAGGAATGGTTGAAATATGCCGTTTTTATTTGAATGATAGAAAGAAAGCGGAAGAATGTCTTGATAAGATAATGGCGGCATCAGGATTTTTACTTGAATTGGTTAATGATGTTCTGGATATGAATAAGCTTGAATCAGGTGAGATAGTTCTTACAAAAGAGCCATTCTGTCTTTCAAAACTACTGATGGAGGTTGACAGTGTCATAGAAATGCAGGCAAATGAAAGTGGCGTGGATTATATAAAAGCTCCGCTTAATATAGAAAATGACCATCTTATAGGAAGTTCACTTCACATAAAACAGATACTTCAAAATATTGTATCTAATGCCGTAAAGTATAATAAGCGTGGAGGATATGTAAGGGTCAGCTGCACAGAAAACAGGATAGATGAAAAAAATATAATGTTTGAGTTTGTATGTACTGATAATGGACAGGGAATGAGTGAAGATTTTCAGAAAAAAGCATTTGAACCATTCGCACAGGAAAAAACCAGGGTACGCACAACATATACAGGAACAGGTCTGGGTCTTGCAATATCAAAAAAGCTCACTGTCCAGATGGGAGGAACTATCGAATTTATCAGCAGACAGGGATATGGAACAACATTTTATGTAAAAATACCTTTTGAGATAGATGATTCATATGAAAGCAGACAACAGGAAATAGCTGCAGATGAAAAAATTAGGCTTGATGGAAATAAAATTATTATTGCTGAAGATAATGAGCTTAATATGGAAATTGCAAGATTTATAATAGAAGGAGCCGGTGCACAGGTTATGCCGGCTGTTAATGGGGAAGAAGCTGTTAAAATATTTGAAACATCGCAATATGGAGAGTACAATGTTGTTCTCATGGATGTTATGATGCCTGTAATGGGTGGACTTGAAGCAGCACAAAATATAAGAAAAATGGACAGACCGGATGCAAAAACAGTTGCTATAATAGCAATGAGTGCTAATGCCTTTCATGATGATGTTGAGCAGAGCCTTGCAGCGGGAATGAATGTTCACATGGCAAAACCGCTTGATTTTGATAAACTTCTTGCGACAATAAAAGAATATTGTGATAAAAACTGACATGACTATAGTTATAGAATTAGAAGCATAGGAGAATTAAATATATGAAAGATTTGACAAAAGGTAAACCGTCTTCACTTATTTTATCTTTTGCGTTTCCTATTTTTCTTGCAAATCTGTTACAGCTTACATACAGCCTTGCAGATACAAGGATTGTAGGTTCTTTTCTTGGTGAAGATGCACTTGCAGCTGTTGGCTCGACAAGTACAGTAAGTAATCTTATTATAGGATTTCTGCTGGGACTTGCCAACGGATTTGCAATTATAACTGCACAAAGATTTGGTGCGAAAGATATAAAGGGAATGAAAAAATCTTTTGCGGCATCGATACTTCTTGGAACAGGAATATCAATAGTGCTTACTGTTCTTGGAATGATATTTAAAAATACACTTTTGGGATTTTTAAATGTACCGCATAATCTGTATGGTGAAGCGGGTGCATACATATTTATTATAATTGCCGGAATGACGGCAACATTTCTTTATGATTCATGTGCAGCTGTTTTAAGGTCACTGGGTGATACAATAACGCCGCTTATAATACTTCTTGTATCGGTTGCTCTTAATATTACCGGAGATTTATTTTTTGTTGTAGTATTAAAGTCCGGCGTGCGTGGAGCTGCGATAGCAACGGTGCTTGCACAGATTATTGCATTTGTAATATGTTTTGTTTATATGTTTAAAAAATATGAGATACTGCGTCTTACAAAGAGTGATTTTACATCACTTGATGGTAATCTTGTAAGAAATATGCTGGGCTCAGGTCTTTCAATGGGATTTATGAGTTCACTTGTAAATATCGGTTCGCTGACACTTCAGACTGCAATTAACAAGCTTGGACAGGATATAATTGTTGCACATACTGCGGCAAGAAAAATATCAGAGATGTTTATGATAATGTTTACGGTATTTGGGCAGACAATGGCTACTTATTGCGGTCAGAATATGGGAGCCGGAAGAATTGACCGCGTTAAAACAGGAATAAAATCCGCTCTTATATATACATGTTCATGGTGTGTGCTTACAGTAATAGCAAGTTATACAATCGGAGACTGGCTTATATATCTTGTTACAGGAAGCAATAATGAAAATGTAATAAGAAATGCGGTGAATTATCTTAAATTTGATACGGTATTTTATTTTGTTACAGCATTTATATGCATATTAAGAAATGCAATGCAGGGGCTTGGTGAACATATAATACCGCTTGTATCAAGTTCTCTGGAAATGGTTGGGAAAATTATAATTGCCGCGACGCTTGTTCCGTGGCTCGGATATGCTGGTGTTATTGTTGCAGAGCCGATAGTATGGTTTATTATGGTAATTCCACTCATTATACAGATATTAAAAATGATTCCGGTACTTGAAAAACAGTATGGCAGTCCTGTATAATAGCTGTCAGATTAACAAATGTTGAAAGGAGATTTCATGAACGAAATCGTAGAATATTTACCTAATATGTATGCCACATTCTGGGCTTTGATTCCGCCACTTGTGGCTATTATACTTGCACTTATAACAAAAGAAGTTTACAGTTCTTTATTTATTGGAATTGTTATGGGTGGTTTATTTTATGGGAATCTTTTCCAGACGGGATTCAGCCTGGAAAAATCTGTTCTTCATATATTTGATGACGGAATTCTTGGAGTTCTTACGGATTCGTATAATGTAGGAATTCTTGTATTTCTTGTTGTACTGGGAATTATGGTAAGCATGATGAATAGGGCTGGCGGTTCTGCTGCATTTGGTGAATGGGCAGGAAAACATATTAAAACAAGAATAGGAGCACAGCTTGCATCTATACTTCTTGGTGTGCTGATATTTATAGATGATTATTTTAACTGTCTTACTGTTGGAAGCGTAATGCGACCTATAACAGATAAACATAATGTATCAAGGGCAAAGCTTGCATATCTTATTGACGCAACGGCAGCACCTGTATGTATCATAGCACCTATATCTTCATGGGCAGCAGCGGTTACCGGATTTGTTCCGGGTGAAGACGGATTTTCAATATTTATCAATGCAATTCCGTATAATTATTACGCGTTGCTCACAATAGTTGCGATGCTTACATTTGTAATATTAAAGGTTGATTTTGGCCCTATGGCAGAGCATGAGGCTAATGCTGTAAATGGAGACCTTTATACAACGGGTGACAGGCCATATGAGAATGTATCGCAGGATGTGATAAAGGGAAGAGGAAAAGTTATAGATTTAATTTTCCCTATTGTGACATTAATAATATGCTGTGTAATCGGGATGATTTATACAGGAGGATTTTTTAGCGGAACAGGATTTATTGAAGCATTTTCAGGAAGTGATGCTTCAATGGGACTTATGCTTGGCAGCTTTTTTGCACTTATAATAACAATAGCATTTTATTCTGTCAGAAGAGTACTGGGTTTTACAGAGTGCTGTAATTGTATTCCTGAAGGATTTAAAGCGATGGTTCCGGCAATTCTTATTCTTGTATTTGCATGGACATTAAAGTCAATGACAGACAGTCTTGGTGCAAAAGAATATGTTGCATCATTAGTTGAAAATATATCAGGTCCATGGCTTTCGCTGTTCCCGGCAATTATATTTATAATTGGTGCGTTACTCGCATTTGCGACAGGTACGTCATGGGGAACATTTGGTATTCTCATACCTATTGTTGTAGGAACATTTTCAGGAATAAATCATACAATGATGATTATATCAATATCTGCATGTATGGCTGGTGCTGTATGCGGAGATCATTGTTCACCTATTTCCGATACAACCATTATGGCATCGGCTGGAGCACAGTGTAATCACATGAATCATGTATCCACACAGCTTCCGTATGTTATGGTTGTTGCGGTTATATCATGCATGACTTATATACTTGCAGGATTTATTCAAAGTCCGGTAATTCCGCTTATAATAGGAGTCGTTCTTATGATTGGAACACTTATAGGAATTAAATATATAACCTCTATTAATTCAAAAAAGAAAGAAATGTAGAAAAGAGGATGCAGTGAAGAATACTAAAGGAAGCTTGATTTTACTGCTGGCAGCTTTTATCTGGGGAACTGCTTTTGTTGCACAGACAAGCGGTTCCCAGAATGTTGGTACATTTACGTTCAATGCAAGCCGTTCCTTTGTAGGAGCGGCATTTCTTGTAATAGTGATAATGGTTGTACATCTGTCGGCAAATAAGAATGTAAAACAGGAAGTAAGATTAGATGAATATGGGTTTAAAACAAAATGGCCGATAACAGGCGGAATTATATGTGGCTGCGTATTATGTACTGCAATGTCGTTACAGCAATATGGAATAAGCATATATCCTAAGGGAGTGGCAGCATCCGGAAGAGCCGGATTTTTGACGGCAACATATGTTGTTATGGTTGCTGTGTTGACAGCACTTATTGAGAAAAAAATACGTCCTGTAATTGTATTGTCTGTTATTGGATGTATAAGCGGAATGTACCTTTTATGCATGAAAGGTGGGTTTTTAGGTATATATGCGGCGGACATCTGCCTGCTATTATGTGCGGTATGTTTTATGTGCCATATATTTGCAGTAGAACATTTTTCGTCTGAAGACGGCATAAAACTGTCATGTATACAATTTGCAACATGTGCCGTAATATCACTTATTCTGGCATTAGTTTTTGAGAAACCCGATATAGGAAATATTGTAAAAGCAGCAGTTCCAATATTATACGCAGGTGTTATGTCCAATGGAATTGCATATACATTGCAGATAATAGGACAGAAATATACAAAACCGGCGGTTGCATCTATAGTTATGAGTCTTGAATCAGTGTTTGCAGTGCTTGCCGGATGGCTGATTCTGCATGAAGTGTTAAGCATAAGAGAGGCTGTTGGATGTGTGCTTGTGTTTGCGGCAGTTATAATTGCACAGATACCTGAAAAATAAAAATAAAACATGCAATAGTTTTAAGAGGAATGACATAAATATGAAAAATAAAAAAATATATGTAACAGCAATACTCACTTTATTTAATTTTGTATTTTTAGGAACAGAATATTTATTTGATAATATGATGATGAATCTTGTGGATTCAGATGGAGTTGTTCTTGTACAAAATTATATACTTGGTGCCAGTGTTTTGGGTTTTGTATTGTTTCCGTTTATAAATCGTTATCTGAAAGGATACCTGGAATATGTGGCTGGAATTGTGGCTTCAATAATTGCAGCTGTATCGGTTGCTGTTATTTCAGGACATTCGTCATATGAAATAATGATTATTATAGGATGTATATTTTTTGTATTACTTGGAATAACAGGAAGTGCAGCGATTTATTATTCATCTGTTATTTTAAGGGGAAGTTCACAAATATCATCATATGTTGGAATTGCATATGCGGCAGGTGTATTTTTACAATTTATCAACAATAATATTATAAAAAAAGAAATCGCACAAAAAGCGGTTATAATAGTGTTGGCTGTCAGCCTTATATGGCTTATTATATATCGTAAAAAATTTGCAGAAGAGAACGATAATGTGGATAAATATGACAGTGCGGATGGATATTTGATTAAAAATAAAATGCTTACAGGTATGCTTCTTGTTATTATGGTTGCACTTATGTCATGTATATTTGTATCTCTTGATAATGCGGTAACACTTGTTCATGCACAGGGAAGTGTTGACATAGGGCAGCTTCCGAGAATACTTCTTGCATTGAGTGGTCTTTGTGCAGGATTTTTATTTGATATACATAATGGACGTTATATGAGCATGATTATGTATTGTATAACTCTTATATCAACATTATGCATAGTCATAATTAATTTCGGTGGGATTTTTATTGCAGGGCTTGTTATATTTTATATATCAGCAGGATTTTTTGCTGTATTTTTTACAGCATCATTTATGAGTTTATCATATAAAATGAAAAATCCTGAATTCTGGGCAGGACTTGGGCGTGCAGTAAATAATCTGTGTGCAGTTATTACATCTGCTGTATCAGTAAAACTTCTCACTTCGGGAAGTAATATGGTTATAACTGTTGTTTCTGTTATATTGTTTGTACTTATAAGTATTGTTATTTTTATATACCTTAATCAGTATTATCCACAAAAACAGGTAGAGAGTGATGAACAGACAGATGAGATTCAAGAAGAAATAATAAGTCCGGAAAAGAAATTTGAACTGTTTTGTGAATGTTATTCGCTTACAGAAAGAGAGAAAGAAGTTTTACATGCACTTCTTTTTTCAGATAAGGATGTTCAGGATATAGCAGAGTCACTTTTTATATCAAGAGCGGCTTTATACAGACATATAAGCAGTATCAATCAGAAAACAAATACAAATAAACGTGTGGGTCTTATTCAGTATTATTATGCCTGGAATCCAGTAGAAAATGGATGATTTGTGTATTTGAGACATATGTCAACTTACAAAAAAATGTCGTATGTGATATTAAATTGGTATCATATACGACATTTTTATGCAGAAAAAAGGAGGATATACATGAAAAATTCAAAAAAATATATATCATGGTTTACAGTGCTGATACTGGGACTTGTTTTTACAATGCAGTTTATACCAGCAAAAGGAATAGCAGCATCTGAAGAAAATACAGCTATATCGTTCAGATTTGAGGGAGCGGTTCCGTCGTATGAGGAAATGAAAGCACAGGATAATTCATTTGAAGTCTATGTGAAAGCACAAGGTGATACAGAGTATAAAACGCTTGCACAGGCCGCATCAGACAATAATGGTGTATACAGCCTTGATGCAGATGTTTCGTCTGTAAGTATTTACATAACATTAAATAAAGACAAGTATATGCTTATGACGGATTTTAATATGTTTGATACAGGCATAAGTAATGCACAGACGCTTACACAAAAGAGAACATATAGTATTCAGATTGATAAAAATGTACTTACGGTAAGCTGGGCATATGATGAGAAAACATATGGAGAAGATGCATGGCTTGAACATGGATGTGCCCAAATTATGGCAATAGAGGGAGTAAATGATTTTCATGATATTCCATTTGCCAATAATCCCGGAGATGAAAAAGGCGGGCATATTGCGGTTGAAACAGGTAGAAAGGTAACGATAAAGCTTATACCTGATTATGGCTGGCAGGTAGCGGGACTTACGTTAAATGGCGGCGAAAAATTGACGCCTGATGATGATAATGTGTCAACATTCACATTTGTAATGGGAGATTCAAATATTCATCTTAAAGGATTATTTGAAAAGGCATCGGACGAGATTAAGATTGATAAGGGAAATACAGTCAAATCTGTAAGCATTTCCAATGGTGAAAATGCTGTGGCAAGCGGTAATCTTGCACTTACAGTGTCAGATAATACCTCATATGATTCGCAAAAAGAGCAGGCTGTGGCAGAAGGAGCGGTTTATGTATCTGCTGTTGATTTTACTTTACAGCAGCTTGTGAGTAAAGGAAATGGAAGTGCATGGGTATCTGATGTGACGGAATTTGAAAAGCCTGTTACGCTTAATGTGTCAATAGATGATTATGATGAAAATTATGATTATATTGTTATAAGAAATCATAACGGAGAGATTACAAAGCTTGACACAACTGCAAATGAAGGTACCATATCATTTGAAACGAATAGATTTTCAACATATGTTATTCTTAAAAAAGAAAAAAGTGGTGCAGGTCAAGACAGTAGTGATACAGCAGAAAGCGGTGTTGATGCAGGTATAGGAGAAATAAAAAATAGTATGACAGATTCGCCGGTTACAGGATATGATGATATGGCAGGGTTGTATGTTTGTCTTATGTTTATGTCAGTTCTTGTTTCATCAGCAGTATTAAAGAAAAGTGCAGGGGTATAATGAAGCTGGGTGGATTAAAAAAGGTTTTTAAAATATTTAATAGATTAGTTATAAAATCTAAACTGACATCCGATATAAATAACATAATATTACTATAAAATATTTATTAATGTAGCTATGTGTTAATTTATCATTAGAACAAGGATGTGAAAAGATGAAAATTATTGAAGCACAAAAAATCTATCTGGCAAACAGGAGTGCACTGGTAGAACAGAAAAAAACACTAACAAGTCAACGTGATAAGGCAAAAAAAATGGCGGAACTTACAGGCGATTCTGCATATAGTGATGAAGCAGCATCGCTTGAACTGACATTGAAAGAAACAGAGGATAAGTTTCTGAAGAATCAGGATATTCTTGATAATCTTGCCGAACAGCATTGTAATGCAGCAAATGCAGAAGTAAACAGGCAGATATCTGACCCCGAAACAGGCATGGCGGCTGAATACGGAAAGATTCTTGAAGTTGCAAGGCGTATAGCGACAGGCGGTAAAGTACCATATAAAGATGAAAAAAAGCTTATGGAGTATTCAGATAAGCTGTATCAGGTAGCAAAATCAGCAGCAATGCTTTTGAAATTAAGAGAAAAGGACAGGAAGAAATACGATTCTTTATGGGAAGATGATGATAAGAAAGAAAATCCTGACCCGGATGAGATTGCGGATAATACCGAGGCATCAGGAGATTTTCCTGAGATATCCGTTGATGTTTCAACAAGTGGCGGCTCGGATTCGTCAGTAGGAGGAACATCTGTTGATATGTCTGAATAAAAAATAATAATACAAATATAGCATTTAAGCTTTGTTAAACAGCATAGGCTTCTTATGGTAATTGCATATTGCAATTACATAAGAAGCCTTATTTAAAGTTATGTGCTAATTGTTCTTATTTTTAAGTTCTTCAATTATGGCCTCAAGTTTAGCAATTCTGGCATCTGATTGTGCTTTAGCATTTTCAGCCTTGATTCTGGCCTTAGCTTCGTTTTCAGCTCTTTCATTGGCAGCTGTTACTTCCTGTTTAGCGGCATTAACTTCCTGTTTAGCGGCATCCACTTCGTGTTTAGCGGCATCCACTTCGTGTTTAGCGGCATCCACTTCGTGTTTAGCGGCATCCACTTCGTGTTTAGCGGCATTTAGTTCCTGTTTAGCAGCATCCACTTCCT